>JACCDZ012107774.1_pt1 | contig 27261 bp, 22 predicted proteins | sample 7449551 | NCBI WGS metagenome assembly JACCDZ01 (sample SAMN15323452, study PRJNA562643) | freshwater metagenome | isolation source: river surface water | place: USA:Blue River Watershed | collected 2017-08-18 | reverse complement strand
CGCCTGCCCGCCATTCGCTCGCGCTGACAGATCAGACCTGATCCAGTGCCGGCATGGCGACGGTATTGAAGCCACCATCCACATAAAGGATTTCGCCGCTGATGCCGGAGGCAAGATCGGAGCAGAGGAAGGCCGCGGCATTGCCGACTTCTTCAATCGTCACATTGCGGCGCAGCGGGGTGGCGCTTTCGTTGTAGCCCAGCATCTTGCGGAAATCCTTGATGCCGCTGGCGGCCAGCGTGCGTATAGGGCCGGCAGAAATACCGTTGACGCGGATGCCGATGGGGCCAAGGCTGGAGGCGAGATAACGCACATTGGCTTCAAGAGAGGCCTTGGCCAGTCCCATCACATTGTAATTGGGCACCACGCGCTCGGCGCCAAGGTAAGTCAGCGTAAGCAGCGAGCCATTGCGGCCTTCCAGCAGTTTCTTGCCGGCTTGGGCGAGGGCACCAAAGCTGAAGGAGCTGATGTCATGGGCGATACGGAAACCTTCACGCGTGGTTACGTCCACATAATTGCCGTCGAGTTCGTGGCCCGGGGCATAGCCCACCGAGTGCACGATGACATCAAGGCCGTCCCAGGCCTTGCCCAGCTCGACGAAGAGGCTGGTGATTTCAGCATCGCTGGCCACATCACAGGGGTAGGTGAGCTTGGAGTCGAAAGTGGCGGCGAATTCTTCCACGCGGCCCTTGAGCTTGTCGTTCTGGTAGGTGAAGGCCAGCTCGGCACCCTCGCGATGCATGGCCTGGGCGATGCCGTAGGCAATGGAGAGCTTGCTGGCAACGCCCACGATCAGAACGCGCTTGCCGGTCATGAATCCCATGTTTTCCTTCCTCTCATCATGTGGTGACCCGAAGGTCGGCAGTATAGGAGTTGGCCTCTTGGCTGGCGATGCCGGCCACGTGGCTTTTGCAACGGTTTGTGTCAGCGCTGATGCACGCGCCGTTATGCGTCTGTGCTCCAGCACTGTTCATACAAGGGCGTAGCGGTAAAACAGGCTAGCGTACAGGCAGTTCATCGAGGCCGGCCGCTGCCAGTAGCCGGCGCGTGTAATCCGTGGACGGTTGACGGAAGAGCTGGGTGTTGTCCTGGCACTCCACCTCACGTCCGCCCTGCATGACCAGAATGCGGTGGCAGAGCGCACGCACCACGGCCAGATCGTGGCTGATGAAGAGACAGGCAAAGCCATGGCTGGCCTGCAGCTCACGCAGCAGCTCCACAATCTGTTTTTGTACCGTGCGATCCAGCGCTGAAGTTGGTTCATCCAGCACGATGAGACGAGGCTTGAGCACCAGAGCGCGGGCAATGGCGATGCGTTGGCGCTGGCCGCCGGAAAATTCGTGCGGATAACGGTGACGGGTTTCCGGGTCAAGATGCACGGCGCGCAGCGCCTCCTGTACCGCGACATCGCGCTCAGCGGCTGCCATGCCTTGTACTTCAAGGCCCTCGCCGATGATGTCGGCAATAGTGAGGCGGGGGCTCAGGCTACCGTAAGGGTCCTGGAAAACGATTTGCAGCTTACGACGCAGCGGGCGCAGGGCTTTCTGCGTCATCTGCAGCAGCTCTTGTCCGAGGAACACGACTTTTCCAGTGGCCGGCAGCAAGCGCAATACGGCAAAGGCCAGTGTGGATTTGCCAGAGCCGGACTCACCTACGATGCCCAGTGTTTCACCGCTGCGCAGTTGCAGGGAAACATCATCGACGGCTTTCACATGATCCAGAACTTTGCCGAAAAAGGATTTTTTCAGTGGGAACCATACGCGCAGGTTTTCCACGTTCAACAGGGTTTCCTGAGTTGCTGGCAGCGGGGCAGGGCTGCCAGACGGTGTGGCGGCCAGAAGATGTTGTGTGTAGCTGTGTTGCGGTGCCGCAAACAGCGTGGCTGTGTCAGCGCTTTCCACCGTACAGCCGGCTTGCATCACCACGACATGCCGCGCATAGCGCCTGACCAGGGCGAGATCGTGAGAAACCAGTAGCACGGCTAGCCCCAGTTTCTCCTGCAGGGCTTTCAACAGGTCCAGGATCTGCGCCTGCAGGGTGACATCCAGCGCCGTGGTGGGCTCGTCGGCGATCAGCAGTTCGGGATCATTGGCCAGGGCCATGGCGATCATCACGCGCTGGCGCTGACCGCCCGATAGCTCATGCGGATATGCATGCAAACGTTTTTCCGGCTCGGGTATGCCCACTAGCTGCAATAGCTCCAGCGTGCGTTCACGCGCTGCGCTTTTGCCAAGTCCCTGATGTACGAAAAGCACCTCGCTGATCTGTTTTTCAATATGGTGCAGCGGGTTCAGCGACGTCATGGGCTCCTGAAAGATCATGCTGATCCTGTGGCCACGAATCTGTCGCAGGCGCTTTTCATCCGCGCTAATCAACTCTTCGCCCTTGAACCGTATGCTGCCGCTCAAGGTCGCATGAGCGGGCAATAGCTTCAGGATGGACAGTGCCGTCAGTGATTTGCCTGAGCCGCTTTCGCCCACTAGTGCAACCATTTCTCCTCGATCTATCTGCAGGGAAGAGGAGTGCACCGGCGTGATGATCTTGCCAGCGCTGTGGAAGCTGACAGCGAGCTTGTCGATGTGCAGTACGGGAATATCGCTCATGCGGACCTCAGCTGGCCTTGCGGGGATCAAAGGCATCACGCGCTGCCTCGCCGATGAATACCAGCAAAGTCAGCATGAGTGACAGGGTGACGAAGGCAGAAATGCCAAGCCAGGGGGCATTCAGATTGTTTTTGCCCTGAGCCACCAGCTCGCCTAATGAGGCTGATCCTGGTGGCAGACCAAAGCCGAGAAAATCCAGCGAGGTGAGTACGCCGATAGCGCCGGTGAAAATGAAGGGCATGAAGGTCAGGGTGGATACCATGGCATTGGGCAGGATGTGCCGGAACATGATCTGTGCGTCGCTGACGCCCAAGGCACGCGCGGCGCGTACATATTCCAGATTGCGGCCGCGCAGGAACTCGGCACGCACCAGTCCGGTCAGCTCCGTCCAGCTGAACAGCAGCATGAGGCCCAGCAACCACCAGAAATTCGGCTCGACCAGGCTGGAGAGAATGATGAGCATGAACAGTACAGGCAGGCCCGACCAGATTTCGATGAGGCGCTGGCCGTAAAGATCGACGCGGCCCCCGTAGTAGCCTTGTAACGCACCGGCGGCGATACCGACGATGGAGCTGAAAATCGTGAGCGTAAGCGCAAAAAAAACAGAAATCCGGAAGCCGTAAAGCAAGCGCGCTACTACGTCGCGCCCCTGATCATCTGTGCCCAGCCAGTTTTCCGGGGAGGGGGGCGCAGGCGCGGGAACGCTCAGGTTGTAATTGATGGTCTGGTGGTTGAAGCGTATGGGCGGCCACCACATCCAGCCGTCTTTTGTGATCAACTCCTGCACATAGCTGTCACGATAATCCGTGTTGGTTTCGAACTCTCCGCCAAAGGTGGTTTCCGGATAGTCGCGTAAGACGGGAAAGTAGAGAGAGTCTTTGTAGACCACCAGCACGGGCTTGTCGTTGGCCAGCATTTCCGAACCCAGGGTGATCAGGAAAAGGGCGAGGAAAATCCACAATGACCAATAGCCGCGCTTGTGTGACTTGAAATTCTGCCAGCGACGCTGGTTGAGGGGAGACAGCATCATCATTGTCCCCGTGACTCGAAGTCTATGCGTGGATCCACCAGCACATAGGCGATATCGCTGAGTAACTTCAGTAACATGCCGACCAGCGTAAAGATGAACAGTGAGCCGAAAATCACGGGATAGTCGCGGGTCAGCACCGACTGCAGGCTGAGCAGGCCTAGCCCATCCAGGTTGAATATGTTTTCTATCAGCAATGAGCCGGTAAAGAAGACGCCGATCAGTGTGGCCGGTATGCCAGCAATGATGATGAGCATGGCATTGCGGAAGACATGACCATAAAGCACCTGTCTCTCACTCAGTCCTTTCGCGCGTGCGGTCATCACATATTGCTTGTTGATTTCATCCAGAAAGGAGTTCTTGGTCAGTATGGTGAGCGTAGCGAAGCCGCCAATGCTCATGCAGACGGTGGGCAGCACCATGTGGTGGGCATAGTCCAGTATTTTTCCGCCAGTACTCAAGGTGTCGAAGTTTTCCGAGACCAGTCCCTGCATGGGGAAAATTTGCCAATAGCTGCCGCCGGCAAAAAGTACGATGAGGAGAATGGCGAAAAGAAAGCCCGGGATGGCATAGCCGACGATGATGAGAGAGCTGGTCCAGATATCAAAGCGACTGCCATCTTTGATGGCTTTGCGTATGCCAAGGGGAATCGAGATCAGGTAAATGATCAGCGTGCTCCATAGCCCCAGGGAAATGGAAACAGGCATTTTTTCAAGTAGCAAATCGGTGACTTTCATGTCACGGAAGAAGCTTTGGCCGAAGTCCAGACGGCTGTAACTTTTCAGCATTATCCAGAGGCGCTCGGGCATGGATTTGTCGAAACCGTATTGCTTCTCCAGCGCCTTGATCATGTCCGGGTCCAGACCCTGCGCGCCGCGTGACTTGATATTGCCGGCCGAGCTTGCGCCGACTTCGCCGGCGCTACCGCCCGTACGTCCTGCCACCGAATTATCCAGCCCCTGAAGTTTGGCGATGGCCTGGTCCACAGGCCCGCCGGGAGCAGCCTGTATGATGACGAAGTTGATCAACAGGATGCCGAGCAGGGTCGGAATGATGAGCAGCAGGCGGCGCAGTATGTAAGTGAACATAAGGGCTCAACGCTGGCTTTGGCGGCGGCGGATGTCAGCCTGTTTTTGCGGATTCACCCACCAGGTATCCAGGCCTATGGCGTATTTGGGCGCAATTTTCGGCCGCTCGAAGAAATCCCAGACCGCGACGCGATCCGCGCCAAGGTAATACTGGGGAATCACGTAGTAGCCTGCCAGCAGTACACGATCCAGTGCGCGCGTGCGGTAAACAAGCTGTTCGCGGTTGGGCGCCGCAATGATCTGGTCTATCAGCGCATCTACAACCGGGTTCTTGATGCCCATGGTGTTGTTGCTGCCAGGCTGGTCGGCAAAGCTTGAGCCCCAGAAATTACGCTGCTCATTGCCCGGCGAAAGCGACTGGCTAACGCGTATGGTCGTCATGTCGAAATCGAACTTCCGGTGGCGCTCTATGTATTGGGGGACATCAATCACGCGGATTTTCATTTCTATGCCCAAGCGCGCAAGGTTCTGCTTGAAGGGATTGATGACACGCTCCAGCTCGGGCTGGACAATGATGATTTCAAAAATGAAGGGTTTGCCGTTCTTGTCAACGAGCTTGCCGTTACGCACTTGCCAGCCGGCCTCGGCCAGAAGTTTTTGGGCAGCGGCAAGATTGCTGCGGATATTGCCGCTGCCATCGGTTTTAGGCGGAATGGGTGCTGCGATAAAAACATCAGGAGTCAGTTGCTTGCGGTAAGGCTCCAGAATGGCAACTTCTTCCTTGGAGGGTGCGCCTTGGGCGGCGAGCTCCGAGTTGGAGAAGAAGCTGTTGGCGCGTGTGTACGCATTATGGAACATGGTCTTGTTTGCCCACTCGAAATCGTAGGCATAGCCCAGCGCCTTGCGCACGCGGATGTCCTGGAACTGCGGGCGGCGCAGGTTGAAGGCAAAGGCCTGCATGCCCTGAGGATTTTCATTCTTGATAAGCCACTTTTTGACGAGGCCGGATTTCACGGCCGGGAAGTTGTAATCCACGGCCCAGGTCTTGGCTTTGTACTCGAGGCGATAATCAAACTGGCCGGCTTTGAATCCTTCGAGTGAGATCGTCATGTCGCGATAGTAGACGTAAGTCATGCTGTTGAAGTTGTCGCGTCCCCGATTCACTGGCAAATCCACGCCCCAGTAATCCGGGCGGCGTGTATAGGTAATGCTGCGGCCATTGTCGATTTTTGAAATCAGATAAGCGCCACTGCCGACTGGAATTTCCAGTCCGGTGCTATTGAACTTGCGTTTGGCCCAGTAATGCTTTGGCAGGATTTGCAATTGGCCGACGATTATTTGCAGTTCGGGATTGTCTTTTGTCTTGAAGGAGAATTTTACCCGCTGCTTGTCTAATGCCTCTATTTTGGCGATGTCGCCGTAGTAGGCCTTGTATTGGGGGTCGCCTTCTTTGCGGACGATGTCGAAGCTGAACACGACATCCTCTGCGGTGACCGGCTTGCCGTCCGAAAATTTCGCCTTGGGATTGAGGTGGTAGATGACCCAGGACTTGTCAGAGGGATCGCGCTCAATTTTTTCTGCCAGTAGCCCGTATTGGGTAAAAGGCTCGTCGTCTGACTTGATGGTGAGGGTGTCATAGATATTGTTGATGCCGGCCGCCGGTGTGCCTTTGTTGATAAAGGGATTGAGGCTGTCAAAGGTGCCCATGGCCTCCAGACGTATATCTCCGCCCTTTGGTGCCGCAGGATTCACATAGTCAAACGCTTTGAAGCTGGGCCGGTATTTGGGCTGGCCATGTAGTGCGATGGCATGGCTGGTTTCTGTAGCTGCCAGGCTGCCAGCGCTGGCAAGCCCCAATGTGATGGCGATGGTGAGTGAGGCAAAGGGACGCAGCAGCGATGGCATGGCGGGTCCTTGTTGTTAAGGGGGGCTTTAAGTCCGTGAACCGCTTTTTACCACATAAAAAAAACCGGCGTCAGATGACGCCGGCTTCGATTTGTATGGACCTTTTTTCAGAGATTGTGTCGTGAGTTTCCAGCCACGAAAAGCACAAGACCCTGACCTGGCTGGAGGTGCTTCGAGCTGCCGTTCCAGCGTTTGATCTGCTTGACCGATACGTTGTAGCGGCGGCTGATGGAAGAGAGTGTGTCTCCCTTTTTCACCTTGTAGCTGATTTTCTGGACGCTCTTGCCGCTGCTCTTGCTGCTCTTGGCAACCCGTTGCTTGCTGCTGACACTATGCGTCTGCAGGCTGAGACGCTGGCCAGTCTTGATGCGCGAGCTGGTTTTGAGACCATTCCAGCGTGCAAGGTCCTTGGTACTGACGCCATGGCGACGGGCAATAGAGGACAGCGTGTCGCCGCGGCGTACGGTATAGGTCTTGCGCACGACCTTGCTGTTGCTGCCCCCGGAGGAGTAGGAGCGATCCAGTCGCATTTCTTCATTGAGCGCGACATATTCCGGACTGATATTGGCTTTGGTGATGATCAGGCGGCGGCCTACCGGCACCTTGTCCGTCTTCAGTTTGTTCAGGCGTTTGATTTCCGCCGCGGAGGTGTCGAATTTCCGGGCGATGCGATAGAGCGTGTCGCCTTTCTTCACCACATAGCTTTCGGCACTGACCTTTTCTGGAACCGGCAGCGCTGCAATCTGTTCTTCGAAGTCCTGGGGAAGGGAGGCTGGCACCAACAGACGATGTGGACCATCCGGGTCGGTCGCCCAGCGATTGAAGCCGGGGTTGAGCTGATAGAACTCCTTCAGGGAAACGCCAGCAATGGCGGCGGCGGCCGTCATGTCTATCTGGCCATTAACCTGCATGCTGCGAAAGAAGGGCTGGTCCAGCACCGGGCGCAGGCTCACACCAAAGCTTTCTGGTGCTTTGACGACCTGAGCGACGGCCAGGAAGCGGGGTACATAAGCGCGGGTTTCGGCAGGCAGACGCAGTGACCAGAAATCGGTAGGCAGGCCAGCTGCGGCATTCCGGTTGATGGCGCGCTGCACGGCTCCGGGGCCGGCGTTATAGGCAGCCAGGGCCAACTCCCAGCTACCGAACTTTTCATACAGCATGCTGAGGAAGTCGTAAGCGGCGCGGGTGGACTCGATCACATCACGGCGGCCGTCATACCACCAGTTCTGCTTGAGACCAAAAATCTTGCCGGTGCCCGGAATGAACTGCCACATGCCGGCAGCACTGGCATGGGAGTAGGCAAAGGGATCATAGGCGCTTTCGATGACAGGCAGCAGTGCCAGCTCGGTAGGCAGGCCGCGTTTTTCGGCCTCGCTGACCGTGTAATGCAGATAGCGTGTAGCGCGCAGTGCCATGCGATCGAGGTAGCTGCTGTTTTTCAGATACCAGTTGCGCTGTACGGCAATCCGTTCATTGTCGTCGGGCAGTTCCATCTGGAAGCCACGGCGCATGCGCTCCCAGACATCACCTTTTTCAGCCAGCTCTTCCGGGTTGATTTCAGCATCCGGGATGTCCACTTCGCCAAGAGCGGACTCTTCGACGTTAGGCAGCAGGATCGAGTCGTCTGCCCCGGCATCCATGTCGTCTTCGGTCGTGGCGGCAGCGGCCGGGCCTTCGGTATGGGTCAGGTCTACAGGATCATTGGCATCATTGCCGGGAGCGGTAATGGCAGGCTCAGGTGTGGCTGTAAGGCTGTTGCTGGGCGCGGGAGCGATGGCGGTTTCGGTAGCGGCGGTGGTCTGCTCCTTTCCGGAGCCGAAAAAACGGTCAAGCCAGCCAGCCTGTGAGGGGGTGGCCAGGCTCAGGCAGAGGACGGCAAGAGCAGGCCGAAAAACCAGGCCAGGCAGCCTCTGTATGAGGGAAGTAATGCCTTGGGGCATGCGTGTTTTACTCGATTACAGGGAATAGTCGGGGCGATTCTATGGGGCACCCCCCGAGGGGGCAAGCAAAAAGCCGGCCGTATTCCGGGACTTTGGTAACAAAATCAAGACATTTGCATGCATTCAGAAGTGATCTTTCCAGGCCCGGAGGATGGCCAGGGCGGGCAGTCCGGGGGCGACTGCCGTGCCTGTCTGGCGCGCCAGTTCCCTCAGGATGACGGGCTCATTGCAGCGCAGGAAAGGGTTGTATGCGCGCTCCCGACCCAGTGTTACAGGAAGGCTGGGCAGGTGTTGCTGTCGCAAGCCGATGACCTCGGCCTGTCTTTGCTCTCTGGCCCTGTTGCCGGGCTCGACCACGGCGGCAAAGCGCAGATTGGCTTCTGTGTATTCATGCGTGCAGCAGATCAGGGTCTTGTCCGGCAGTGCGGCAAGGCTTTGCAAGGAGTGATGGAGTTGGGCAATTGTGCCTTCAAAAAGACGGCCGCAGCCGGCGCTGAAAAGCGTGTCTCCGCAAAACAGCAATCCTGAAGCGGGAAGATGGTAGGTGATGTGGCCCAAGGTGTGTCCGGGGGTGAACATGACATCAGCCTGGCCAAAGGGCCCTAGCGTCAGTTGTTCTCCCCCGGTGAGGATGTGTGCCAGGCCGGCTATGTTTTCATCCGGGCCGTAGATGAGCGGCTGATGCCGGGCTTTCAGCTCGAGCAAGCCGCCGGTATGGTCGCGATGGTGATGGGTAATCAGGATGAAGGAGAGCGTGAGTCCCTGCTGCTCCAGCCAGGCATCGACCACATCGGCATCGCCCGGATCTACCACCAGCGCCTCGCCATCCCGCTGCAGACACCAGATATAGTTGTCGTGAAAAGCGGGTAGTGGATAAGCATGCAGGTTCATGGTGGCGTAAGGACTTGAAAACAGGCTTCAATGATATGCCATATCCCTGCTCTGAGATGACAGCACTTCCCCTTGCCAGCCGTCTGCCCTGAGATGAGAGTCCGATGATGGAGCTTCCCCGTCTTTTCACCAGTGAGCCGCGAATTGACCTGCAGGCCGATTTGCGGCGGTGGTTTGCCAGCGATCTCGGTGTCCATTTGCTGCAGACTGAAGAGCAGTTGATTGCTCGCATCCTGCCTGATCTTTTTGGCTACCATGCCCTGCAGCTGGGACATGTGGTGGATGCGAATCTTTTGGCAGGCAGCCGTATTCGCCATCGCTGCGTGGTGGATGTGGCCCCAGTCGGTATCAAGGGCCTTTCACCATTGCGGGCATTGCCGGAGCAATTGCCTTTTGCCAGTGCCAGTCTGGACCTGGTCTTCGTTCATCATGGGCTGGATGGCAGCCCAAATCCTCATGCCCTGCTGCGTGAGGCTTCCCGCGTGCTGATTCCCGAGGGGCATTTGCTCATTCTCGGTTTCAATCCCTGGAGTCTCTGGGGCTTGTGGCGGCTGTTCCGCTGGCAGGCTGCCGTGCCGTGGCTGAGACGACCCCTGAGTCCGCAGCGTCTGGCAGACTGGTTGCCCTTGCTGGAGCTGGAAGTGGTTGGGGTGGAGGGGGCCTGTTTTGTTCCACCGCTGACCCATGCCACCATACGCCGCCGTTTTGGCTGGCTGGAAAAACTGGGGCGTCGCTACTGGAGCCAGGGCGGCGCAGCCTATGCCTTGCTGGCGCGCAAACGTGTTTCCTGCGTCACTCCCATTGAACCTCGTCGTCGCAATGTCTATCCGGCAGCGGCACCGGCGTTCGTGACCGAAGCCCGTTTGCGCAGCTGGATGAACCGTGTGGATGAATGATGAGTGATGTAGAGATTTATTGTGACGGCGCTTGTCGTGGCAATCCTGGGCCTGGCGGCTGGGGCGCTTTGTTACGCAGTGGCGAAAATGAAAAGCGCATTTATGGCTTTGCGGCAGAAACCACGAATAACCGCATGGAGCTGACCGGCGCCATCGAGGCACTACGGACATTGAAAAAGCCCTGTGCAGTTGTGGTCTGGACTGACTCGCAATATGTCAAAAAAGGTATGACGGAATGGCTTGCCGGCTGGAAAGCCAAAGGCTGGAAAAATGCAGCGAAAGAGCCGGTGAAAAATGTGGATCTTTGGCAGGCGCTGGAGACTGAAGCTCTGCGCCACAAGGTGGAATGGCGCTGGGTGAAAGGACATGCCGGTCATGAAGGCAATGAAATTGCCGATCAGCTGGCTAACCAGGCCATTGATGAAAAACTGGGCTTGAAAGCAGGACAAAACGGGACCGCGGGGATGGGCGTCTGATGCGTCAGATCATTCTGGATACGGAAACCACGGGCATTGATCCGCAGCAGGGGCATCGCCTGATTGAAATCGGTTGCCTTGAGTTGGTGAACCGGAAGCTCACCAGACGCAGTTTTCACCATTTCGTCAATCCGGAGCGTGAAATCGAGGCCGAGGCTTCGGCCGTGCACGGTATCTACAACCAGGATCTGGTGGACAAGCCCTTGTTTGCGCAGATTGCCGATGAGTTTCTGGAGTTTGTCAAAGGCGCCGAGCTCATCATTCATAACGCGCCTTTCGATATCGGCTTCATCAATCACGAACTCAAACTGCTGAACCGGGGCTACAAGCCCATCACCGAGTACTGCACGGTGTTGGATACGCTGGTGATGGCGCGTGCCAAGCATCCGGGTCAGAAAAACAATCTTGATGCTCTGGCTCGGCGTTATGGCGCTGATCAGCGTGATCGTAGCTATCACGGCGCTTTGCTGGACTCCGAAATACTGGCGGACGTCTATCTTGCCATGACGGGCGGCCAGGTGGGCTTGGCGCTCGGTCAGGAGGAAATGCAGAACGAAGGCGAAGAGCGCGCTGAGGGCATACGCCGCCTTGCGCTCGTGCGCCCGTCTTTGCCGGTGATTCCTGCGTCCGCCGAAGAGCTGGATCGCCACGAGGCCAAGCTCAAGGCCTTGGACAAGGCCGCTGGCGGCAGCTGTCTCTGGCGACAACTGGAGGCGCCGGTCAAGCAGTCCTGAAGTGGGCTTTGATTCGCTCAGTTGTTGATAGGCTTCAAAGACTTGGAAAGCAAAATTGACCGTGTTTCCAAGGCATGCCACATTTGGCGCGCATTGCATTTTTCGGCATCAAGCCAGCATCAATGGTGAATGGCAGGTTCGTGGAGACTTTTCTCTGCCTTGCCGATTCGTAATCAGAAAAATACCGCAGGACAGCATACATGGCACTCATCCCCAATCTCGCTTCCCTGAATCTGGTCAAAGCCGAGGTGGATGCCACGCTGGCACAGGTCGAGGCGCAGGTCGGCTCTTATGTGGAAGAGCGTGAAAATCCTGCTTTGCTGGGCAGCTGTGTGGATGGTCTTGACCAGGTTGTCGGTGCGCTGCGCTTGGTCGAGTTGCCTGGCGCTGTAGAGTTGGCTGCCAGCATGAGTCAGCTCATGCGCCAGGTACAAGCGAATGGTCCCGAGGCCTCTGATGAGAATTTTGCGGCATTGGGACAGGGCCTGATGGTCTTGGGTCGCTATCTTGAATATGTACAGCTCAAGCAGTCTGCGTGGCCACAGCTCTTGTTGCCGGCTATCAATCAAGTTCGTTTTGCTTTGGGCCAGGCGCCTCTGCCTGAGGGTTGTTTCCTGCAGTTGAAAACATTGCCGTCGGCACCTGCACTGACGCAGCTTGATGTAACGCCCGAGCAGTTGAATGCCCTCGTGCGCCGCTTGCGTCTTATGTATCAGACCGGGCTTATCGCCGTCTTGCGCGATCAGGCCGATATTCCCCACTTCCGTATGATGCTGCGCGCCTGTGAGCGAGCCCGGCAGGTGTGTGGCTCCCGGCCTCAGGCACTGCAGTGGTGGGCCGCTGAGGCCATGATTGAAGCATTACAAGAGGGGGTGGCTGTCAGCAAGGCACGCAAGACCCTGCTGGGGCAGTTTGATCGTCAGCTCAAGGCGCTGTTGCTGAATGATGGCAACAGCCGGCCGGATTTGCGTCTGCTGGGTGACAGCCTTTATGTCGCAGGACTTGCCGAGGGCGGAAGCAAAGTGGATGCCGTTCGCCAAGCCTTCGGTCTTGAAGAGGGATGCCTCAGTCAGTCGCAGATGACGGCCGAGTATGAGCTTATGTGTGGCCCCGGCGGCTCGGTCATCAAAACTGTCGCTGATGTCCTTAAAGATGAACTGGCACAAGTGAAGGACACGCTGGATATCATGTCGCGTGGTGCCAAAAACGATGTCGAAAGCTATCAGGCCATGGCTGATGGTCTTGCGCGTACGGCACAGACGCTGGTCATGCTGGGGCTGCTGGAGGCTAGCCAAAGCATGCGTAGCCAGAGTGAGGAGGTGCGCAAGTGGAGCGGCGAGCCGGATCAGGCTGATTTGCACGCGCTGGTTGATGCCTTGATGGGTGTGGAAAATGGCGTGGCCGGTCTCGTCAAGCGTGTAACTCCGGGCGCCGATACCACCGTCAACAATAGCCGTGTTTCCATACATCAGCTGGACGAAGCGCGTGCCTTGCTGGTGGCGGAGTCGCGCTCGGGTCTTTCGCTGGCCAAGCGTGCCGTCAGCTCTTACCTTGAGTCCAATCGCGACCTCATGCATCTCGCTAATGTGCCTTCAACGCTGCAGTCTGTGGCTGGTGGCATGTCCTTTCTTGGCATTGAGCGCGGCGCGGCTGTGTTGCGTGCCTGCTCGCGCTACATTGATGTACGCATGCTCAGCGCTGAACAGCAGCCCAATATGGCGGATCTTGAAACGCTGGCTGATGCTGTCTCAAGCGTGGATTACTTTCTGGAAAGTCTGGAGGCCAACAAGCCGATTGGCCAAAGCATTCTGGAAATCGCAGAGGAAAGCGTGGCCGATCTGGGTTTCCCGGTTGAACCGGCCAAGGCGGCTTGATGAAGTTTCAACCCGCTGTCATAGCGCCCGAGAATCTCGACGGCGATCGACTCTGGCTGGTTTTCCAGGGCGTGCGCATCCTGCTGTCTGATGACAATACCGACACTGCTTTTCCACAGTTGAAAAGTTTTTCCTGGTTGGGCATGGAGGAAGTTTCACGCCAGTATCTTGGTCTGTGGGAGGGCAAGGGCGTTTTTGCCATTGCCGTACCTGAAGCGGCACAAGCACCTGAGGGTTATCACTTCGAAGATCTGCGTCGTGTGTTGGGCTTGGTCGACGATGTCCTGTTTGGCCTTGCTGGCCGAGCCGTACAGATTCTGGAGTGGGAGCGCAGCCATCGCTTCTGCGGTCGTTGTGGTGAAGCGACGGTGGGTCATCCTAAAGGTGAGCGTGCGCGCGTCTGTCCTTCTTGCCACTTTTCTTCTTATCCCCGTATCAACCCCTGTGTCATCGTGGCAGTCACGCGCGGTGAGGAAATTCTCCTGGCCCGCGCACAGCGGTTTAACCGGCCCATGTTCAGCACCTTGGCTGGCTTTATAGAAGCCGGTGAGACCGCCGAGGAAACCTTGCTGCGTGAGGTGCAGGAGGAAGTCGGTATAACGGTGAACAATCCCCGTTATTTCGGCAGCCAGTCCTGGCCCTTTCCCGGCAATCTCATGCTGGGCTTTCATGCCGACTATGCCAGCGGTGACATCGTGTTGCAGGAAGACGAAATTGCCGAGGCCGGCTTCTTTCATTTCAGCCAGTTGCCGGAAATTCCCCCTGTCGGCAGCATTGCCCATGCACTGATCATGGACTTTGTTCGGCGCTGCAAACAGGCTTGAATCTGCTGCGCCTGTCCCCATAAATGCATGACCGCGGATGCTAGTCTGTTGACGGCATCTGCGGCTGCCAGCATCATTTTTTCCACAATCGCTCCCAAGGGAGCCTGCCTGCAAATCCAAGGGACTTTCCGTGCTTGACCTCATCCTGCAATACGGCCTTTTCCTGGCCAAGACCGTGACGGTGCTGGTGGCTGTTCTGGTCATCATCGTGGCGATCTCCAATCTCGGCGGCCGCCGCCGTCAGCATGGTGAAGGCAATATCGAAGTCACGCCGCTGAATGAGCGTCTTCAGGATTATGCCGATGCCCTGCGCGAGGCCGTATTTGACAAGGCCTCGCTGAAGGCCTGGTACAAGAGCGAGAAGCAGGCCTACAAGAAGCAAGAAAAGGAAAAGAAGGCAGGCGAGGGCAAGCCGCGTGTCTATGTCCTCAATTTCAATGGCGATATCCGTGCATCGGCGGTTGAGTCCCTGCGCCGTGAAATTACGGCAGTCATGACCTTGGTCGACCCCGCACGTGATGAAGTGGTGCTTTGTCTTGAAAGTCCGGGCGGCATGGTGCATGGCTATGGCTTGGCAGCGTCACAGCTGGCTCGCCTGCGTCAGAAAGAAATACCACTGACCATCTGTGTGGATAAAGTCGCTGCCAGTGGCGGTTATATGATGGCCTGCTTGGGCAGCCGTATTCTGGCTGCGCCATTTGCTGTTGTCGGTTCGATTGGCGTGGTAGCACAGATGCCCAATTTTCACCGTCTGCTGCAAAAGCATGAGGTGGATTTCGAGGTGCTGACAGCGGGTGAGTACAAACGCACGCTGACGGTACTTGGCAAGAATACCGAGGCGGGGCGGCAGAAATTCCAGGAAGAGCTGGATGATACGCATGCACTCTTCAAGGAGTTTGTGCAGCAAAACCGTACTCAGCTGGATATTGATGTGGTGGCTACGGGCGAGCACTGGTATGGGAAGCGTGCACTGGAATTGAAGCTCGTGGATGAGCTCAAGACCAGCGATGAATATCTGACCGAGCGCACGAAGAGCGCAGAAGTTTTTGCTATTCGCTACATACCCAAGCGGCGCCTGATGAGTCGTTTCGGTTTTGCAGCAGAAGAGGCGGCTGATCGTCTGATGTTACGGTGGTGGGAGCGTCTTCAGCAGAAGACCTTCTGGTGATTCTTGGTCGCTAAAGTCATCATGAAAAGGCCGCCATCAAGGCGGCTTTTTCATGCGCAAAAAACCAGGTCGGACAGCCGGCTCAGACCCCGCTTCCTGCCAGAGCCAACTTCACGGCGATGATGACGCCGACAATCATTACAATGAAGAAAACAACCCCGGCGATAATGAAAGGCATGGGATTGTTGGTACTGAAGTCGCGTTTTCGGTTCGCTTCTTTCTGTACGCCGAACCATGAGCTGAAAACACTGCCCAATATGGTCAGGAAAGTGATTTCTTCCGGTTTTTCGCCCGCCGGTGTTTCAGGCTTTTTGTCTTCAGTCATCATGTTACCTCTTTAATGTGCGGTCCATTCTGCCTGCTTGTGGCAGAGGCTGCTGCAACAAATGCTGATAATGCCCATCATTCCGGCTCATAGCCCAGATTGGGCGAGAGCCAGCGCTCGGCGGTGCGGCGATCCCAGCCTTTGCGCTTGGCATAGTCCTGTACCTGATCTTCTTCCAGCTTGCCGACATTGAAGTAGTCACTTTCCGGATGCGAGAAATACCAGCCACTGACGGCTGCAGTGGGATACATCGCAAAATGTTCGGTCAGGGTGATGCCGGTATTCCTGGTAGCTTCCAGCAAGGCAAAGAGGGCGGTTTTTTCAGTATGGTCGGGGCAGGCCGGATAGCCGGGGGCAGGGCGGATGCCGACATACTTTTCCTTGATGAGGGATTCATTGTCGAGCGCCTCATCTTTGGCATAGCCCCAGAACTCTCGCCGTACACGCTCATGCAGATGCTCGGCAAAAGCCTCGGCCAATCTATCGGCCAGCGCTTTCACCATGATGGCGTTGTAGTCGTCGCCTTTGGACTGGAACTCCATTGCGAATTCGTCACAGCCATCGCCCGCGGTAACGGCAAATGCCCCCATATAGTCACGCGCCTTGCTGTTGGCGGGAGCAATGAAGTCGGCCAGCGAATAGTTGGGTTTGCCACTGACCTTGTCGCTTTGCTGGCGCAAATGGTGCAGCGTGGCCAGTACTTCGGCGCGTGACTCATCCTTGTAGACGGCAGTGTCATCGGCGCCAATGCGAGCCGCTGGCCACAGTCCTATGACCCCATGCGCCTTTACTTTCTTTTCGTCGATCATGCGCTTGAGTATGTTCTGCGCGTCGGCAAAAAGATTGCGTGCGGCTTCACCCACTACATCATCCTGAAGGATGGCAGGGTATTTCCCCGCCAGAGACCAGGAAATGAAAAAGGGAGTCCAGTCGATATAATCCAGCAATTTTTCCAGCGGATAGTCCTGCAGCACGGTAATGCCGGGATGCACAGGGGCGGGTGGTGTGTAATTGTCCCAGTCGTACCCGAAGCCCTGTGCAACGGCTTGCTCATAAGGCAGTCGCTCGGCCTTGGGCTTGCGATTGGCGTGACGTACCCGCACTTCTTCATATTCCGCTTTGCGTTGTGCCACGAAATCCTTTTTCATCTCCTTGCTTAGCAGGGAGGTGGCAACACCCACGGCACGCGAAGCATCGGCCACATAAATCACGGCATCATTCTTGAACTGTGGCTCTATCTTCACCGCCGTGTGGGCTTTTGAGGTGGTGGCGCCGCCAATAAGCAGGGGGACATGAAAGTCCTGGCGCTGCATTTCGCGGGCGACATGAACCATTTCATCCAGCGAGGGCGTAATGAGGCCCGAGAGACCAATGATGTCGACTTTCTCGGCGCGCGCCGTTTCCAGAATCCTGTCAGCAGGAACCATGACACCCAGATCAACAATGTCGTAACCATTGCAGCCCAGTACTACGCCGACGATATTCTTGCCAATGTCATGCACATCACCCTTTACGGTGGCGAGCAGGATTTTTCCCTTGGCCTCGATTACGCCGTTTTTTTCGGCTTCGATAAAGGGGAGAAGATACGCAACGGCCTGCTTCATCACTCGCGCCGATTTTACGACCTGTGGCAGGAACATCTTGCCGGCGCCGAAGAGGTCACCGACCACATTCATGCCAGCCATCAGGGGGCCTTCGATAACCTGTATGGGGCGCTCCGAGATCTGGCGAGCGGCTTCGGTGTCTTCTTCGATAAAACTGGTGATGCCTTTGACCAGCGCATGCTCCAGCCGCTTCTCGACGGGCAGGCCGCGCCACTCCAGTGTTTCTTCCTCTTTTTTGGCGCCATCGCCTTTGTATTTTTCAGCGACTTCCAGGAGACGCTCGGTGCCATCAGCGCGGCGATTAAGGATGACATCCTCGACACGTTCTTTCAGCTCCGTCGGCAGATCATCGTAAATCGCCAACTGGCCGGCGTTGACGATGCCCATACTGAGGCCGTTCTGGATGGCGTAATACAGGAAGACCGAGTGTATGGCTTCACGTACCGGTTCATTGCCGCGGAACGAGAAGGAGACGTTGGACACGCCGCCCGAGCTCAAGGCATGCGGCAGGTTGTCGCGGATGTAGGCGCAGGCATTAATGAAGTCGACCGCGTAGTTATTGTGTTCTTCGATGCCGGTGGCGACGGCAAAAATATTGGCATCGAAGATGATGTCTTCAGCGGGGAAGCCAACCTTGTCCACCAGCACATCGTAGGAGCGTTTGCAGATTTCGCGCTTGCGCTGTTCGGTGTCAGCCTGTCCGGCTTCGTCAAAAGCCATGACCACGATAGCCGCGCCATGGCGCATGCAGAGTTTTGCCTTGGCAATGAATTCTGCTTCGCCTTCTTTCAGCGAGATGGAGTTGACGATGGGCTTGCCCTGCGAGCATTTCAGGCCGGCTTCGATGATGTCCCATTTTGATGAGTCGATCATCAACGGTACACGGGAAATATCCGGCTCGGAGGCGATAAGTTTGAGGAAGACTTCCATCGCCGCCTTGGAGTCGAGCATGCCCTCGTCCATATTGATATCAATTACCTGCGCGCCGCTTTCCACCTGCTGGCGGGCAACATCAAGCGCTTCGGTGAAGTTCTCTTCCTTGATAAGGCGACGGAACTTTGCTGAGCCGGTGACGTTGGTGCGTTCGCCCACGTTCACGAACAGTGATTCGCGCGTGATGTTGAAGGGCTCCAGGCCGGAAAGGCGGCAGGCTGGGGCAATGTCAGGAATCTGGCGACGGGGCAGTGGCGCCACTGTTTCTGCAATCGCACGAATATGGTCAGGCGTACTGCCGCAGCAGCCACCCACAATATTCACGAAGCCGGAGCTGGCGAACTCACCCACAACCTCAGCCATTTCTGCCGGTGTTTCATCATACTCACCAAAAGCATTAGGAAGGCCGGCATTCGGGTGGGCGCTTACGAAGGTGTCAGCCTTGCGCGAGAGTTCCTCGATGTACTGGCGCAGCTCCTTGGCACCAAGTGCGCAGTTGAAGCCGATGCTGAGTGGCTTGGCGTGGCGCACGGAGTTCCAGAAGGCTTCTGTGGTCTGGCCGGAGAGCGTGCGGCCGGAAGCATCGGTAATCGTGCCCGAAATCATGATGGGCAGTTCGACATTGTTTTTCAGGAAATACTCCTGCACGGCGAAGATGGCAGCCTTGGCATTCAGTGTGTCGAAAACGGTTTCGATCAGGATGATGTCGGCGCCGCCTTCAACAAGGCCTGCTGTTGCTTCGTAGTAGTTTTCGACCAGCTCGTCGAAGCTCACGTTACGGAAGGCCGGGTTGTTCACATCCGGTGAGATGGAGCAGGTGCGCGAAGTGGGGCCGAGCACGCCGGCAACAAAACGGGGGCGATCCGGTGTTTTTGCCGTCCACGCGTCGGCCACTTCACGGGCAATGCGCGCGCATTCGCGGTTCAGCTCGGGAACAAGGTCTTCCATGCCATAGTCGGCTTGTGAAACCCGCGTGGAGTTGAAGGAGTTGGTTTCAAGGATGTCGGCGCCAGCGGCGCAATAGGCATCATGTATTTCGCGTATGACCTCAGGCCTGGAGAGCGCCAAAAGATCGTTATTGCCCTTCACGTCCCGGTGCCAGTCAGCAAAGCGGCTGCCGCGGTAGTCGGCTTCTTCCAGCTTATAGCGCTGGATCATGGTGCCCATGGCGCCGTCGATGATGAGAATGCGGCGTTGAAGCTGACTTTTCAGAGTGGCAGTACGTTCGGCGTGGCTCATGGGGCTCTTCATGAAGAAAGGGCATATAGCGGGGCTAAAAAGAGGGCGGCATTCTATCAACTGTTTGGGTACAATGCCCGGCAAAGACCCAGTAATTTGCTAGGGATTAACATGAGCGACAGCAGTAACCTGAAAATCACCGTCACCGAGGCCGCCCAAGGCTATCTCCGTGAGCTGCTTTCCAAGCAGGACTCTGATGGCATAGGCGTGCGCATTTTTGTGGAAAGCCCAGGCACACCCAAGGCGGAGTGCTGCATGGCCTATTGCACCAAGGGCGAAGAGCAGGCCGACGATGTGCGTATCGATTACCAAGGCTTTCCTGCCTTTATCGAAGGCAAGAGCGTTCCTTATCTCGAGGACGCCGTCATCGACTACAACAAGGACCGCTTCGGTGGCCAGCTGACCTTCAAGGCCCCCAAGTCCAAGGTGCCTAGCCTGGGGCCGGATGCCAGTCTGGAAGAACGCATCAACTATGTGCTCTTCAATGAGATCAACCCCGGCCTTGCTGCCCATAATGGCAATGTCAGCCTGCTGGAGACCTTTGATGATGAAGAGCATGGTTTGACCGCCGTGCTCAAATTCGGTGGTGGGTGTCAGGGCTGCTCGGCGGTAGACATGACGCTGAAACAGGGCGTGGAAACTACGCTGAAGGCGCAGATTCCCGAGCTACAGCGGGTGACGGATTCGACCGATCATACGGTGCGCGACAACGCTTATTACAAGTGACCGCTCAGTGGTCATTCCCGCGAAGGCGGGAATCTCGATGTGGTTCTAAGAGATAAAAAAGCCCGCTTTCGCGGGCTTTTTTATGCATGACACATCAGATACTGCGTTGACGCTTGGGCAGCACACCCTTCAGCTTGTCGTGCATCTGGCGCACAGCATTTTCTGTGGTTTCCCAGTCTATGCAGCCATCGGTGACAGACTTGCCGTATTCGAGCTGCGCCAGATCCTTGGGAATGTCCTGGCGACCGAACTTGATATGGGACTCCACCATCATGCCGACGATGGAGGTGTTGCCTTCCAGAATCTGGTTGCTCACATTGTCCATGACCAAAGGCTGCAGGCCGGGGTCTTTATTGGAGTTGGCGTGCGAGGCATCGATCATGATGTTGTGCGAGACCTTGGCCTTTTCCAGCTCGCGTTCGGCTAGTGCGACGGACACGGAGTCGTAGTTGGGCTTGCCGTCACCGCCGCGCAGCACCACATGACCGTACTTGTTCCCTGTAGTGTTGATGATGGCCACCTTGCCTTCGCTATTGATGCCGAGAAAGCTGTGCGGATTGGCCATGGAGAGCAGGGCATTAGTGGCTACTTTGAGGCCGCCGTCGGTGCCGTTCTTGAAGCCTACCGGCGAAGAAAGGCCCGAAGACATTTCGCGGTGGGTTTGAGATTCCGTCGTCCGGGCTCCGATAGCTGACCAGGCAATCAGGTCGTGCATGTATTGCGGTGACATCGGGTCCAGTGCTTCGGTGGCGCAGGGCAGGCCCATTTCGTTCAGGTCCAGCAACAGCTTGCGACCGATATGCAGGCCGTCCTGGATATTGAAGCTGTCATTCATGTACGGGTCGTTGATCAGGCCCTTCCAGCCCACGGTGGTTCGGGGCTTTTCAAAATAGACACGCATTACGAGATAGAGGGTGTCGGCTACTTCGGCGGCCAGCGTCTTGAGGCGTTCGGCATAGTCCTTGGCGGCCTTTATATCGTGTATGGAGCAGGGGCCTATCACCAGAAAGAGGCGGTGATCCCGGCCATCCAGAATATTGCGTATGGTCTCGCGACCTTGCAGCACGGTTGCGCGGGCAGCGGCCGACAAAGGCAGCTCTTGCTTGAGCTCGGCCGGGGTGATCAGCACCTCGGTCGAGCGGACGTTGACGTCTTCAATACGGGTTTCAGCCATTACAAACACTCACGACCAATATTCGGGGGCAGATACGCGAAAGCGGACGATTCTATTGAAAAAGCCCCGGTATTTCACCGGTGCTTTTGTTTGTGCCTTCCATAAACAGGGCCAATCAGGGCAGTGCAGATGGGAGGGGGCGGGCCGAAGCCTCAAAAGAAGATGAATTTGAGGCTGAGCAGGGCGAGCGTGCTACCCAGAATCGGCCGAATCACGTCTTCCCGCAGACGCGAAGAGAGCAGGGTGCCCAGGATGATGGCGGGCAGTGAGCCTATCAGTAGCCAGGTCAGGAGCTGGATATTCACATTACCCATCTGCATATGACCGAGGCCTGCAACCAGCGTCAGCACAACGGCATGGGTCACGTCCGTGCCTATGATCTGTATGGTGGAAAGGCGCGGGTAGAGACTGAGCAGCACGACCACGCCGAAAGCGCCGGCGCCGACAGAGGAAAGAGTAACCAGTATGCCTAGTGCCAGCCCCATCAGGACCGTGAAGGCAGTCGTATGCCTGTCGATGAGTTGGCGCAGATGATTCTGCAGGGGGCTGGCATCGTGCAATTTCTGCAGTTGCTTGCGGAAGATCAGTGAGGCGGCCGTCAGCATGAGCATCAAGCCCAGCGATACGGTTAATACATGCTTGTACTCATTGGCGTTTCCAAAGAAGGCTTTCAGGGCCCATAGCGTGGCAAGAGCCGCCGGGATACTCCCTGCCGACAGCCAGAGCACGATGGGCCAGTTGATGTTGCGCTTGAGAGAATGCACCACGGCACCACCGGACTTGGTGATGGAGGCATAAAGCAGATCACTGCCGATGGCGATATGAAGGGGGATGCCCATCATGGTCAGCAAGGGGGTCATCAATGAACCGCCGCCAACGCCGGTAACGCCGACACAGAAGCCCACCACGGCTCCCGCCAGAATGAATTGCAAACCGTCTATCATGCCTAATGTCTCAGGGGGTGGCGTCGTGAAGAGTCGCGTTCGGGGTGGCAACTCTAGTGATGCTGCCCTATGCTCCTAAATACTCTTTGGCAATATCCTTATAACCAAATAATTCGCCGACATCGTTCGGAGAGATGCCATGAAGCTGCAGCAGTTGCGTTATATCTGGGAGGTTGCCCACCACGAGCTCAATGTGTCCTTGACGGCGCAGAGTCTCTATACATCGCAACCGGGTATCAGCAAGCAGATCCGCCTGCTCGAGGATGAGCTGGGTGTCGAGATATTTTCCCGCAGTGGCAAGCACCTGACCCGGGTTACGCCGGCCGGTCAGGCCATTCTGGCCATTGCCGGGGAAATCCTGCGCAAAACCGAAAGTATCCGTCAGGTGGCGCTGGAGTATACGGATCAGAAGCGCGGCCATCTGGCCATCGCGACTACGCACACCCAGGCACGTTATCGCCTACCCGCCGTCATTGAGCGCTTCACCAAACAGTATCCGGATGTAGCTTTGCACATGCATCAAGGGACCCCCCAGCAGATTGCCGAAATGGCCTCTGATGGCACCGTGGACTTCGCGATTGCTACCGAGGGCATGGAGCATTTCTCCGAGCTCATCATGCTGCCCTGCTACCATTGGAACCGCTCGGTGGTGGTGCCGCGCAATCACCCCTTGGCCATACGCAGCAAGATCACGCTGGAGGATGTCGCCCAGTTTCCCATCGTGACTTATGTCTTCGGTTTTACCGGCCGCTCCAAGCTGGATGAGGCTTTCAAGATGCGTGGGCTGACGCCGCGTGTGGTGTTCACGGCCACCGATGCTGATGTCATCAAGACCTATGTGCGTCTTGGCATGGGCATAGGGATCATTGCTCATATGGCGTATGAGCCCGAGGTCGACAAGGATCTGGTGGCCATTGATGCCAGCCATCTTTTCGAATCCAGCACCACCCAGATAGGTTTCCGCAAAGGCACTTTCCTGCGCGGCTTCATGTATGACTTCATGAAGACCTTCGCCCCGCATCTCACGCGTGACCTGGTGGACGAGGCAGTGGGCGCTCATGGTGCCGGGGAGCTGGGCAAAGTGTTTGAAGCGGTTGAGCTGCCCTCCATTTAACAAGGGAGCTATGTGTAACAAGGGCGCTGTGCCTGACCGGCCAACCCCGGTTTTAGTCCGTCATTCCCGCGCAAGCGGGAGTCTCATGAGCCCTGCAGCACTTTAAAACAGCAAGACTGCCGCTTTCGCGGGAGTGCAGAAGTGTTGAGTGGCTGGAGTGTGTAATTCCCTTCAATAGGGCCGGTGAGCGGGCAGGGCTTGTCATCGGACGCCTTCGGCCTTATATCTCTCGCCCCGTTTTTGCTGGCTAATGAGTCCTGCCATGTCTCTTGATCTGTATTCCGGAAAAGTGCCTGCCCAGCTGGCCGAAATCAATGCATCGCTGGCTGGCAAGTCCGCGCAGGACATCCTGAAAACTGCGCTGCAGTACGTGCCGGGGCAAGTCATCGTCACCAGCAACTTCCGGCCCTATGAGGCCGTCATCCTGCATATGGCCTTGCAGCATCAGGCGGATATGCCGGTACTCTGGGTGGATCACGGTACCAACCTGCCGGAAACCTATCGTTTTGCCGAGGCCTGCCGTCGCCAGCTCAAGCTGAATCTGCATGCCTATTTGCCACGGATGAGTTCAGCCCACTGGCTGGCTATCAACGGCGAGTCCATTCCCATGCCGGACGAAGTCGAGCGCGTGGAGTCTTTTAGTCAGGTGATGAAGCTCGAACCCTTCGAGCGAGGCATGCGCGAGCTGGCCCCCAGGCTCTGGATAACGGCATTGCGCCGTGAACAGAATGCCCAACGCGCGGCTTCGCTGGCGCCCTTGGTCTGGGACGAGAAATTTGCCTGCGTGAAGGTCAATCCCCTGCTGGATTGGGACACGGCCATGCTGCAGGCCTATGTGGCCGAACATGGGCTGCCCAATGAGCGTGCCTACTACGATCCTGCCAAAGGCAGTGAGGCCCATGAGTGCGGCTTGCACGCGCCCCTAAGCTCTGTTCCCGCTGCTTCCTGATCTTTTATGGCGTGACGGGCCGGCGCTGGCTGGCTTCCCTGTTTTCGTTTTCTGTCTCCGTTGCACCGCTCCCCCCAAGTCGCTAGAGTGCCGCCTTCTTTGAATCCGGTAGGCCGGCTGCTTGTGGGGGAGTGTCATGGAAATCGTCTGTCTTGATCTGGAAGGTGTACTGGTTCCGGAAATCTGGATCAACTTTGCCAGACGCACCGGTATCAAAGAGCTGGAGGCCACCACCCGTGATATTCCTGATTACGATGTGCTGATGAAGCAGCGCTTGCGTATTCTCGACGAGCACAAGCTAGGCCTTAACGATATCCAGGACGTGATTGCCCAGATGGGGCCCTTGCCGGGCGCCAAAGAGTTTGTGGAGTGGGTGCGCGAGCATTTCCAACTCATCATTCTTTCTGACACTTTCTACGAGTTTGCGCATCCGCTCATGCGTCAGCTGGGGTGGCCCACCATCATGTGCCACAAGTTGGAAACCGATGCGCAAGGCCGCATTACCAACTATGTGTTGCGCCAACCTGACCAGAAGCGTGAGGCAGTGAAGGCCCTGCATGGTCTCAAATACCGCGTGATTGCCGCAGGTGATTCCTACAACGACACCAACATGCTGGCCGAGGCAGAGCGTGGCATTCTCTTTGATGCGCCGGAAAATGTGATTCGTGAATTTCCCCAGTTTCCGGTTACGCGTAATTATGAAGAATTGAAAGCGGAAATTCGCAAGGGCTCCTTGCGCCAGATTCCCTGAATCTGCAGCCGCATAAAAAGCCCGCTGATGCGGGCTTTTTCATGGCATAAAATGTGAGCTCTGGCTTATTCAGGCACTAGCTGATGCTTTGGCGGCCATGGCCGCTTTTTCAGGAGCGGCTTCAGTCGCGATGGTAAATGAGCTGTGCAAGCATTATTGGTGCATGGGTATTCAAGCAAGCAGCGCAGGACTGGCCCTTACGGCTTCATCTCCTCCAGCGCCCGCATCAGGGCCCCCATCTTGTGAAAGCATTCCTGATACTCGGCCTCGCAATCCGAGTCGGCCACAATGCCACCGCCCGCCCAAGCATAAATTTCATCACCGACGCGCAGCAAAGTGCGAATGGCAATGTTGAGTTGGCAATCGCCATCCGGGTTGATGAAGCCGATGCTGCCGCAATAAACGGAGCGGGGAGTGGGCTCAAGCTCTTCAATAATTTCCATGGCCCGCTTTTTAGGGGCGCCCGTGATCGAGCCGCCAGGGAAGCAGTCGCGGATAAGATCCAGTGTTGTCGAGCCTTCCTTGAGTCGGGCCGTGATGCTGCTGACCATATGATGGACTTGCGGCAGGCTTTCAATCGCAAACAGTTTTTCTACGGTTACCGAGCCGATTTCCGCATGCTGGCTGATGTCGTGGCGCAGCAAGTCCACAATCATGAGGTTTTCGGCCTGGTTCTTGATGCTTTGTCTGAGCGCTTCGGCTTGCGCGAGGTCCTCCTCAGGATCCTGCCGTCTTGGGGCGGTTCCCTTGATGGGCTTGGTCAGGATGTGGCGACCTTCGGTCTTCAGCAAGAGTTCAGGTGACAGGCAGAGTACATCGCCCTCCGGAATTGAAAGCCAGGCGGCATAAGCCGCCTCGCTGACCTCGAGTAGGCGCTGCATGGCCTCCGCACTAGGGCCGGAGCAAGCGGCCTTGAACGCTTGGGCGTAGTTGACCTGATAGCAGTCACCGTCCTTGAGATAACTTTGTATCGCGTTGAAATTGCGTTTGTATTCATCTTTCTTCGTGAGCGGCATGAAGGGTGTGTGCAGCGTAAAGCCCCTGGCTGTCACTATGCCGGGTATCGTGGCCTGCATGACAAGCTGTGACCATGAATCGCTGCTTGCGCAATCGTCCACCAGCATGACTTCTTCTGCCGTTCGTCGGCAGTGATCAATACAGATGAAGTGTGGATACAGACCCCAGAAGGCAGTGGGAAAGCGAGGACCGCCAGTATTTTGTGACCCTGGGGTTTCATATCCGCTAAAGCCTGCTATGCCGCCCCGAAACATCAGATCACGGAGACTGTCCTCGCTGTTGCGGGCTGGCTGGAGCTTTTCCAGCGCCATCCATAGCGAACTGCGTTGTGGAGTGGCGTCTGAGCTTTCTTTTGTATCTGTTTGTAATGTTTTAATAAAGTCAGAGGGGTAAGCACAAAAATACTCCTGATCCAGGCGGCCGGGACGCAGCCAGAGGGCATGGCTGGATGCGGGGGCGCACCGTCTGAGATGATGGCCCAGCAGGGGGTGATAAGGGATGGGGCGGCGTATCAAGGGAGTGGCTTCCGCAGGAAATGACGACTCGTTAAAAGTGTGAAGTCTATCGGCTTTTGTCCGGGGCAGGCCCGGTTGATGGCAAAAGAAGGGCTTGTCTTGCGGATTCTGCACGTGCTAATTTTCGGCTGCGCAATAACAATTGCTCAACAAAGAGCAAAAACAATCATAAAAAACCTGAGGAGAATACCCATGAAAGGGTTGAAGAAACTCGTTCTGGCATCCGCCATCGTTGCAGCTTCCTCCAGTGCTTTCGCCATGCAGGAAATGGACGAGCAAAGTATGTCTGCCGCCACCGGTCAGGACGGTCTGACCATTACGTTGGATTCCACGCTGAGCAATCTTGGCATCACTTATGTGGATCGTGACGGCATCGCCGGCAGTGCTGGTTATGCAAACTCCGGCGCCATCATCATCTCGCCGATTGGTGTGACTGCCAATGACCTGACGATTGATATCGACGCGGGCGGCTCTGCCGGTGATGCTACCGGTAATGGCATGCTGCAGATCAAGGTGGGCACGGGCTCTGCTACCACCATCAATCTGAATAACACGACCATCGCTGTTGCTGATGCTACCGGTGCTGGCAGTACAACCGGCGCTG
>JACCDZ010219225.1_pt1 | contig 27326 bp, 21 predicted proteins | sample 7449551 | NCBI WGS metagenome assembly JACCDZ01 (sample SAMN15323452, study PRJNA562643) | freshwater metagenome | isolation source: river surface water | place: USA:Blue River Watershed | collected 2017-08-18 | reverse complement strand
TTGGGTTTGTAGTAACAGTTACTTGCGTACCTGTACCCAATACAAATCCTGGAGCGCCGTACTCAATAGTCCACTCTGTTTCAGCTCCTGCTGGTGTCCAACCGAACGTTGCAGAAGTTGTAGTTCCTGACAACCACTGGAAAGCAGTTGGTTGAGGACAAGTAGGCGTTGGAGCAATTTGAACCAAGTAATCTTCTGTTTCACCGTAGTAATAGTTTGCGCTTGAACAAGGTGTTACATCGGCTGCGATTGATGTTTCAGAGTTTACGACACGCATTCTTGTTGCACCAACTAGCGCTGTTGAAGGAACAGTGATGCTTCCATTTAACGTGTGAGGACCATTGATTGGTTCTGTACTCGAAAAAACCATTTCTGACGCTTGGAACGTTCCATCTTGGTTGTAGTCGATGTACACTTTTGAGTAACTTGTGTAGTTACCTCCGCATGTTCCGATTCCAACTGAAATAGGGTAACTAACTGTTTTCGCCAAAATAGGTGCAGCCACCGTCGCGGTATAGTTTGAATAGGTATTCAAAATTGAACCTGTACCGCCAGTTGTTGTACATGTTGATGAATTATTCAACGTTCCTACCGTTACGTTAATGATTTCTTCGTCACCGGTATATTGCGCTGCGCTTGAGCAGTAACAGTTGATAAATGTATTCATTCCTACTTGAACTGGGACGGAAGTAGTAGCTGCTCCTCCGCTACATGTCATTGAACATCTGTAAAATGTACTTGCCGTTTGCGTGGTTGATAGGGATGAGTTTACTGCTCCAACAATGTTCGTATACGGTGCTACTCCGTCTGGAGATGACTGCCACTGATATGTTAAACCAGATGCAATCGTTGCACCAGTTAGTGTTAACGAAAACGGTTGAGATAAACATGCACTCGCTGTCGAAGATACAGTTGTACCAGCCGTGATTGGGTCTGTACATGCGCTCGCAGGACTGATGTATGTCATATTCGTTTCAATACAAACAGATGCGGTACCACATGTGGCATTTGTGTTCCAGTGCGCGTAGTATGTACCTGCTACTGTTGATGTCCACGTCAATGGGCTTACTCCACTGCCAACAACAGGACCTGTTGGTGAGCCCTGGCGAACGGTGATGTATCCACCGGTCAGAATGGAGCACTGATAGATAGTTGCACCAACAACCGCATTCAATGTTGAATATTCAGTTTGAAATGAACACGTAGCAATGGTGATTGAGCCTGTAACAGGGGCGGTAACTTCGCCATAAGGATTCGCATTTGTACATTGTGCGAACTGGTAATTGGAGAGTGAAATTACCGTTAGAAACAGCAAGAGCAACCCCGAATTACCAAAATTCAGTAAGGATTTTTTCATAAGTATTAATTAATTGTTCAGCATAAAGCTAAGCTATTTTTTTAGAGATTAACGAGTTGTTGAAAAAAATCCTCATTTACAGGTATATGTAGAAGGTGTTTTTTAATCGGTTTATTTTAGTTTGTTGACCGATTCTGTGTTTTTAACTGGCTTCATTTCGTCGTCAGCGATTAAATTTTGTTGTGATTGGGTAGCTATATCCAAAAATCGCTAATTTCGTCGATTATGATGAATTTAAGTTTAAAAGGGAAAACTTCCGTTGTGTGCGGAAGTACGCAAGGAATCGGAAAGGCGACTGCATTGGAATTAGCGGAATTGGGTTCAAACGTTGTGTTGGTAGCTCGAAATGCAGCAAAGTTACAAGCGGTTCTTGCTGAGCTTTCAACGCAAGAGGGTCAAAAGCACAGTTACATTGTTGCTGATTTTTCGAATCCTGATTCTTTAAAATTGGTCATCGATCGATGGATTGAGGAGGGAGGAAACTGTCATGTACTTATCAACAATACGGGTGGACCAAAAGGTGGACCAATCAAAGATGCGGAAGTTTCAGAATTTTACGATGCTTTTACTCAGCATTTGATTTGCAACCATATTTTAGTGCAAGCGTTGTATCCGTTGATGCGATCGAATGGATACGGTAGAATCATCAATGTGATTTCGACGAGTGTAAAACAACCGCTCCCCAATTTAGGTGTTTCAAATACAATCCGCGCTGCGGTTGCAAATTGGAGCAAAACGTTGTCCGTAGAATTGGCGCCTTACAATATTACAGTCAATAATGTTTTGCCAGGTGCAACGAATACAATTCGTTTGCAGTCGATTGCTGAAACGAAGTCGGAAAAGACCAACGAATCTGTCGAGGCGATATTCGCTGAGATGGCAGCCGAATCCCCAATGGGAAGAATTGCGGAACCAGAAGAAACAGCTAGCGTTATTGCGTTTTTAGCCTCTCCTGCTGCAAGTTATGTGAATGGAATAAATGTGCCGGTTGACGGAGGTCGAACAAAATCGTTATAATTCAGTCAGTTTATGTAGCAATTGATTTTCAGTTGCTACTATTTTACCAACACAATGTGGCCTACAAGCGTGTCTTCAATACCTGTAGAAGTTACGTACTTAATTTTGTAGACATATACATTGTCTTGCACTTTCATCCCTTTATAACTTCCATCCCACTTGAAATCAACATCGTCTGATTCGAAAATATTTTCTCCCCACCGATTGAAAATCTTGACATTCAACTTAGAAATATTGACTGTGCTCACAGCAAAGTAATTGTTCAGCCTATTTCCATCGGGTGTGAACGCATTCGGGACATAGATATAGTACTCAGGTGCAATTACGATCGGTTTTGAGATAGTGTCTTTACATCCCATTTCGTTTGTTGCAATCAATGTCACAATGTAAGTTCCTGGAACATCATACGTGTTGTTTGGATGCACCATCGTTGAGTTATTTCCATCTCCAAATGTCCATTCGTACGTTACTCCTCCGGAAGTTAAATTTTGAAAAGTGATCGGTAAATCTTCAAACAATGTGTTGCTCGATACGATAAAATCCGCAATTGGTCGAATCACTTCTACTACCGTTTGACCTTCAACTGTAAATGTTTGACATTCATCTGAAACGGATACAGTATAGGTTGTTGTTTGCAATGGACTGACATATATTGAACTTGTGTGTGCGCCATTTTCAAACCACGTGTAATAATATTGACCATATCCTCCAGTGGCGGTTACACCAATTTGTACCGAATCTCCAGGACAAATTTTCTGCGCGGGAGTCATCGTCAACAGTAAGGGTGGACTTGTAATTGTGTACACAACTTGCTCTGTAACCGTACTTCCACATTGATCGGTAATTGTTACCAAGTAAGTTGTACTCGTCGATGGTAATACGTTCTGAATACTATCTGTACCCAATTGTTCAGTCGCGGTCGACCATTGATACGTGTACAAACCGGCACCGTTACTCGGTGTCACTGAAATATTTGCAGGAATATACGGGCAAATTTCGGTTATGTCGGGCGATGCAACTGCGCTTAGTGGCAGGTAAACAGGGACAGAAACTGTTCCAGAGGCTGTTGCAGTTTGTTGCAGACAATTGTCGCTGACGCTCACCGTGTAGGTTTGTGTACTTGTTGGAGAAACAAAGATACTACTCGTGGTTTCACCTGTATTCCAACTATACGTGTACGGACCAACACCACCTTGAACCACCGCAATCACTTCCATTGGATTTCCAGGACAAACTACATCGCTATTCGCTACTGTTACAGTAACTGGAGCCACGTCGTTGATTGTCAAATTGATGGTTTGATTCGCGTTTCCACCACACGGATCCGGAATAGCAAACACCAATGTAACGGTTTCAATACCTTCTGTGAGGGCATCTGCCAATGCATTGAATGTAAATTGAGTCGTTGTTTGTCCCGCTGCAAACGTGACCGAGGTCGGAATGGCGCTATAATCTACGCCAGGCGTCGCCGTGCCAGTCACCGTTAGTGGGATGGTAAGTGGCGCGTTTAAGTTATTTGAACCACGAGTTAGTGTTACGGTCGTACTTACACATCCTTCCGCCATCATTGCTTCATCGTTGAACGCGTTGTAAGACATGGTGTAATCGACTTCTACTGGAACTTTGGACGTTAAACTATTTGCTTTCAAGAAAATACCCGAATCAAAAATTCCGTCACCTACATCCGCAATGGCAATCGCGAGGTGATAGGTTTGTCCGCATTGAACTCTCGCAACAGCCTCTAATGGTTTTGTATAACCATCGTATTGAATGAATGTATTGCTTGCGTTGTAAGGTGCATTTGATCCCGATCCATTGTATTTGTAATACGCACAATTGTCACATGCAGGAACGTAAGTACCGGTTTGTTCTGATCCGTCGTTTACATTGTTGATAGCTACAACTGTACCATTCGGTAATTTCGCCATATTTTGAACTCCTGGGATACCGGGCCCCGAAATGAAAAATGCAAAAACATCGTTGAAGGAGGAATTTACATATTCACGGTACTCTTCCGATCCAAAAACATAGCTGAATCGAACCGTATCTGAATACGGAATAAAATCAAATTCGAGAATCGTAGCATTGAACGTAGCAGTTCCGCCAACCAAGGCAGAAAGTTTTGGACTTCCGGGAGCGTTGTTGTCGACACCTGAATTGGTCGAGTTGTTTGGACCATGTGGACCGTTGCTATTCACATTCAGCACAGTACCTGTTGTCATCACAATCCCTTCAGCTATTTCCAAATTTGTACCCGCTGCTGAAAAATATCCAATCGCTTGGGGACTTCCTGAATACGTGATATTGGAAACGGTAACTCCAGGGCCAAGTAAAACGTTTTGCAACAAACCAGCGGGCGACATATTTGTATTTGTCACTAACTGTCCAACGGACAGAAAGGGGACGATCAAAAATATGTAAACGAGTTTCTTCATGTTTTAAGTAAACGTTTCAAGGCACCTTTTAGTTGTCTTTTTCAGCTAAAAAAAGTGAGCCACTGATTTAAAGGTACAATTTAGTTATTTTACTGAAAATCAAGGTGTGTTTTTTCAAAAAATTAACAAATTATTTTGCGTGATTTTTAGACACCTTCGATTCCTTGCATCGTACAAAGGTTGAAGTAAGTTCCTTTTAGTTGAATCAATTCTTCGTGCGAGCCTTGTTCGATAATTTCTCCCTTTTGAAGCACCACAATGATATCTGCATTGCGGATCGTGCTCAATCGATGTGCAATAACGAGTGACGTTCTGTTTTTCATCAACTTTTCCAAGGCATCTTGCACGAGTTTTTCACTTTCTGTATCTAACGCTGATGTTGCTTCATCCAAAATAAGTATCGGTGAATTTTTCAATACGGCACGCGCAATGCTCAGACGTTGTTTTTGTCCACCGGATAATTTATTGCCGCGTTCTCCAATGTTTGTATCATACCCATTTTCCATTCGGACGATAAACTCGTGGGCATTTGCAACCTTTGCAGCTTCTATAATTGCTTCTTCCGACACATGCTCCATCCCAAAAGCGATGTTGTTGCGGATTGAATCGTTAAATAGAATGGATTCTTGGGTAACCATACCAATTTGTTGACGCAAATCAGTAATTGCGACATTTTTTATGGGCGTTTGATCAAACAGTATTTCGCCGTCTTGAATATCGTAAAAACGAGGTAAAAGATCCGCAATCGTTGATTTTCCGCTACCGGATTCGCCGACGAGTGCTACTGTTTTTCCCAACGGAATAAACAGATTGATGTTTTTTAGAACCGGGGTTTCTTTGTAACGAAAGTGAATGTTTTTGTAGGTAATTCCACGTGTTAGTGGGGCTAATTTGACGGGTGTTGGATGTTCATAAATTTGTTCATCCGCTTGCAACATTTCATCAATTCGATCTTGCGAAGCTTTGGCTTTGTTTAAGTTGGCAATACTTGTTGCAATACCTTGAATAGGACGCAGCAATTGCGAAAACACCAAGATGAAACCAATGAATTTCTCCCCGGTGATGCTGGATGTGTTTTTTGCATCGAGGATCATCGAACCGCCAAACCACACAATACCAAGCATGACAGCTGCACCAAGAAACTCGTTTAACGGCCCTGACAAGTCTTTTTTTCGAAATGTTCGTGTGATTAATTGCTGATGTTTTAAGTTGATGGCGCTGAATGAGCGTTGAACATACGGAATGGCATTGAAAGCCTTGATGATGCGGATACCGCCTAAATTTTCTTCCATTGATGAGAACAATACACCCATCTGATGCTGTCCCTCTTTCGCAGTTCGTTTCAAACTTTTCCCAATTCTTGAAATTACAAAGGCAGAAATTGGGAGTAGAACGAGCGAAATGAGCGTCAGTTTCGGGCTCCAATAAATCAGCGCTGCTAGATGAATCACGATGGCGATCGGTTCCCTGAAAATCAATTCGAGCATGCTCACAACGGCGACCTCAATTTCTCCCACGTCGTTGTTCATTCGTGCCATAATATCCCCTTTTTTCTCGTCGGAGTAAAATGCAAGCGGCAGACGCATCGCTTTGGCGAACAGTTTGTCTCGCAAGTCGCGCACCACAGCCATTCGCAAATACGATTGGTGGTAGATTGCAAAATAGCGCGATAGGTTTTTTAGAAAAAAGGCGGCAAGTACTGAGAAGCATACGAAAAGCAGTGCGAATTTGGGATCATCGATGACCATTTTATTCATGAAATATTGATAATACGATGAACAATAGTCGAAAAACTCAAAAAAACCACCCTTAAAAACGGGCGCTACCAAAAGCTCCGTTTTTGTCTCTGTTGTTTTGAAAATCAACTGCAAAAAAGGGATGAACATTACCAGTGAAATCAAGTTGAAAACAACAAATAACAAGTTGAAAACAATGACTAAAATGGCTTTCATTTTGTACGAAAAAGTCAGCCGATAAATTTCTAAAAGTGATTTCATAGTATGTGCAAAGTTACGCTAAATATTTATCTTGCGAGCGCCACAGTCTCATCTTGATTGAATTCTCTGTAATTTCGAAAGTCACACATCGGAGGATTTCCGAAAAAAGGAATGTGTGATTCGGTTGTCTAAAAATCAGATAAAATCGCATTCTTTCAACCACCAACCATGCTGAATCTTGTCGTTTGCATTGAAATGCGTAAATTTGCACCATGGGATCAATCAGACAAAATAAAATTGAAGGAGTAATTCAAGAGGAATTAGCCGTTTTTTTTCAACGTAATATGCATGAAATATGCTTGGGAGCAATGGTAAGTGTAACGGTTGTTCGTATCACTCCTGACTTGTCGTTGGCTCGTGTTTACTTGAGCATTTTTGCAGGTCCAGAAAAAGAGGCGGTACTTAAATCGATTCAAGAGCATGCTGGAAAAATTCGAGGCGAAGTAGGTCGAAGATTGAAAAACATGCGCAAAATACCGGAGTTGATTTTTAAAATTGACGATTCATTGGATTATGCAATGGAAATTCAGAATTTGCTGTCTCAAAAATAATTTCATCCCTAAATAGTTCGCTATCAACGTTCCTTTTTACATAGCGCGAAAATACCTTTCTTCTAAAAAAAGGAAGAACGTTATCCATTTAATCACTCGAATTTCGGTGGTTGGTATCGCGATTACCACTGCGGCGTTGGTGATTCTTATCTCTGCCTTCAACGGAATTGAAAAAATGGTCGAACAACTCTATTCGGAGTATGATTCAAACCTGACGATTCGCGCAGTTAAAGGCAAAACGTTTGATGAATCGACAATAAATCTGAAAGCGATTCAACAGCAAGCAGCTGTTCAATATGTGTCAAAAGCGATTGAGGAAATTGTTGTCATCAAGCACGAACAAAAGTGGGTGAACGCCCGAATGATCGGTATTGAACCTGCGTTTTTGAAGATGGCAAACATGGACCGCCACATGGTTGATGGCTATGCAACGTTGGAGGAAAATAACCAACCGATGGCATTAATCGGCGCTGTGTTGTTGGATAAATTGAATGGATATATTCCACAATCTGTTGGCTACGAAACAGTCGATGTTTATTTTCCAAGGCGGAATGCCAGAGTAGGAAATTTTTCGAACCCGTTCAACAATCAAATCATAAAAATCGCTGGACGTGTTAATTTCAACAAAGAGGTCAACCAAGAAGCATTTATCATTCCGATTGAATTGGCACGTGCGATGTTGGATTACGAATCGGATATTTCTGCGGTTTTTGTCAATATCAAGCCAGGGAGCGATGCAGAAGATGTAAAATCCGAATTACAGCAACTTGTTGGTAGTAAGTTTATTGTCAAGACACATTTAGAAAAGAACGCCTTGATTTATCAAACGAGTAAATCGGAAAGATTCATCGTAATATGCATTTTGATTTTTGTATTTATCATGGCGGCCTTCAATTTGGTGGCATCGTTGACCATGTTGTTTATCGAAAAGAAAGACAATTTGAAAACCATGCAAAGTTATGGCGCCAATGAGCAGTTTATTTTTCGGATTTTCTTCTACGAAGGTTTGTTGATAGCCGGAAAGGGCGTGTTGATCGGTTTGATTCTCGGATATGGAATTTGCGCGTTGCAGCTGTTCGGACATGTGATCGAGATGCCGAATTCTGGAGGTGAACCTTTTCCCGTAAATTTAACGTGGTCTGATGCATTTTTAGTTGTGTTCTTGGTCAGTTTGCTCTCAATCATGGCATCGTTTTTACCTGTAAAATACTTGGTTAGAAAACACCGTGACAATCTATAACTACTTCGCCAAAGAAATTGCTGCGTGTTTAAAAAAATGTATCTTGGATAAAAATTTGGGATATGAGTTTCAGCTTTGAGGGAAAAATTGTTTTAGTGACCGGAGGTGCCTCTGGTATTGGCAAAATTATGGTGCGAAAATCCCTTGAAAAAGGAGCTCAAGCGGTTGTGATTTGGGATTTCAACGCAACGGGAATGGACGCTGTAAGATCAGAATTCCAGCAACTCGGAAAACAAATTGTTGCTGTTCAAGTAGATTTGGCGAGTGCTACCGAAATTCAAACCGCCGCGTCGCAAACACTGAAACTTGTACCGCAGATCGATGTGTTAATCAACAATGCGGGAATTGTGGTTGGAAAGCAATTTGTCGATCATTCATTGGCAGATATTGAACGGACGATGCAGATCAATGCGACTGCATTGATGCAGACCACACACGCATTTTTACCCGGAATGATTGAGCGGAATTCAGGTGCGATTTGTAACATTGCATCGATGGCAGGATTGACTGCTGTGCCTAAAATGGCGGTTTATGTCGCGAGTAAATGGGCGGTTTGCGGTTGGTCAGAAAGTGTTCGATTGGAAATGAAACAGGCGCAAAAGTCGGTAGCAGTAACCACCGTAATGCCTTACTACATCAATACGGGGATGTTTGATGGGGTAAAGTCCACATTCATACCGATTTTGGACCCTGAAAAGGTAGCAACTAAAATCATCAGAGGTATCGAAAAACAAAAAGTGAAGGTGGCGATTCCCTTACCGTTTTGGTTTGTACGTTTATCACAAGGAATTTTCCCCCAAGCGGTTTACGATTTCATTATGGGTAAAGTGCTTGGCGTATACAAAACAATGGAGGATTTTAAAGGAAGAACCCACTAGCGTATCAATTGGTTGGGGTAATACTTGGCGTGCAGCTGATCGATGAATCCAAACGCAAATTTGAATAAGTTGGCATCGGTGCATACCAAAACGACAAGCTCGTTTTTTTCGACCTCTTCTTGGATGTTGATGTCGGCTACCGTTTTTGGAGTGATGTAACTATCTGGATAAATTTCTTGGTTGTAAAACCAAAATTGTCCATCTCCAAAAACTTCCTTGGAGAATCCAGCATTGAACATGCCCCAATAGAAACTGTCGGCCACGAAAAGAACTTTGGGTGGGGCAACTTTTTGTTTCTCGAAATGAAACGTGGGGTAGGCCATCGGGTAGGTATTCATCGGAAAAAGTAGATTCATCCCGTCACCGATGTCGTAGTCACCCTGTTCGTTTTCTTTTTTGACCTCAATTTTTTCCAGCACGAGGCGTGTCATGGGCGACTTCGTTAACTTTCCAACCACTTTAATTAAGGAATCTGCCGCGAGATATTCACCGTATTTGCTCCAATGAATTCCAGCTTTTCCGTACAATGGATAGATTGATTTTGGTTTCATTTCCACAAACCACTGGTTGAAATCCACAAAATTGATTTGAGCCAATTGCATTGCTGCGAGGTAGCTTTTGTAATTGGTTTTTGAACGTTGTTGTTTTTTACAATAGTCGGGCATGTATTCTGGGAAAAACGTCGCTTTTCCGGGCGCAAAAACCATCAGTATGTTTTTGTTCAATTGTTGCAACGTATCTTGAATTTGTTTCAATTTATCGACTTGTGTTTGAATCGCTTTTTCTCCGATATAATCGGTTCCTAAGGTGGCTTTTAAGTAATTTTTTTCAAACAAATAGTTTTCTTTTCCAATGATTACGCCATTGGCCTTTGCTTCAGAAAAAAGGCTGTACATTTTCTGATTGTTGATGCGAATCATTGTGCTTCGGAAGCCAAAATTTGCAGTCATGTATTTTTCGTACGCTTTTTGGTAGTCGCCTGTTTTCCAATCGGTGAATGTGAACGTGGGCTTTTCTACTGTTTCAACTGCGCCCGCAAGTGGTTTGAGCTCAAACAACGTCAGTGCTGCTTGCAACATGGGGAGCAATAAGAGCAAAATGACTCCTCCAAACAACCGTTTTTTTAGTTTCGTTTCTCGTTCCATGTGTCCTAAAATCGGAAGTAAATAAATGGGTTGAAATTCTCAGCTGAAATTGCGCTCAAGGAAAGTACAAACAAAATCAACGCAATAGAAAGGTATCCAACATACCATGGCAACGAGGGTGATTGATTAAAAAACACGTGATTTTGCCACGCTTGCGCACGTTTAAAAATCCCTAAAAAGGAAAAAATCACCGCTACAATCAGAATCACTTTGAAGGGCAATGATATGGGTTCGATGAGCGGTTGAAAATCAAAGGAAAACATTTTTTGGAGGACCAATTTTGCTGTTTCTAGTTTTTCTATTCTAAAAAACACCCAGCCAATCAACACCACTAAAAAAGTGTAAATCAACGATGGAATTGTGCCAATTTTTACGAGGAATTTACTTAAGAAAAGTCGTTCTACGATCAAAAATACGCCGTGATACGCTCCCCAAATTACAAAATTCCAAGAGGCACCATGCCACAGTCCAGAAATAACAAAAACAAACCACAGGTTAAAAAGCAAACGTGTTTTTGATTTTACGCGATTCCCGCCCAATGGTATGTATAAATAATCACGCATCCACTGACCCAAGGTCATGTGCCATCTTCTCCAAAATTCGGTGATGCTTCGGGAGATGTAAGGGCTATCAAAGTTCTCTGGAAACGAAAATCCCATGATCTTTCCTAAACCAATCGCCATGTCTGAATAGCCTGCGAAGTCAAAATAGATTTGAAACGTGTAGGCCAACATGCCGATCCACGATGCCCAAAAAGTGATCGATTCTGGCGGAAGGTTTAAAATTGCGTCGGCTTGTTCACCGAGTACATTGGCAATCAGTACTTTTTTTGCCAGTCCGATACAAAAGCGCACGAATCCTTGAAGTTTATCATCGACTGTTTCGGTGCGGTGTGTGATTTGATCTGCTAACAGGTTGAAACGCACAATCGGTCCGGCTATCATTTGGGGAAAAGCGAGAATAAACAGCAAATAATTACTGAGTTTATCCAACGGTTTGTGGACGCCACGGTACACATCAACCGCATAGGTTAAACTTTGAAACGTGAAAAACGAGATCCCGATTGGCAGTGCTACAGAGGTCCATTCGACGGATTTGAATCCGAATTTGTACAAAATGGCATTGAAATTTTCAACAAAGAAGTTCGCATACTTGAAGTAAGCAAGCATTCCCAAGTTCATCGTCAACGAAGTGACTAAGATGATTTTCTTTCGGTAGGTTGTTTTTGATTTGTACAAAAAATCAACCAGATAAAAATCTAAGATGGTGACGCCGAGGAGGATAAAAACGAATGTAGGCGCTCCCCAACTGAAAAAATAGATACTAGCAGCTAAAATGAACCCATTTTTATATTCTTTGGCGATTAACTCATAAATCAATATGAATAGTGGCAAGAAGAATACTAAAAAAGTTACACTGCTAAAAACCATGATTTACAAAAAATACGCTCAAAGATAAAAATAGTTCTGAATTGCGGTCGCGATCCGATCAATGCGAAAGCATCAATACAGCGCGAAGGAAATGGGAATGGATTGTAACGAAGAAACGGGTTGATTATTTTTTTGTGCAGGAATCCATTTGGGCATTTGTTGCAACACGCGAAGTGCTTCCCGGTTGAGTGCAGGGGATGCTCCTTTCACAATTTTTGGACAATAAATTCCTCCATCAGGTCCCACAATAAACGAAACGTATACTTTTCCTTGAATGTTGTTTTCAATGGCGTAGGTTGGATAGTTGACGTTTTTTCCCAAAAAGGAGTTAAAAGTTTCGCTATTTGCATCGTTAAATCGTGCGACACTGTCAAAATCGACGGTAAACTTTTGGTTCAACGAATCACAAACAATAGTCAAAAGTGATTCCCATTTGGCGGTGGTTTCAGCCGTTGGTTTCAATGGAATGGAGATTTCTCTGCTTTTTCCGCGAAGTGTGATGGTTGTATCTCGATACCCTGCCAATACAAATCGGATGGTCATCTCATCTGTTTTTAGCTGGTAGTTGAATCGACCGTCATTGCTCGTTTTACCAATCAATGCATTGGAGTTGACACCAACAAGTTGAACATTTGGCAGGTAAATTTCGTTGGTTTGATCAACCAATTGCAATTGAATGATTGGAGTTTTTGCTAAGAGCGGAAAAGTAAAACTGAGAACGAGTAGTAGATGTGCGATTTTTTTCATGAGAATAGCAATAAAAAATCCCTCTAACTAGAAAGAAAGAGGGATTCAAGGTATTTTGATGTAATTAACCAACTAATGCTTCGTAACCAGCAGCGTCAAGTAAATTATCCAACTCAGCTGGGTTTGATAATTCGACTTTCACCATCCATCCATTTCCGTATGGATCTTTGTTTACAGCTTCTGGATCGGCTTCCAATGCTGAATTGAATTCGATAATTTTTCCAGAAATTGGCATAAAAAGGTCTGAAACCGTTTTTACTGCTTCAACAGAACCAAAAACTTCTTCTTGATCAAGTTCTTCTCCTTCTGTTTCGATTTCAACATACACGATATCACCAAGTTCGCTTTGCGCAAAATCCGTGATACCAACGGTTGCAATATTTCCTTCCACACGAACCCACTCGTGGTCTTTCGTATATTTTAATTCAGCTGGAATATTCATTTTTATTGTCTTTAATTTGAATACAAATGTATTATTTTATTTCAGATTTTTAATTCCTTCGCGAGATTTGTTCTCAATTTCTTACGCATCTTTTTTTCGAGGGACATTCATCCAGATCACCGTTGCGATAATCAACACGATTCCGATCCATTGAAAGATTCCAATTTGTTCGTTTAACAAGAAAAAAGCCATTAAAACTGAAACGGGAATTTCAACCGATGATAAAATTGCCCCGAGTCCCAGGCCGGTGATTGGCATCCCAATTGAAAAAAGAATGGGAGGCAAAATCGTCCCGAATAGCGCAAGCAAAATCCCCCAACTCCAAAAGATCGACGGGTCGAAGTGGTGTATCAGGGTTGGAAACGCCGCACTTGCAACGACGACAAAGCCACCGACCAACATCCATAAAGTTCGCTTCAGCGGATGCATTTCAAGTCCGATTTTGTTGGTGCTAAATACCGAAATGGTGTAAGAGAGCGCCGCCATCAATCCCCAAAAAATGCCCTTCCAAGCAATGGAATCGGTTTCGACAAGCATATTGGTGGCAAGGATTGTGCCTGTTAAAATCAGCACAACTCCGCAGATTTTTAGCGCCGACGGAAGTTTTTTTAATAGAATCATTTCCAGTACCACGCCCATCCAAACCGTTTGCATGAGTAAAACAATCGCGATCGAAACAGGAATAGATTGTACGCTGATGTAATAAAACAAGCTCGTTGCTCCCAACGAAGTGCCTGCAATCGCAAGTTTGAAAATGGATGATTTTGCCGATTTGACGTCTTTTCTTTTCGGGATAAATTGTGTTAAAATCAACAATCCAGCAATCCCGAGTACAAATTGCGAGAGGGTAACTTCTGCCAACGAATAGCCTTGTTTGTAGGCAAGTTTGACAAAGGTAGCCAGCAAACCATAACTTGCTGCGCCAGTTGCGACAAATAGGCTTCCTTTCAGAATTTTACTTTGCATATTTTTTGAACGAGATTAAATTGCGCTTCTGAACAATTCACAAGCTTGCAAAAATAACATTTGAAGTAGATTTGTTTTGAAATTTAACATTATTGAAGCATGAAAAAACGGTTGCGAACAATCGAGACCTTGAAATCCGTTGCAGTACTTGAAAAAATAGTATATTTAGCATTCATATAAAAAACTGCATTTTTTGCCACGCATGCGTTTTGTTCGCGCCATATTGCTTTCACTAATTTTCTCGTTCGTAGGTTCGATGAGTGCGTGGTGTCATGAAAACCAACCGAATTCAATTCCACATGCAAAACAACATTTGCAGCACTTTGTGTTGACGGGTGACACAGCGCATGTTGCGCATGCCGTTGCGTTTCTAAAAATCAAAAACAAGGAAATTCGAAACGATAGTGAACTACAAAAACTCATCGAGCGGGTATTGGCCGCAAGCCATAAAATCGATCCGTTGGTGCACAAGCAGTTGCTCGAAATTGTCCGGGAGTTTTACCACGAAGATCGCATTAAGTTTTTCGAGTACACGTTGCAGCTGCACAATGAGTCGCTGGAAGTAGGTGATTCCGAAACGGCGATGTGGACAGCGATCAAAATCGGGAATATCTTTTTCGCGGAGCAAGGGTATCCGCAGGCTAGGAAATATTACAAAATTGCTGAGCAACAAGCGATAATAGGCAACGACATTTATGGACGTTCGGTAATTTACATGAATTATGGAATGATTTTCGAAAAGCAAAAGCGCTTCCAACAAGCCTTGGCGATGTACAAAATCAGTATGAAGTATCGGTTGTTGTCTGATCGTTTCATCGCAAATTCAGCTACCTACATCAAATTGGCAAATGTGTACACCTTTTTGAATCAACCAGATTCGAGTGCCTACTACATTCGGCGGGCGGAAGAATCCTTTCACAAAGGGGAGTCGTTGAATTTAGTTTTTGATTTTCCGTTTTCACTTTCGTTTACGAAGAGTAAATTGTGCTTCCTGTTGAAGCAAGATGAATTGGCTTTTCAACACCTCCATCGGGCAAAACTACACGCGTTGAAACTGAAGCTTTTTCCAGACTATGCGGAGGCAAGTTTAGCAGAAATCGAAGTGTTAGAGCAGCAGGAGCACTACACGGAAGTGATTGCGAAAGCCAACGATTTACTGCGCTTTTTGAAGACTCATGAAATGACAAGCGCGATGAGCACCGTATACCTTTTTTTGCACCGTGCGCACACAAAGTTGGACGATTCAGCGCGCGCAGTTGAAGCGGCTGAACAGTTTATTCAACTCGACGATAGTCTCAAAAAGTCGGAAAAAAACTCCAAGCTAGCAATCATCAATTCGATGTCGATGGTTAATGAAAGCGCGAAACTGTTGGATAAAGCCAAACGAAACCTAAAAATTATTGCCATTAACAATGAGAATCGCTTGAAACAACGCAACTATGCGGTGGCGTTTTCATTACTTTCTTTGTTTTCGTTGATTGTATTGGCTGGATTGTTTGTGTATGCTCGAAAAAGCAGGGCAGAGTTGGTGTTCATTCACAAACAGCTTGTGTTTCAAAACAGAAATTTACAACAGAACTCCCAAGAACTCAATCAGTCGTTGTTGGTCAAAGACCGGCTTTTGTCGATTATTGCAAACGATTTACGTGTTCCGTTTTCGAAGTTGCTTGCGCTTTTGATGCAACTTAAAAAAGGAATCGATCATCCGACGTTATTGAATCCGATGGAAAAAACCTTGACCGAATCAATTTTGCTTTTTGAAGATTTGTTAAGTTGGTCGCAAACGGATAAAAATCAAAATTTATTTAGTCCCAAAAAAGTTAGTATTGATGAAAACATCAACAAGATTATTCTTTTTTATTTGCCAGAAATTCAATCGCGCGGAATTCAGATCATCAATCGAAGTTCGGTCGTGTCCACATTTGCAGATCAAAATATTCTACAAACGCTGCTCCGCAATTTGTTGAGCAATGCCATTACGTCCTTGTCTAAAACGAGCAAGAAGGGAATCATTGAGATCAAAACACGATTGACGGGCACGGGATATGTAGAAATCATTTTCAGTGATTCGGGAGCCGGATTTCCAACTGAGATTATAGACGATTTTGAAAAGGAGGTTGTCGAAATCAATCATTCTGGGAAAGGAATGGGATTGGCGTTGTGTAATTCGCTTGCAAAAATGAGCAATTGGAAAATGCAAATCGACAATGAAAGCAATTTTGGTGGAGCACGGATCATTGTCACAGTTCCTTATTTTATTGAGAGTGAATACGTGGAAACGGTGGCTGGTTTTGGTCAATTGAAACTGGAATCGAGTGAATCACTGGAGGAATTGAAACACTTGAAGTTTTACCAAGTGACCGAAATTCGGAATGCGTTGAAAAAGATCAATCACCAAAATGATCCACTGATTATCGAGTGGATGCGCGCGGTGGAAGCGGCTATTCATCTCGGTGATAAGATCAATTATGAGCGGTTGCTTCTAAAAATGGAAAAGCATGTGTAGGACAGATTCAAATCGAATGGCAAGTCGCTCCACCTTGATCACCAAGTGGGTCGTGTGTTGGCTATTCTGCTGGATTTTCTCACCGGCACATGCCCGTTTGAATTACAAACAGATTCAGGGTTGGAAAACGGGTGAGTACATCCAATTCATGAACACAGCGCGAAGCAACAACGATACCACAAATTTATTACCTGTTTTGGTAAGCTTGGAGGAAAATTTACTGTTGATTAGTTCCGATCGATTGATCGACGAATTGCAACATACAATGTACTTTGTAGAGAAGAAGTATCCCGATTTACGGTATTATGTGTATGCGGCTTACAAAAAATACTATTCCAATTTATTGAACAAGCCGAAGATTTTTGAGTATTCGTACAAGATGTACAAATCATTAGATAAGAGTATCGTAAATGAAAATGTTGTTTGGAATTTGATTGATATCGGAAACATATTTTTTGTTGAAAAGGAGTATAAAAATGCGAAGCGGTTTTATCAAAAAGCGGAAAAATTAGCTCATTCGATTGCAAACAAACAACCGCTAGCCGTAATTTATGTGAATTATAGCTTGATCAACGAAGCAGAAAACCAACTGAGCGAAGCAATTAGGAATTATCAGACCAGTTTTAAATACCGCTTTGAATCAGACAATGTAAAGTTTATTTCGATTAATTACATTTGCATTGCTCAGCTTTATTTGCGTCTCAAGCAACCAGATTCTTGTTTGTATTACACAAATAAAGCAGAAAATTATTACTACTACAAAGGACAAAAATCGGCGACGTTGATTGATATCCCCGCTCAGATTTTCGAAGTGAGATCAGATTATGCGAAGTATTTTAAAAATTACGATGAAAGTCGCTATTACAATAAAAAGGGACAACAATATTGCATCGACCATGGTATCGGGGATATTTTGTTTGATTTGGAAATGGGTGAGGTCAATTTATTGCTTGCGCAACAAGCGCATAATGAAGCGATTTATTTACTTGAATTTTTATACCAAAAGTACTTGGAAGACCCTGAAATGCTTCACCAACGGAAACGAATTTGCATCCAGTTGGGACAATTATTTAAAAAAGTGAACGCGTATCAACAGGCGAATTTGTTTATGAATCGAGCAATTCAGATCGATAAAAAAATTGATAATTCGGAGCTCAACCAGCAATTGGGGTTGATGAGCTCTATTTTGACTGTTTTTGAAAATGAATCGAAACTAAGTTCTGCGCAAAAAGAACTGCAGTTGCAACGTGTTTCGAGTGAATTGCGAATCAAAGAGCGACAAGCTTCATTGCTCATCGCTGGCGTAGCGTTGGTTTTTGGAATTGTGCTTATTCTACTTTTTATTGTATTTCAGCGCAATCGAATGCGGTTGGTCAAACTGCAACGAAAATTGGTGGCACAGTCCAACGAGGATCGAATCAAAGGCAATGAGTTGACGGTGACGAATCAACTGAAAGACAAGTTGTTTTCAATTATTGCACATGATTTGAGAAATCCACTCAATCGGTTGTTGGTCGAATTGGCAATTGTGCGCAACAAGTATCCAAACAACGAAACAGTGAATGAGATTGAATCTACGTTGAAACAAACAATCGCGCTTTTTGAAGAATTTTTGGTCTGGTCACGCTTGTACAACAAGAAAAATACGGTGCATTTAGTGCGCATCAATCTGTGTGAGGAATTACACAAGTCATTGGTATTCAACGAAATCACATTGAAGGAACACGGAGTGGAAGTTCATAACGATGTACAACGTGGAACGCGAAACATGTTTATCCGTTCGGATTTTCAAATTTTTAAAATCATCATCGAATCGGTCTTACAAAAGGCGATAGAACAGTTTTCACGGCATCCGAAGGCTAATTTTTTACGTGTGGAGGTGGACGAATTGGGCGATCAAGCAACGATAAGATTTGAAATTCGTTCCCAAGGAATCGATCCAAATTTCAGCCTCTTTTTTAATGCGCACACAAATTTTAGTGCTTCGCTCGATAGTTTTTACGCAGCAATCTATCAGCTGGCAGTGCAAGTGAGCGGGTGGGAAATAACGTGTAATTCGTCAGAAAACAGTGTGGAGATCTCGATTGTTCTGCCCTTGTATCGATCTACGTTGAAAGATCCTGAGGGTGAATTGCTGCGATTTAACATTCCTAACGAATGGAAGGCGCAATTGTCGGAAGTGATGCAATTGAAGTTCTATCAAATTTCTCAAATTCGAAATTTTATTAAGTCAAAGAGTTCGATCGATAACCAAGAAGTACAGTCGTGGTTAAAAAAGCTCGAAGAAGCAATCAATGAAAGTAATGAACAGTATTTTATGCAATTAATGAAGAATTTGAAATAGTTCTTGCCGTAATTTTGAAACAGATGAAATTAGTTATGATTAACAATTTGAAAGTAAATTTTAGAAAGCAGTTTTTGTTGTCAATCCTATTGCTATTCGGAACTGCTTTCACGTCGCTTTGTTTTGGGCAGAAAGTAGATTTTTCGGAGCGCTCAGTAAGTATTCTGACGCGCTATGTGAAGTTGAGTGACACCACCCACGTTGCACCGCTGCTTCAATACTTGGATTCCAATTTTTCGGAATTAAAGAATTTGAAAATTCCCGCATTATTGGAGCAAGTTGCCAAAAAACCGGAACGGTCTGACGGGAGATACCTTGATGAGGTGTACGGCTTGTTGAATCGGCACTATACGCAGTTGGGGAACCAGTCCAAAGCATTTGAGTATTTCTTGAAGCTCTACAAAACACTTACCAAAACAGGCAAAAGTGACATGCATATTTGGATGATGGTGGACCTAGGGAATGTGTTTTACAGCGAAAAAGACTACGATCAAGCGACGATCTTTTACAAGAAAGCTGAACAAGCCGCGATTGATAAAAAAGACAATTACGCTCTTTCAGTGATTTACATGAATTACGGTTTGATTGAGTTTCAATTGAAGCGAAATGAAAAAGCACTTCAATTTATTCGCAAGAGTTCAAATTTTCGACGCTTGCACGGGCGAAATGAATTTCTATCGAGCAACTACATCAAGATGGCTGAAGTGTTTTTAAAAATGAAAAATACCGATTCCGCTTTGTTTTACATACACGAGGCAGAACGATATTTTAGTTATCAGAAGAAAAACGACCCGAAACTTATCGACATTCCGATTGACATTAATTTGATTTATTCGCATTATTACCAAGTAAAAAAGCAGCAAGATCGATTTATGTACCACTTGTTGCAAGCGCGCGCCATCGCATTGAAACTGAATTACAAGCAACCGTATTTTTATACCTTTTTCAAAGAATCCGATTTTTACATAGAACAACGAGACTACTTGAAAGCAAAAAAATGTTTGGAGTCGATCTTAGACGAGTTGAAGGCAACTGAATCAATCGAAGGACAGGTGTATGTGTATCAAAACTTAACAACTTGTTATTTGAAGTTGGGCGCAGTAAAGGAAGCGACTGAGTCTTTTGATAATTTTGTCCAATTGAAAGATAGTTTGAATCGTTTTTCGGTCAAGTCTCAATTGAATGCAATGCGTTCTATTTCGGCCGTTTTCGACAAAGATGTCAAACTACAAGATGCTCGTAAAAACTTGGAGGTTGCCAAGATGAACAGTCAATTGCAACAGCAGCAAAAGCAAATTTTGTATTGGGTTACTGGGATTAGTATTTGTCTGATTTTTATATTGCTCAGTTTTTTCTTGAACCTGCGAAAAAACAAGGAACGTTTGCAACAGCTTCACTTTAAGTCCTTGCTTCAGAACAACGAGATAAAAATCAAATCGTCGGAATTGCAACGCTCGGATCAAATCAAAGACAAACTGTTTTCAATCATTGCACACGATTTGAGAAATCCGTTGAATCGGTTGTTGGTGGAGTTGGCAATTGTTAAAAAAACGATTGCCAATGAGAAGTTGCTCGAGCCGATGGAAAATACCTTGAAGGAAACAATCGGGTTATTCGAACGCTTGTTGCAATGGTCAAAAATGGACAACAAACAAAATGTGTACAGTCCTATTAAAATCAATCTAAACGAAAATATCAATAAAATAATTACCTTTTATTTGCCAGAAATGCAGCTTCGAAATATTCGTGTTGTGAACAATTCGGAGACATTTTTCGTGTTCGTTGATCCCAACGTATTGCAAACCTTGTTGCGCAATTTCATCAGCAATGCGATTGGAATTTTGCCCAAAGGAGGGATTATTGAAATCGAGTTGATTTTAAAGGAGGAAGATCAGGTAGAATTGTTGATTTCGGATTCGGGGACCGGTTTTCCGCATGAAATTTTAGAGAATTTCTTTGTTGAGAAAAATTCGATTGATTCAGCGAGCAATGGTTTGGGACTGACGTTGTGTAAAGTACTTGCTAAAATGAGCGGTTGGTCGATTCAATTAGACAATAAAAGTAAGCATGGAGGTGCACGTGTTTCGATAGTTTTACCTATTTTTAAAGAAAAAAGACGACTGAAAGAATTGAATGTAATATCGAGTGCTTTTGAGCCTGATGCCTATTGGAAAGAAAAATTACATCCGATGAAAGAGTTTAAATTTTATCAAACTTCACCGATTCGATCGTTTCTAAAATCATTGGGTGAGGTAGATGATCCGCAGGTACGACTTTGGATTCGACAAGTTGAAAATGCGGTGCATCAAGGAGACAAAGATTTATACAAACTGTTAATCAATTTAATACAATAAGATACCTAAACGCAATGGAAGAGCAAAACAAACATGTTATTTTGATAATCGATGACGAAGCGGATACGCGAAATTTGGTAGTCAATTATTTGGAAAACAACGAAGGATATGTTTTTTACACAGCCAACAACGGCGAAACAGGTCTTGAAATTGCTGAAAATGAATTGCCCGATTTGATTTTGTTGGATTGGCAAATGCCGGAAATGGATGGATTAAAAGTATTGGAACTTTTAAAATCACACAAATTGACGAAAGAAATCCCAGTGATGATGTACACCGGGATCATGACCGATTCAAATTCGTTGCGTACAGCCTTGCGTTTGGGGGCGAAAGACTTTTTGCGAAAACCCATCGAACCCATCGAAATGGAAGCCCGGATTTCAGCAGTCATCCAACAAACGGAGCATCAAAAAGAATTGATCAAAAAAGAGCGAACGATTTATTTGCTCGAGAAAAAGCAGCTGGAATTGGAGCTCGAATCCAAAAAGAAGGAAACCGTCAACTACGCCAAGTTTTTGGCGGGTAAAAATGAATTTTTTCTCTCATTGATTGAAAATTTGAAAGAATTTGTGGTGAAAGAAGATTTGAATGAAAGTCAATCAAAAAAGATGCGCGAGTACATCAACGAGTTGACGATCAACAACAATATTTTGCAAGGTTTTGAGCAATTTACGGAATTGTTTAACCAATTGCATCCAAGTTTTCATCAAGCGTTAGACAACCTGAAAGTGTCATTGACCGACCACGAAAAACAAATGATGTCATTTATCAAATTGAATCTGTCGAATAAAGAAATAGCAACGCTGATGTCGGTTTCGCTGGCGGCGGTCGAAAAAGGAAAATACCGATTGAAGCAAAAGCTCAATTTTTACGAAGATATTAGCTTGAGTGATTACGTCAACAGTTTGTAAAACAAGACGTTTTGAGAACAGATTTCGAAGCCAATCAGATTCGTTCAACACTTCGTTGCATCACTACAAATCGTTACAATCAAGTAGCTAATGATTCTTTTGGTTGCGCGTTTGATTTTTAACATTTGAATTTTATTTCTAGGCACAAAAAGCGTACATTTGCAATAAAAATTATCGTTTTGGAAGTTGTTGTGACCAATAAAATCTCAGTCAAAGAAAAAATTCAAGCATACGTCGCTTTTACAAAGCTCAGATTATCAGCATTGGTAATTGTTTCAGCGCTTTCTGGTTATTTGTTTGTGGGCGGAAACTCAGGCATCGAGATCTTTTACTTGCTCGTAGGTGGACTTTTGGTTACCGCTGCTTCGAATGGTTCGAATCAAATTTGGGAACGCGAATACGATAAGTTGATGCGCAGAACGCAATCTCGGCCATTACCCACAGGTAAAATGTCGCTTCTTGAAGCATACATGGTGGTTATTTCTTCGTTGATTATTGGTTCGTGGATGCTTTACCAATTGAATTTTTACTCGGCTGTGCTCGGATTGTTTGCGTTTGTATTGTATGTTTTTGTGTACACGCCAATGAAGCGCGTTTCACCGTGGGCAGTTTTTGTTGGCGCATTTCCAGGCGCAATGCCCCCCTTGTTGGGTGCAGTTGCAGAGACCAACACGTTTGGACTCATCCCCGGCATTTTGTTTTTTGTACAATTTGTTTGGCAATTTCCTCATTTCTGGGCGATTGCTTGGGTTTCCTTTGATGATTACAAGGCAGGCGGATTTTCGCTACTTCCTTCCAAAACGGGAAAATCTAAAAATTCCGCTTTTCAAATTTGTGCGTATTCGTTGTTACTTATTCCATTCACGCTATTGCCTTGGGTGATGGGATTGACCGGAACAGCAACATTAATCATTGGCTCATTGGCTTCGTTTATGTTTTTTTGGTACTCCTACAAGTTGTTTCTCTCATGCGACGACAAAGACGCTAAAAAAGTCATGTTTGCCTCCTTTTTTTTCCTACCGCTTGTTCAGTTCCTATACGTATTTGATAAAGTAGCTCCCTAGTTTGACGAAAGAATTTATCTCTAATTAAAAATAAACAAAATGGCACAGGATTACAGCACGGAACTCTCTCCAGAAGTCAGAGAGAAAATGAAAAAAAATCTCGTTTATGTCACTCTCTTTAGTATTGTAATGTTGTTTGCAGGATTGACTTCTGCTTACATTGTATCGATGGGTGATGTTTTTTGGGTGAAATATCCACTTCCTTTCGGGTTTTGGATCAGTACAACGATGATTGGTTTGAGTAGTCTTTTTTATGTTTTGGCGCTAAAATTTGTCAAAACGAGAGACTTGTCGAAAGTACGTATTTTGATGATTTTAACTTTTTTGACAGGACTCGGATTTGCGGTTTTCCAACTCATTGGCTACCGACAATTGGTTGATCAAGGCGCACACTTTCGCAATTCAATCATGGTTGTTGAAGGGCGATATGGAGATTATTTTGAGATCAAATACAAAGGTCAATTTGTTGAAGTGAATGCAAATGATTATTTGATTGCAGGAAAGAAAATGAACGCCGCTCAAATGAGTGCGTTGAAAGCGTTTGCAAAACCGTTTGAGAAAACAGCAAATCCTAAAGGTTATTCGATCAATGCAATCCCTTCCGATTTTGTGTTGTATTACAAAAACGAGCCATTGACGGTTCAACAAGGTAAATTGATGAAACCGTCTGGTGAAACGTTGCAGTATGTCGATATGCGTCGATTGATGCATTTGGCTTGGAATATTCGCGACGAACGCGGAGATTTCTTTCACAAAGGTGAATTGGGTAAAGATTTCAACATTTTCTACAAAGGAAAACAGTTGAACTACAAGGACCGCACATTGATGTTTGGAAACAAAAAACTTTCAGCACCACTTCAAAACAAAATTAATCAATCACGTGACACGTCGACCTCGTATTTATACATCATCACGGTGTTGCATTTGCTACATATTTTAGGGGCCCTAATTTACCTCATTAAAATGGTAAGAGTTTCATTTTCAAGTACTTTTAGTGATGCGAACGCATTGAGCTTGAAATTAGGTTCAATTTTCTGGCATTTTTTAGGGTTATTATGGCTTTATTTATTGCTATTTTTACTTTTTATTCATTAAACTTGCAAAAAAAATTGCAGAATGGCTGGACACGCTACAAATCAAATTGATTCAACTTCCCTGTGGGGAGGTAAAGTTTCACCGTTTAGTACAAGCTACGGAAAACTTATGATGTGGTTCTTCTTGGTATCGGATGCCCTTACTTTTGGAGGATTACTGATTGCTTACGGATTTACTCGTCATGGTGCTCAAGCTTCTTGGCCAATTGGTGAGGAAACATTTAATTCTTTGCCGTTTTTAGGGCACGGATATCCGTTGATCTATGTTGCATTGATGACGTTCATTTTGATCGTTTCTTCTGTTACAATGGTATTAGCGGTTGAAGCAGGACACCGAATGGACCGCAAAGGTGTAACGAAATGGATGCTTGCAACGATCGTTGGTGGTTTCTTTTTCTTGGGTTCACAAGCGTGGGAGTGGAGTCACTTCATCCACGGGTCTGAATATGGAAAAGTAGAATTGGCAGATGGTGCACAAGCTACAGTTTCTGGTCACTCTTTCGAAAGTTTTACCGTTTTAGAAAGCGGACATCACTTGAAAAAAGGTACGTATGAAGTAGATGAATTACTTCACGATTTTCAAAGTGCAGTGTTGGCTGGAAAAGTAAAAGACAATACTTTCACATCACACGATGGTGCACTTGTAAAATTGAATACAGCCAAAGACGGTCACTTGAAATTGATTATCAAAGAAGATGGTAAGAAATTTAAAACAGGTACTGTTATTAAGGACCACGAAGCAAACGAATTGTATTACGAAGCAGTAAACAGTGGTACAGCAAACCGATTGATTTACGGTGCGAACTTGACAAACAATGAATATGGTCCAGCGCAATACGGTCAGTTTTTCTTCTTCATCACTGGATTCCACGGATTCCACGTTTTCTCTGGAGTTATTATCAACATCATCATCTTTTTTGGGGTGTTGAGAGGTGTTTACCACAACAGAGGTCACTACGAAATGGTTGAAAAAACAGGTTTGTACTGGCACTTCGTAGATTTAGTTTGGGTGTTCGTATTTACGTTCTTCTATTTAGTTTAATCTTTTTAAATCCTTATATATCATGGAAAGAGACGACATTATTGAATATTCTTTAGATACGCATCACGACGAAGCGCACGGAAAGGCTATTCGCAAAAAGATTTGGCAGGTTACTGGATTATTGACGCTAATCACCGCAATTGAAGTTATTGCAGGGATTTTCTTCAAGCAAAGTTCAGAGTATTGGCAAATTGTAAAATGGTGCTTCATCATTTTGACTATTGTGAAAGCAGCATACATTGTGTTGGTATTTATGCACCTTGGTGATGAAAATAAAACATTGAAGTATATCATTCTTGTGCCTTATTTTATCTTCATTTTGTATTTGATATTTATTGCATTGTGGGAAGGTACCGCAGTTGATATTGCTTTGAAACTTTACGGAGCTTAAAAAAATAGCTAATACATATTATGGCTAAAAAAGAAAATAAAGCCGGACTACTCAAAAGACTACTTCTCGTAAGTCTGGTGATTGGTCCGGCTTCTTTGTTGGTACTCATGTCTACGCGTAGCTGTGAGCACAATTTCAAGCAGTTGGAAGACATGGGCGCAATGCCTCAGTTTTCGTTTGAAGGGATTGATGGAAAGAAGTATACCAATGCTTCGTTTAAAAATCAAGTAGTTTTGTTTTCAACCTTGCAAACAACTTGTCCAGATTCTTGTTCTATTTCTCAATGGTTTCTTGATCGTTCGGTGTATCAAAACATCAGCAAGGCTCAAAAAAAATTGGGACACGTGAAAATTGTTACGTTTGTGACGGACGGAAAAGGGAATCCCGTGGATAATTTGAAAGACATGGAATTCATCTTGAAAGATCAAGTAGTGAATTACGATCCTAAAATTTGGATTCTTGCAAAAGGCGACGCCAAACAAGTGTACAACATCACACGAAACGGAAGTAGCCTGTTGCAAACGGGTGATTCTTATTTTGGCGGTCATGCGTTTCAGGAATTGCTTTTGTTGAGAGACCGAAACGACCGTGTCAGAATGGTACTGAAAGGAAACGAAGAAGGAATGGTGCGTACGATGTTTCAACACATGGCATTGTTGGACAAGGAATACGATAAGCAGCAATACAAGCTCAAGCATAAATAAATTGGCATGAAAGTACGTTTTTTAGGTTTCATCATGGCGACAGTTCTTTTTGGTTCTTGTACAGGAACGGCGAAAAAAGAACGTGTGTTACCGATCATCGGGAATTACGATGTGAAATACATGGAAGTAAATGGCAAAGAAGTTACGGATACAATTTATCCCAAAGTGCCAGCGTTCAGTTATTTGAATCAAGATTCTGTAATGATTGATTCAAAGTCAATGAAAGGAAAAGTTTGGATCGCTGATTTTTTCTTTACTTCATGTCCTTCGATTTGTCCGCCGATGACTGCGCAAATGAAACGTTTGAGTATTCTAACGAAAGACCTCGCAGAACACGTTCAGTTTTTAAGTTTCTCGATTGACCCGGAGACTGATACACCAAGCCAATTCAGAAAATACATCCAAGAAAACGGAATTTTGGCTAAAAACTGGTCGTTTTTTACAGGAGATGAAACAGCGACTTACGAGTTAGCGCACGATTTCTTTCACGTAGGTGCACAACGCAATGAAGATGCTGAAGGTGGTTTTGAACACAACGATACTTTTGTTTTGGTAGACAAAGACGGATATGTACGCGGTCTGTATGAAGGAACAAAAACAGAAGCTGTTAACCAATTGGAAAAAGATTTACGCAAACTATTGAAGTATGAGTACAACGTCGATAACGCCGAAAAAAATTAAGCAAGTTAAGATTGCAATTTATGCTGCTTC
>JACCDZ010046178.1_pt1 | contig 27353 bp, 24 predicted proteins | sample 7449551 | NCBI WGS metagenome assembly JACCDZ01 (sample SAMN15323452, study PRJNA562643) | freshwater metagenome | isolation source: river surface water | place: USA:Blue River Watershed | collected 2017-08-18 | reverse complement strand
CTCCATCTACCGCCATCACACCACATCAGCACTCGATTACCACTACTTAAGTTATTGTTTTTCAACAATCTTTTTCGTTTCATCGTCAGCATCGCTGCGGTGTGGGGCGCATTATAGGGATGCCAAACGAGGTGTCAAACATCTTTTCACGAAACCTTCATCGTTCGCTCATTTTTCCGTCAAAACCCAGCATTTCGTCGGATTTATGAACAATTCAGGCGATGCTGACACGCGCAATCGCCTTCTTGCCGGCCTGAATCACATGCGTCATGCCGCGCTGCATACAAAATCCGGGCTCTACCGGCGCACCATCAACAAAAACAGCATTGCGCTGGATAACATCCTTGGCAGCAGCCGAGTTCTTAGTGAGGCCGGCACGATTCAGGATGGCAACCAAGTACAACACATCCTCTCCGTCGGCCAGCGTAATAGTCAACTCAGGAACATCGGAAGGAATCTCTCCTTTCTGCAGCAAGTTCCCGGCACCTTTATGAGCACCTGCAGCAGCCTCAGCACCATGGAAGCGCGTAATGATCTCTTCAGCCAGCAAGCGCTTGACCTCTTGCGGATTACGCCCGGCGGCAACATCCGCCTGTAAGCGAGCCACATCATCCGCCTCACGAAAGCTCAGTAACTCGAAATAACGCCACAGCACACTATCCGGAATCGAAAGTAGCTTCTGATACATCTCGCCCGGAGCATCAGTAACACCAACATAGTTCCCTAGAGACTTCGACATTTTCTGCACACCGTCGAGCCCTTCAAGAATGGGCACCGTGATACAGGTCTGCGAAGGCTGACCATGACGCGCTTGCAGCGTACGCCCCATGAGCAAATTGAATTTCTGGTCTGTGCCACCCAGCTCAACATCAGCCTCCAGCTCCACCGAGTCATAGCCCTGCAACAAGGGATAGAGGAACTCATGGATGGATATGGGTTGCTGCGCAGCAAAACGCTTGGTGAAGTCGTCACGCTCCATCATGCGGGTGACTGTGTACTGAGCTGCGAGCTGAATCATGTCGGCAGCCGACTTCTTGTTCATCCATTCCGAGTTGAAAACCACTCGTGTTTTGACCGGATCCAGAATTTTGAATACCTGGGCAGCATAGGATTTGGCATTTTCAGCAACTTGCTCGGCTGTCAGCGGCTTACGAGTAACATTCTTGCCAGTTGGATCGCCAATCATCCCGGTAAAGTCACCGATCAGAAAAATGACTTCGTGCCCAAGATCCTGAAAGACTTTCAGCTTGTTGATCAGTACGGTATGGCCAAGATGCAAGTCGGGAGCGGTCGGGTCAAAGCCGGCTTTGACTCGCAAGGGACGACCGGACTTCAGGCGCTCCAACAGTTCATCAACTTGAATAATTTCTTCTGTGCCTCGCTGAATGCGGGCGAGTTGTTGTTCGGGGGTCATTGCCACGGCTCGTCAGATGAATTTTTGCCATTCTAGCATTGCCCTCGCACGCCGGCTTGCTGTCGCTGATCGATCTATGCGCTACGCTACCGCCATCACTGACTTCTAAATAAACGAGAGCTGTATTGAGCATTTTCATGGGGGTGATGTCGGGCACGAGCGTTGATGCCATTGATGTGGTGCTTGCAGACTGGAGCTCCCCGCAACAGCCCATGTTGCTAGCCAGCGTCAGCCATGCTTGGCCGCCCGAGCTGCGGGAAGATATCTTGCTGCTAGCTGCCGGCGAGCACGACAGCATCGACAAGCTCGGACAGCTGGATCGGCACATCGCGATCACAACAGCAGAGGCTTGCTTGAAATGCCTAGCGCAAGCCAACCTGCCTGCCAGCGCCGTCAGCGCGATCGGGTTTCATGGGCAAACAATCCGTCATCGCCCCGACATGACACCACCCTTCACATTGCAAATTGGTGACCCCAACACATTGGCGGAGCTCACCGGCATATCCGTGGTTAGTGACTTCCGGCGACGCGACATGGCCGCAGGTGGACAGGGAGCGCCATTAGTTCCGGCGTTTCATGAACAGGTATTTGCCGAAAAGAACAAACATACCGTCGTGCTGAATCTGGGTGGCATTGCCAACATTACGGTGATTCCAGCGCAGTCTCAAAGTGGCACTACACTGGGCTTTGATACCGGCCCGGCAAACATGCTGTTGGATGCTTGGTGTCAGCACCATACCGGCCAACCTTACGATGCTGACGGCGCTTGGGCCAAGAGCGGCCAGATTGATACACAATTACTGCAACGCTTGCTGGCTCATCCCTTTTTCAGCAAGAAAGCGCCCAAAAGCACTGGACGGGAGCAATTCGGATTAGCCTGGCTCAACGAACAGCTGACATACGAGGCACGTGATATTCCGGCGGCCTGCGTGCAGACAACACTCGCCGAACTAACGGCCATTTCAGTCAGCGATGCTGTTAAGCAAACCTGCGAAGCCACATCCGGTGTCATGCTGATCTGTGGCGGGGGCTGCTACAACACTTACTTGATGACACGCCTTCAGTTGCATTTGAACGACTGGCAGGTGTGCAGTACAGCCAGCAAGGGCATAGACCCACAATGGATAGAGGCATTGGCGTTTGCCTGGCTGGCACGCCAAATGGTGTCAGGCCTGCCGGGAAATCTGCCTGCCGTGACGGGAGCCGAGGGTTTGCGTATTTTGGGGTCGTATCATCCGGCAGTGCCAGGTCAGCGCTTGGTGTGCTGACCTGCTGAGACTCATTGGCTCAGAAAATGCGCGTCAGATAGAGAATGAGGAACCGCAACCACACGTTGCTGTTGCATTAGGGTTGTGAACCACGAACTGCGAGCCATTAAGGCCCTCCACATAGTCAACCTCCGAACCCACCAGATACTGGAAGCTCATGGGATCGACCAACATGGTGACATCGCCATTGCAAAAGAGCGAATCACCTTCTTTCTCACTTTCATCGAAAGTAAAGCCGTAGGAAAAACCGGAGCAACCGCCCCCGGTGATATACACCCGCAGCTTCAGGTCAGGATTTTCCTCGCCAGCACGAAGCTTGCGGACTTTCTCTGCCGCCTTGTCACTCAACACCAATGCTGCAGATACATCGCTCATGACCAAACACTCATCTTTATCAATCAAGCCAACGGGAATTATGCCGTATATCCTAGTGTAATAGTCAACTACTGGCCAAGCCAGCCACAGGCTCTTTCACCACACTCAGCAGCGGGCGGGACAACGGCTGCAGTAAGCCGGTCACCTGAGCACCCAACATCATTTCCAAGCTGTGGTATGTCACCGTACCAAAAACCTGCGCCTCACTAGCCAGCTCCAGATGCTCATGACAGGTCAGGTTGCCACGAACCACGCCATTGATAACGGCATTGGCTACATCAATATCACCAACGATTTCACCATGCAGATGCAGGCAACCGTCCTTGGCAATAACCTGCCCCTCAATACGCCCCTCAACATGCAGTGCACCCTGGAAGTGGATATCGCCAGTAATACAGGCCTGCTTGCTAATGAAGCTGTGATCTTTATAGGCCGATAAATCAGTTTTTTTCTGCTTCGTTCTGAACATGGAAAACCTCTGTTTTAGCGGGACTGAACTTCCCACTTGTATCGGCGCGATATCGAGCCGCCGGTACTGCGTACCTGAATATCAACACGCTCCGGCTGAAAGCCGGGCGGTAAAGCCCACTCACCACTGAACTGCTGATAATAGCGGAACTGAAACCGCGGCGCGGGCATTGCAAGCGTAACGGTTTTGCCAGCGCCGCTGGCAGTAACCGCTACCGAAGCACTGGTCGCAGATGCCACGGCACTACCACGCGTCACCAACAAGCGGTATCGCACATGACCCGCCAGCTTTGCCGGCAAGAGCTCGAACTGCTCGATGCTGAGCGGGTTGCTCGCAGCCTGAGGCGTAGCCAGACGCTTGAAAAAGGCCATGCGATCTTCCAGAAGCGCCAAGCTGGCTAATAGCTCCTGATTATCTTCCTGAAGTCTTTCGGAGGCCGCCTGAATAATCGCGCATTCCTTCAAGCGGATATCGGTGCGCTCCTCCAGTGTGCGTAACTGGCTTTGACTGGACTGCGTGAGCTGATTCATCGCCTGCGTCATATCGCCAGAAACCGATGCCACCGACCAGCGCCCGAGCATGAAGGCCAGCCCCAGACCAAGCAGCAGGGCCACCCCCCATGCGGCACGTGTCGATAGCTGGCGCAACGGATTCACTGGCACCAGCATGATCCGTTGCAAGCGATCCCGACGCCGCGTCGGCTTAACCATTAGGGCAGCAGACCAATTTGTTGCAAGCCGGCACGCTCGTCAAAGCCACACATGATGTTCATGTTCTGCACGGCCTGACCAGCAGCACCCTTGACCAGATTATCGATGACAGACAAGACCACAATCGTATCGCCGCCCTGCGGCCTAAAGACGGAAAGGCGGCAGGTATTTGCCCCTTTCACGCTGCGAGTTTCCGGATGACTGCCGGCAGGCATGACATCGACAAAAGGCTCACTGGCGTAGGCTTGCTCAAAGAGCGCCTGCAAGTCCACCGACGATGCCGTGGCACGCGCATATAGCGTGGCATGGATGCCGCGAATCATCGGCGTGAGATGCGGCACGAAGGTCAAGCCGACACTGGCACCATGCGCCTTAGCCAGGCCTTGGCGAATCTCCGGCAGGTGACGATGGCCGGCCACACCATAGGCCTTGAAGCTCTCGCTGGTCTCACACAGGAGACTGTGTACTTCGGCTTTGCGGCCAGCCCCAGAAACACCGGATTTGACATCGGCAACCAAATGCTGAGTATCGATCAGACCAGCCTTCAGCAGCGGCAAAAAGCCAAGCTGCACGGCCGTAGGGTAGCAACCGGGATTAGCGACGAGCCTGGCGGAGCGAATGGCGTCGCGATTCACTTCAGGCAAACCGTAAACGGCCTCTGCCAGCAACTCGGGGCAGGCATGCGGCATACCGTACCAATGCGCCCACTCGTCAGCATCCTTGAGTCGGAAGTCAGCAGCGAGATCGATCACCTTGATACCGGCGGCTAGCAACGCTGGCACTTGCTGCATGGCGATGCCATTCGGCGTGGCGAAGAAAACCACATCGCAAGTCAGCAACGTCTTCAAGTCCGGGGCCGAGAACGCCAGATCGACATGACCACGCAAGTTCGGGAACATCGTTGCCACAGGCAACCCCGCTTCGCCACGCGAGGTGATGACAGCGATTTCCACTTGAGGATGCTGCGCCAACAACCGCAGCAGTTCGACACCCGTATAGCCTGTACCGCCGACAATACCAACTTTGATCATGCGAAGATGACTCCTGTGGGCTCACGCAACATGAGCCGCCCAAAAAACTCAGGTCGTGATTATCCGAGAACCGGCGCAGCCGAGCAAACCTTGCGTTGCAGCTTTGGCCAGTAGCCGTACATCCGCGATATTGGCAGACTGCGTGTCCTTACGGGAGAAAACCATGCTGTGGCTAAAAGCCTTCCACATTATTGCTGTCGTCTGCTGGTTTGCCGGCTTGTTCTATCTGCCCCGCCTGTTCGTTTATCACGCGAATACGCAGGATGACGCCGGGCACGAACGCTTTGTCATCATGGCACGCAAGCTCTATCGCGGCATCATGTGGCCGTCAATGGTGGCAACCCTTGCATCGGGGGTCTCGCTGCTGCTCATGCAATGGCCAGCTTGGCAGGGTCAGGGCTGGCTGCATGCCAAGCTCGCGCTGGTTGTGGCACTTATTGGTTATCACCTGGCCTGCGGGCACTATCGCTTACAACTGGCGGAGCGACGCAATCGTAAATCACATGTGTTTTTTCGCATTTTCAATGAAGCGCCGGTACTGGCGCTGATCGCTATCGTGATCCTCGTTGTAGTGAAGCCCTTCTGATGCGCCCGGTCACACTATGCTTTTCGGGGTTAGACCCCTCTGGTGGTGCCGGCCTGCAGGCAGACATCGAAACTATTGCGGCGCTCGGAGGGCACGCAGCCGTTGTTGCCACCGCGCTGACCGTGCAAGACAGCCAGCGCGTCTATGATTTCAGGCTTACGGAACCTGCTCTCATGTCCGCGCAAGCCGAGCGGGTGCTCGCCGATCTGCCTGTCAGTTGCGTCAAATTCGGCATGCTGGGTTCGGCAGCCGCGGTAACAACGGTGCTCTCAAGCTTAACCGAGTATCGCCATGTGCCTGTCGTCATGGACCCGGTACTGTCAGCGAATTCGGGCGGCACACTGGCGCAAAGTGATTTGCGCGCTGCCTTGCTGACAGCATTGCCACAAGTCCGCGTGATTACGCCGAACAGTATCGAGCTGCGCTTGCTGGCGGGCTGCGATGATCTGGCACAAGCCGTGGCCATCCTGACCAAGGCCGGGGCCGGGGCTATCTGGCTCAAAGGCGGTCATGAGCCAGGCACTACATTGATCAACACCCTTTACATAAAAGGCGAGCCGGTCATGCGCTCAGAGCTGACACGCCTACCCGGCGAGTTCCATGGCTCCGGCTGTACGCTGGCGGCAGCATTGGCGGCAGGTTTAGCGGCGGGGCTATCATTGCAGGACGCTGTCGCGCAGAGTCAGGACTTCGTGTCACAGGCGCTGGCAAGCGCTGATCGTCCGCGCAATCACGGCCAATGGCTACCTCGCCGCATGGTCGCGCCATGGCGAGCATAAGCATGGCCACGACCAACACCATGAGCCGCATCCAGGGTCTTTACGCAATTACCGATAGCGGCCTGCTACAAAGCAAGCTGCTGCCTGCCGTAGCGGCCGCGCTGCAAGGCGGAGCGCAGATCATCCAGTATCGCGACAAGATTGCAATAGGGCTATCTGCCGATGCAAACCAGCGCGAACAGCAGCGACGCCACGACGAGGCAACCGCCCTACTCGCGCTTTGTCGGCAACACCACATCCCACTGCTCATCAATGATGATGTCGCGCTTGCCCAAGCTATCGGGGCAGATGGCGTGCACCTCGGACAAGGCGATGGCAGCCTGTTCGCTGCACGCGCTCGTTTGGGCGCCAACGCTATTATCGGCGTGACCTGCCATGACCGGCTCGACTTTGCCAAGATCGCGGCTCGTGACGGCGCCAGCTATGTCGCTTTCGGTGCGATGTTTGCCTCTGGCACCAAGCCTCTGGCGCAGTCCTGCCCACTCAGCACGCTCACCGAGGCGCGCGCGCAACTGCCCTTGCCGCTGGTAGCGATTGGCGGCATTACGCCGGATAATGCGGCATCCGTCATCGACGCCGGCGCGCAGGCTGTCGCCGTAATCGCCAGCCTGTGGCAGACCTCCGACATTCGCGCGCGGGCACAACAGTTTTCTCAGGAGTTTGTTCGCACATGACCAGCAATCGTTCAGATCGTTTATTCCACGCCGCCTGCGACGTTATTCCCGGTGGTGTGAACTCGCCCGTAAGGGCCTTTCGGGGCGTTGGTGGCAATCCGGTTTTTTTTGCCCGCGCTCAAGGTGCCTACTTGTTTGATGCCGATGATCGCTGCTATATCGACTATGTCTGCTCTTGGGGGCCAGCCATCCTAGGTCATGCTCATCCGGACGTGATTCGCGAAGTCCAGGAAGCGGCAACGCTCGGACTCTCGTTCGGCGCCCCCACCGAAGTGGAAGTCGAAATGGCAACGCGTGTGCGCGAGCTGGTGCCAAGCATGGAGCTGATCCGTATGGTTAGCTCCGGCACAGAGGCCACGATGAGCGCCATTCGTCTGGCCCGTGGCTACACGAAACGCGATGTACTGGTGAAGTTCGAAGGCTGCTATCACGGTCACTCAGACTCCTTGCTGGTCAAGGCCGGTTCCGGCGCACTCACGCTGGGCGTGCCGAGCTCGGCCGGTGTGCCGGAAAGTCTCGCCGTTCATACCATTACGCTGCCTTATAACGACCTTGCTGCGGCACAAGAGTTCTTTGCCAAACGCGGCCATGAAGTAGCCTGCGTGATTGTGGAGCCGGTGGCGGGCAACATGAACCTGATTCCGCCTGTGCCGGGTTTCCTGCAAGGCCTGCGTACACTCTGCGACAACTCGGGCGCCGTACTGATTTTCGATGAAGTCATGACCGGCTTCCGTGTTGCCCTGGGTGGCGCGCAGGCGCTGTATGACGTTAAGCCTGATTTGACCACGCTGGGCAAGATCATTGGTGGCGGCATGCCGGTGGGCGCATTTGGTGGCCGCCGCGACATCATGGAGTGCATTGCACCGCTGGGGCCGGTGTATCAGGCCGGCACACTGTCTGGTAACCCGATTGCGATGCGTGCAGGTTTAATGACATTGAAGCTGATCAGCCAGCCCGGTTTCCATGACCAGCTCAGCGCCAACACGCGCGCACTCTGCGATGGCCTGGAAGAAGCAGGCCGTGCCGCCGGTGTACCGATCAGTACGCATCAAGTCGGCGGCATGTTCGGCATCTTCTTCAGCAACAAGCCGGTGTGGTCATATGAAGACGCCACACATTGTGATGTTGAGCATTTCAAGCGCTTCTTCCATGCCATGCTAGAGGAAGGTATTTATTTGGCACCGTCAGCATTCGAGGCGGGTTTTGTTTCGATTGCACACACCAGCGCCGACATCGCCAATACCGTCGCTGCCGCCGAGCGTGCCCTGCAGGCTACTCGCCGAGACACGCCATGACCCGCAAAACATTACCGTGAATCATTCCGCATGATGATTCGCCGGCCGCTGCTCTGTGCGCTGACGCTGTCAGTGCTGGTGCACGCGTGCTGGATGGTGGATGTGAATTGGGCCTGGCCATGGCGGCAGCAGATTCCTGACGAAGTATTGGCCAGTAAAAAGGCTGAGGCCGTCAAACGTGTGCGCTTGGCAAGCAGGCCCAAGGTCATGCGCAGCGACATCTTGCAGGTCACGCTACTTATTGCGCCGACCGCCAATGCAGCGGCAGATGCATCAGCACCGACGCGCAAGGTCAAAGTGACTACGCCCGTTCCAGCAGCTGAAAAAACCATCGCGGCCTCCGCTGCTGCTGCGCCGGCCATTGCAGAACCTGCCGCGCCGGAGTCGCCGCCACTGCCGAATGCTCCCGCACCGGAGCCCGAACTGACCTTTCCGCTTTCAGTGTTGGCCAAGCAACGCGCTCATTACTATGGCTTCGCGATGGACCTCAGCCAGCAATGGCTGATGGAAGGCACTCGCTATGTCATTCGTAACGAGGCCAGCAAATTCGGCTTCAAGGCTGAAATTGTCAGCGAAGGCAGTGTTTCGCCAGATGGCCTGCAGCCCGAGCACTATCGCCTCACGCTGAACAACACCCTGCGCAACTATGCGGACTTTGATCGCACGCAAAATCAGCTCATCCACGGCAAGGCCGGCGCTCAAAAAATTGCCGTGCTGACCAGCGACATGCAGGACATGGCCAGCCTGCCATTCCATGTTGCGGTCACGTATGAAGGCAATACTGATCGCCGCCTGATGGTGACTACGGGCAGCTCAGTCTACGAAATCACGCTGCAGGTGGTTGCCGAGGAAACGCTGAAACTGCCGGGCGGCACCCTGCAGACTATTCACCTGCAAGGTAATCGCACCCGCAGTGATGGCACACGCCAAGAGGGTTACAACATCTGGCTGGCGCCGCGCTACCGCAATTTCCCGGTCCGTTTCAGCGGGCCAGACAGCAAAGGCAATCTGCTGGAGATGTCGGTGAGCTCCCTCGCTTTTGACGGCAAGACCGTGTTTGGCCGCGACCTGCCGACATTACCGCAAACCGACACACTGGAAGGCATTCCGGCACAGATGCAGATTGACCATCTGCAAGACAGCCCATCAATGCGTAGTGGCCAGGATGCTCCCAGCGCGCCCGAAGCCGGCGCAGAATCGTTACCAACAACGCCTTAACGTCGGAACAGATTCATTACACCATCGACCATCGAATCAATGAATGCCGGAACACCGCCGCTGGCACAGGGCGTTTTCTCTGTTGGCATAGACTTCAACGATAGCGGCACGCGCAGAGCACCACTGCAGTTTTCAGCACTGAGACGGCCGCTGGCCACATCAATCCACTGCCAGCTGACGCCCGCAGGCACCGACGGCAAGGGCGACGATGGCTGCAGGCGCTGCATGAAATCGACCCAAACCGGCAAGGCACCCGTGCCGCCAGACAAACCTATCGGCTGGTTGTCATCACGGCCCAGCCAGACCACCGCCAGCGTGCGCCCGGCACTGCCGGCAAACCAGCTATCGCGCAGGTCATTGGTGGTGCCGGTTTTGCCCGCCAGCACCCAGGTTGAGGGCAGGCGCTGATACGCTGGCGCCCCCGTGCCCTGGCGCATGACCTGCTGCAAACCAAAGTGCAGCAAATAGGCATCGGATGGATCGAGAACCTGCTGCCGCTCGCTCACAAACTGCTGCAACGAGCGTCCATCCGCATTAACCACGGCGACAATACTTTGCAGCGGCGCACGGATGCCGCCGGAAAGCAGCGTCTGGTAGAGCTGCAAAACTTGCATCGGAGTCTGATTGAGCGCGCCCAAAAATAGCGATGGATAGGGCTGGCCATCCACTCTCACACCCAGTCGCTGCAACGTTTGCATGAAGACCGGCAGACCCACTGCCATGCCAAGGCGCACTGATGCCTGATTGTAGGAATGGGCCAACGCACTTTGCAGGGTCACCGTGCCATGGCTTTGCTGATCATAGTTTTGCGGCTGCCAGAGCTTGCCGCCATCGCTGACGATCTCTACCGGGCCATCATCCAGCGGTGAAGCCCAGGTGTACTGCCCCGTGCCGAGCGCGGTCAGATAAATGATGGGCTTGAGCAACGAACCGACCTGACGCGATGCATCAATGGCTCGGTTATAGCCTGTGAACAACCCGGAGCCGCCGACCAATGCCCGCAACTCGCCGGTCTGACTGTCCGCAGCTACGACCACACCCTCAACCTTGTTCAGCGCACGCCCTTGGCCACGGAGGCGTTCAATGGTGCCGGTCAGCGCCTGCTCTGCCGCATTCTGCATGCGCGGATCAAGCGTGGTGAAAATCTGCAAGCCTTGGCTACTCAAGTCTTCCGGCTGATAGCTCTCGCGCAACTGACGCCGCACCAGATCAATAAAGTCCGGATAGATATTGCTCGCTGCCGTTGGCTTCTCAATAACACCTAGCGGCATGCGCATGGCCTGCTCACGATCTGGCGCGCTGATGAAGCCCTCGCGATAAAGATTATCGATCACGATATTACGCCGCTCACGCGCCCGCTCGGGCTGACGACGCGGGTTGTAATACGACGGTCCCTTGACCATGCCCACCAGCAGTGCCACCTGCGGCAATGACAGCTCAGCAATTGGCTGCCCGAAGTAATATTGCGCCGCCAAGCCGAAACCATTGACCGAGCGCGTGCCCTGCTGGCCAAGGTTCACTTCATTGAGATAGGTCTCAAGGATTTCATTCTTGTCGTAATGCCACTCCAGCAGCATCGCCATGATGGCTTCGTTGGCCTTGCGGCGCAGCGAGCGCTCATCGGTCAGATAGAAATTCTTCACTAGCTGCTGTGTCAGCGTGCTACCGCCCTGACGCACCGAGCCGGAGCTGAAGTTGACCCAGACCGCACGCAGAATGCCGCGCACCGAAATACCGATGTGGTGATAAAAACGCTGATCTTCGGTTGCGATCAGCGCATCCACCAGATGCGGTGGCGCCTCCTTCAGCTGAATCAGCACGCGATCTTCATTCTGGCTCGGGTAAATGCCGCCAATGACCATCGGCTCCAAACGCACGCTGCCATTGGCGCGCGGCAAGGTGCTGGCAAGCGAGGCAATACGCTGACCATCAAACTGCAGGCGCAACACCTGTGCCGGCTCACGCTCGGCCTCGGCAAAGGAAAAGCCACGCGTGTGCAGATACAAGGTGTCGCCTTGTTGCGAAAAAGTGCCGGGGGTCGGAGCGCCCGCCAGTTCACGATAATTCAATGCTGCCAGCTCGCTGCGCACTTCGCTCAGCCCCAGCGGCAGACCGGCCTGCAAAGCCAGTGGCCGAGCAAATACTTTGGCAGGGATGGCCCAGCGCTTGCCTTCGAATTTCTCGCGAACAATGTCATCGAGCCGCATGACATACGCACCACCGCCAACCAGCGTGATCAGCAGCACCAGCATAAGCAGCAGGACTACGGCGGGTTTAATGCGCTGCCAGAGACTGCCGGGTTTGGACACGATGTTTAGCACTCACAAACAAAAAGTAAGCCGATTGTAACGATTGCTATCGCCCTGCGGTAACTTGCAGGATGGCGTTCGCCACAAGCCTCACTATAATGCGGGCGTTTTTCCACCGCTTTAACACGAGAGCCTTATGACAACGCGTTTTGATGTGTATGCCGTGGGCAATGCCCTAGTCGATCTCGAATATCGGGTGGACGATACCTTCCTGCAATCTCAGAACATCGAGAAAGGCGTCATGACACTGGCTGAAGCCGACATGCAAGCCCGCTTGCTGAGTGCGCTGGACAATCAGCACACCCGCGAAAAGCAAGCCTCTGGCGGCTCCGCAGCCAACAGCATCATCGCGGCCAGTGCCTTTGGCAGCCGCTGCTTCTACAGCTGCAAGGTTGCTTCCGACAGTCTGGGTGACTTTTACCGCAAAGATTTGATCGCTGCGGGCGTCAGTACCAATCTTCAGGAGCAACGCCCAGAAGGCGTTTCCGGCACCTGTGTGGTAATGGTCACGCCCGACAGCGAACGCACCATGAACACTTACCTGGGCATTACGGCTGACGTATCGGTCAGCGAGCTCGATCTGGATGCGCTGCGCGCCAGCCGCTGGCTCTACATTGAAGGCTATCTGAGCACGTCGGAAAGCGCGCGCGCCGCCGTCGCGCTGGCCCGCACGGAAGCCCGCGCGGCCGGCGTGAAACTGGCACTGACCTTCTCCGATCCGGCCATGGTGCAATACTTCCAGCCGCAGCTGCGCGAGCTGCTCGGTGATGGCGTAGACCTGCTGTTCTGCAATGAGTGGGAAGCGAAAAGCTTTGCCGGTAGCGATGATCTCGATGTTGCTCTCACGGCTTTGCGCCAAGTTGCGCAAATGGGTGTGCTGACTCGTGGCGCCGAAGGTGCCTGGGCTTGGACACAGCACGCCATTCTTGAGCTGCCGGCCGTGCCGGTGAAGGCAATCGATACGCTGGGTGCCGGAGATAGCGTGGCAGGTGCCGTACTGCATGGCCTCAGCCAAGGCTGGACGCTGGAACAAAGTACGCGCCTAGCACTGAAAACCGCCAGCGCCGTGGTCAGTCAATATGGCCCACGCCTGCCTCTTGCCGGCTACCGCGCATTGCTGGAGGCCTGAGCATGAGTTTCAGACTTTGCGCGCTCAGCGAGTTGGAGGAAAATGTCGGTCGCAGCTTCCGCTCGCCGGCCGGTGAAGTCATTCTCGTGCTGCGCGATGCTCAAGTTTACGCCTGGCAGAATATTTGCCCGCACCTAGGCATCAATCTGGAGTTTAATCCGGATGAATTCATGGACTGCGAACAGCACTATTTACTGTGCAGTAATCATGGTGCCTTGTTTCAAGTGGAAGATGGCCGCTGCGTGTCTGGCCCGTGTCACGGCGAGTCGCTGCTAAGCGTGCCCATCCGCATTGAGTCGGGCGAAATTCGCTTGGCAGAAGTCGCAACAAACGCACAATAGGCAGAGAAGGTTTGCGCCGTCTGACTGCCTCTGTTATAGATTCCTGATTGGTTTTTGAGAAATGAACATGGCTACCCGCACCAGCGAAAAAACCGCCACCAGCGCCAAAAAGAAAGTTGTCGCTGGCAATGGCCTCATTTATGGCCTCACCCCGTACAAAGAGGTGAAAGGCGAAGACTACATGTCGCCACCGCAACTCGATCATTTCCGAAGCATCCTGGGTGCTTGGAAACAGGAACTGATGCAGGAGGTCGATCGCACCGTGCATCACATGCAAGACGAGTCTGGCAGCCTGCCCGACCCGAATGACCGCGCCACCCAGGAAGAGGAATTCTCGCTGGAACTGCGCACCCGTGATCGTGAACGCAAGCTGATCAAGAAGATCGACTCCACGCTTGAGCGCATCGAAAAAGACGATTATGGCTACTGCGACGACTGTGGCGTTGAAATCGGCATCCGTCGCTTGGAAGCACGCCCCACAGCCACGCTTTGCATCGATTGCAAAAGCCTGCAGGAAATCAAGGAAAAGCAACTGCTGGGCGGCTAACGCCATCTCTCGAGCAGCTGTCGGTCGCTTCGCCCCGTCCCCGACGGGGCGTTTGCATGCTGGCTCCCTGCTTGCTGCCGTAGGCAGCTATGTCAGCGTGAAGCAACACGGCGGCCGATGGCTGCTGCGCATGGAAGATCTCGACCCTCCACGCACCGAAACCGGCGCCAGCGCAGCCATATTGCAGTGCCTCGAGGCTCATGGCCTGCACTGGGATGGGCCGGTGACGTATCAGCTGCCACGCGCCGAACATTACGAAGTTGCGCTGCAGCAACTGCTCCATCAAGACCTGCTCTACCCCTGCCGTTGCTCACGCAATCAATTGCTGGATTACGCACGAACACATCATCGTCTCAGTGCATGCAGCATCTGTACCGGGGCATGCGCCGTGAGCGGCGCCACACTCGCTAGTACCGATGTAGCGTGGCGCCTGCGCACTAGCGCGGCTGGCACTATCCGTTTTACCGACGCATTGCGTGGCGAGCTTAGTAGCCAGCTGCATGAAGAAGTGGGCGACATCGTCCTGAAACGGCGTGATGGCCTTTATGCCTATCAGCTTGCCGTAGTCGTGGATGATGCAGCGGCGGGTGTCACCGAAGTGGTACGCGGCGCGGATTTGCTCGACAACACCGCGCGTCAATGCTGGCTCATGCAGTGCCTAGGCCTAGCCAGACCACGCTACCTACACCTGCCCTTGGTAATAGGGAGTAATGGCCAGAAGCTCTCCAAACAAAATCATGCTCCGGCGCTGAACGACCACAACGCCAGCGAGAATGTGTGGCAAGCGCTGACAGCGCTTGGACAATCGCCAGCGCAAGACCTGCGCCAAGCGCAACCCGCAGAGATACTGGCTTGGGCCTGTGTAAACTGGGACCCGGGAAAAATTCCTCTGCCTGACAGCCCCACCCAAAACTGTTACCTTGCGTAACACTGCCAGCGGGGTTGTGCATGTATATTGATCGCCTGATTTTATTGTTTGTGGCCGGAGCCTTCTTGCTTTCGCCTATCGTGATTGATTGGTGGAGCGCCAACGGCAGTGCTTGGTATCGCCCGTATATGATCTGGGCGCTACTGATCGTGCTGGCCTTCTGGATTGCTCGCAGCAGAGACCTCAATGATCTTTAGTCCTGCCGTTCTGTTCAGCCTCAGCATTGCCTATCTGGGCATGCTGTTTCTGCTAGCCCATGCCAGTGAAAAAGGCTGGCTGCCGCTGCGCTGGGTTCGCCACCCCGCAGTCTATACACTGGCTCTGGGAGTATTCATCAGCTCCTGGGGCCTCTACGGCGTTGTGCAGTTCGCCGCCGATTTCGGCTACAACTTTCTCGCGTTCTACATGGGGTTGTCAGGTGCATTCCTAGTCGCCCCCATGTTTCTTCAGCCCGTCTTACGACTGGCAAAAACGCATCAGCTGCACTCACTACCTGACCTGCTGGCCTTTCGCTTTCGCAGCCAAGGGGTAGGCAGTATTGCCACACTGGCCATCCTGGTCGGTGTCATGCCGTTGCTAACTGCCCAAATGCAAACCATGGCGGACTTGGTTTATCTCCTCACCGGCGGCCATAGCTCGCGTAGCATGGGCGCCTTTTTCTCTGGCGTACTCATTTGCTTCACCCTGTTTTTCGGCACACGGCAACGCAATACGCGCGGCCTCAGCCATGATGGCCTGGTGATTGCGATCGCTGTCGAATCACTAATCAAACTCATCGCCATGCTGGCGGTGGTGAGCTATGCCTACTTCGGCATTCTTGGCGGCGAAAGCGGCCTCGGCCAATGGCTGACAGAGAATCCCGGCGCGCTGCATCAGCTTTATCAACCCCTGCAAGGCGGTTACTGGCACAGCTTGCTACTTCTGTTTTTCTTTGCCGCCGTGGTCATGCCCTGCATGTACCAAATGGCCTTTACCGAAAATCGCGAACCACGCGATCTGGTTACCGCCAGCTGGGGCGTGCCGCTCTACTTCATGTTGATGGCCATCGGAGTTCCTATCCTGCTCTGGGCTGGTGAGGCACTGCAACTCAATCTGCCCCCCAGCTATTACAGTCTTGGCATTGCTCTGCATTCCGAATCGCCATGGATGACGCTGATTTTGTTCGTCGGCACATTGGCTGCATCCAGCGGGATTCTGATTGTCACCACGCTGGCACTGGCAAACATGCTGCTCAATCATGTGCTGCTGCCGATCCGCGGGCTGTCTACTGAGGACGACCTCTACCAGCGCACCCTACGCCAGCAACGCCTGCTGATTGCCTTTATCCCAAGCGCGGCCTTTCTCATTTCCTGGCTACCGGCACTGAAGCCCGACAGCACGGAAATGTCGATGCTATCGTTTGTGGCCACCATTCAGCTTGCGCCCAGCCTGCTGGCCCTGCTGTTCTGGCCACGAGCCACCAGCGCTGGCGTCATTAGTGGCCTGGCTGCCGGCATCCTGATCTGGTTCATCACGCTGGTCATGCCGGCCTTTTTCATGCCCGAACTCGACGCCAGTGCCTGGCTAGGCCTAGAGGTCAGCAATCAGTTGGCCCACTGGCAGGCCATGGGTCTGATTGCCACACTCGTCAACATCGCACTCCTGCTGGCCGTATCGCTGCTCAGCAAGCAGAGTGCCGATGATAAGGAGATCGCCGAAGCCTGCTCTGTCGATAATTTGCGCAGCCCGGTGCGCTGGGGCTTGAGCGCCGACAGCACAGAGGCCTTCATCAGCGCTTTATCGCCCTCGCTAGGCCCTGTGACTGCCGAACGCGAAGTACGCATGGCGCTGCAGGATTTGGCCCTGCGCAGCGATGAGCGCCGCCCCTATGCCTTGCGCCGCCTGCGTGAGCAGCTCAATGCCAACCTCTCCGGTCTACTCGGCCCAAGCATGGCGCAAGAACTGCTCGACGAGCACTTGCCGCACAAAATTCTCGCGCACTCACCAGGCGATGACATTCACTACATCGAATTGCGCCTCGAAGAATACCGCGACAAGCTTTCCGGTCTCGCTGGCGAGCTCGATCTGCTGCGTCGCTTTCATCGTCAAACCCTGCATGACTTGCCGTTAGGTGTCTGCACCCTAGCCGGCGATCTCGAAATCATGAGCTGGAATCACGCCATGATGCAGATCACCGGCTGCCCGGACTCACTCATGATTGGCGCTCGCTTAGAAGATCTGCCAGCGCCCTGGAGCCAGGTTTTTGCTGACTTCCTGATCAACCCCAATGCCCAGCAACTGCGCACGCGCCTCGAGGTAGATGGGCAGGTACGCTGGCTCAACCTACACCGGGCTGTCATTGGCGATGCTGCCGGCAGCCAAGTGCTGGTCATGGAGGATGTCAGCCCCTTACAGCAGCTTGAGTCACGCCTGCAACATGCTGAACGTCTCGCCGCGATTGGCCGACTCGCAGCAGGGGTAGCGCACGAGATCGGCAATCCGATTACCGGTATCGCCTCGTTGGCGCAGAACCTCCGCGCCGAATACCCGCACGGGCACGAAGTCAACGACACCGCAGAAAGCATCCTGGAGCAAACCCAGCGCGTCAGTCGAATTGTGCAATCGCTGGTGGGCTTTTCACGTAGCGAGCACCACGCCCGTGGCGAGTTCGAGGCCGTTCCGCTCGCTGCCGTCATGGCTGAGGCGGTGCATTTGCTGAAGCTGTCGCCGGAGGCACGTTTCACCGACTTCGACTGTCAGATTCGCGACACGCTGCATGTGCGTGGCGATGCACAGCGACTCTGCCAAGTATTCATCAACCTGCTTAGCAATGCGCGCGATGCCAGCACGCAACAAGGCCGTGTTGTCATGCGTGCCAGCCGTCATGGCAGCCAAGTACGTATCGAAATCGAAGATTTTGGCCATGGCCTGCCGGATGGCGACATCCGCGCCAATTTATTCGAGCCGTTTGTCACCACCAAGCCAGCCGGCAAAGGTACCGGTCTGGGCCTAGCGCTGGTGCACGGCATCATTGAAGCCCACCAAGGCCGTATTCAACTTATCGATAAACGCGATTACGACCAAGGTCAAGGCGTTATCGTGCAGATCACCCTGCCCTGGGCCAATGGCCCGGCCGCATCTCCAGAGGATTTCCCGGCGTGAACCATGTTTTGATTGTCGATGACGAAGCCGTCATTCGCAGCAGCCTCAAGCGCTTGCTGGAGCGCAACAACTATCAAGTCAGTCTCGCCGGAAGCGTGGAAGAGGCACTAGCCGGGGCACCGTTAGACAGCTTCGCGCTGATCATTTCAGACCTGCGCCTGCCCGGCGCCGCCGGAATCACGCTCATCGAAAAAGCCCAAGATACGCCCGTGCTGATCATGACCAGCTTTGCCAGTATTCGCTCTGCCGTTGATGCAGTTCGCGCCGGTGCCGCCGACTACATTGCCAAACCTTTCGATCACGACGACATGCTGCTGACCATCGATCGCATCCTGCGCGAGCGCCTGTTGCGCCGGCAAAATGCCGCATTGCAGATGACCGTCGCGGCCAGCCAACCCGACAGCGGCATCATCGGTAATTGCGAAGCCATGCAGCAGCTGCATCGGCGCATTGCACGCGTGGCACCACTGAACACCACGGTACTCATTCACGGCGAGTCCGGTACCGGCAAAGAATTGGTGGCACGAGCACTGCACGAGCAAAGCCCGCGCCGGCAAGCGCCGCTGATCTCGGTGAACTGCGCCGCCATTCCGGAGTCATTAATTGAGTCGGAGTTGTTCGGCCATGAAAAGGGCGCATTTACCGGCGCACAACAGCTGCGCAAAGGCCTGGTTGAAGCGGCCGATGGCGGCTCGCTGTTTCTCGATGAAATTGGCGAGCTGCCGCTAGATGCCCAAGCGCGCCTGCTGCGTTTGCTGCAGGAAAAAGAGGTTCGCCGCCTCGGTGCCACGCAATCGCGCACGATAGATGTTCGCCTCATCGCCGCAACGCATCGCAACCTGAAGCAGATGGCCAGTGCCGGCCAATTCCGCGAAGACCTGTTTTTTCGCCTGAATGTGGTGGAGCTCAACCTGCCCCCACTGCGCGAGCGCGGGGATGACATTCTCGACATCGCTCATGCGTTGCTGGCGCGCACCATCGGACGCCTCGGCAGCACTCCACTGCATTTCAGCGCAGCCGCCATTACCGCCATGAGTCACTACCACTGGCCCGGCAATATCCGTGAACTGGAAAACGCCATCGAGCGCGCCGTCATTCTCTGCGAAGGCCCAGAAATCTCACCGGAGCTGCTGGCTATTGACTTTCCGCGCCCATCGGCACCAACTCATCCGGAAGCCATTACCAATAATGACCCTCCGGCAGGGCTCTCTCTAGAAGATTACTTCCAGCATTTTGTTCTGGAGCATCAAGATCAAATGTCTGAGACCGAACTGGCGCAAAAGCTCGGAATCAGCCGTAAAACACTCTGGGAGCGTCGTCAGCGCTTGGGCATTCCACGCAAGCGTGGTGGCGAGGCCAGCTGAGCACACCGTTACATAAGTACACATACTTGTTACGGCTGTAACACCGCGCTCTACCCAAAGCTAGTACCCGACAAAAGAATGATATTCAAGCTACTGTTTTAAAAGAGAAAATCTAAATATCAGAGTTGGCACGCCACGTGCTAATACCAATTAGCGATAACAACAACAACTCATCGCAAAGCCTCACTTTAGTGACGGCCATAAAAAAAGCGCCGACTTGGATGACGGAACGCAAATGCCAGGATGCTCAGGCAAAAAAAATAAACAATGCCTCGAATAATAAGATGGCCATAAGCCACGCACCGTTCAGCGACCGCGGGAGGTAACCCCTCCCGCATTGCCTGCTCCCAATCGATACCCTCCTCGTCTGATGCCTGCGCAGTTCCTGCTCAATCTTGCTATTATCCGCGCTCAATTCATGACACCGAGTGCAAGCATGTTGAAAGGTTGGTTGGATCGCTGGCGTGGCCGCGGCAAAACACTAAGCCGTTTGAAGCCCGTCATCATTCCGCGCGATCAGCATGCCGTATCACGCCGCGACATCAGCAGCGTGGCGGTAAAGACCCTGTATCGCCTACATGACGGCGGCCATCAGGCCTTTCTCATTGGTGGCGGCGTGCGCGACATCCTGCTTGGCATGCAGCCCAAGGATTTCGACATTGCCACCAGCGCCACACCAGAACAGGTAAAGCAGCTGTTCGGCAACCAATGCCAGATCATCGGTCGCCGTTTCCGCCTCGCCCATGTGCGCTGGGGCCGCGAAGTCATTGAAGTCGCCACCTTCCGCGCCCATCACAGCGAAGGCGATGCCGCCAACGCCAAGACCAATGCCGAAGGCATGATTCTGCGTGACAATGTCTGGGGCAATATCGAAGAAGATGCTGCTCGTCGCGATTTCAGCATCAATGCCATCTACTACAACATTGCCGACTTCAGCCTCTGGGACTTTGCCCATGGCATGAAAGATTTGGATGCGCGCGTACTGCGCCTGATCGGCGACCCGGTCACACGCTATCGCGAAGACCCCGTTCGTATGCTTCGGGCCATTCGCTTCGCGGCCAAACTCGGTTTTAGCATCGAAGAAAAAACGGCGCAGCCCATCCCCGAGCTAGCCTGCCTTATTGAAGATATTTCAGCACATCGCCTCTATGACGAATGCCAGAAGCTCTTTTCAGCAGGATACTCACTGCCAGTGCTGGATCTTCTGCATGAGTTCGGGCTCTTTGAAGTGCTGTTCCCGGAAGCCGAACTCTTCCCCTGCGACCTGCTCTGGCAGCTTACCGCGGAAAGTACCGACGAACGCGTACTGGAAGGCAAAGGCATTAATCCGGCCTTCTTTTATGCCGCATTACTCTGGGGCGTCGTACAAGACCGGCAAGGCGCATTACTCGCCGATGGAGTACCGCCTGTTCCCGCCTGGCAGCAAGCCAGCCAACAAGTTCTTTCCGTGCAACATCAGCGCACCGCCGTGCCACGGCATGTCGGGCAAACTGTCCGCGACATCTGGGAAATGCAAGCCAAGCTTGAGCAACCGCGCCCCCGCCAAGTGGAGGCAACGGCGCAAAGCGAGCGCTTCCGTGCCGGCTATGATTTCCTGGTATTGCGAGAGCTGGCCGGCGAGGCAACAGGCGGCATGGGTGCATGGTGGACACGCTGGCAGGATGCCGACCCCGGCTTACGCGCCGAGATGGCTCGCGCCTTAGAAGACACGCCGGCCGCGGCCAGAAAAAAGCGGAAGCGCAAACCCAGCAGCAATGCCTGACAGGGCAACGGCATCATCAGACTGATACGACTTAGCAGAGGCTCCGGATGTCTCACGTTTGTTGCGCCATAGGCCTTGGCGGCAATCTTGGCGATGCGCCAGGCACGCTGACGCAAGCCTTGCATGACCTAGCGGCATTGCAAGACAGCCGCATCATCGCCGTTTCCGGGCTCTATCGCAGCGCCGCGATCGGCCCGGCCGGGCAACCTGATTATGCAAATGCGGTCATCGCCCTAGAAACCGGTTTATCTCCTTGGCATCTGCTCGACGCACTGCAGTCATTAGAAACAGGCGCAGGTCGAGTACGCGACATCCGCTGGGGAGCAAGAACGCTGGATCTGGACCTACTGTTGTATGGGAATCACGCCATCAATGATGCACGACTGACCGTACCGCATCGTGAAATACAGCATCGGGCATTTGTTCTACGCCCGTTGCAGGATATATGGCCACACGCACACTGGTCAGACGCACTCGATCTCGTCACACTTTTGCAGCAGCCCGCCATCGCCCAACAAACGCTGGGGCCGTGGCCGGAACCACGCTGGACTGCAGCACGTGAGCAATACAGCAGACACTTGTGGAGTACTTCATGAAAGCCGTCACGCTAAACACCCTGAAAGCATTGAAGGCCAGCGGTGAACGCTTCAGCGTCTTGACTTGCTATGACGCTAGCTTCGCTGCGGCCATGGCTAGAGCGGAGGTCGAGGTCATTCTTATCGGCGACTCGCTAGGCATGGTACTGCAGGGGCATGACTCCACGCTGCCCGTCACGGTAGCCGACATGGCCTACCATACTGCCGCTGTCGCACGCGGTAACAAGACATCTTTGCTCATGGCAGACTTGCCCTTCATGGCCTATGCCAACCTAACCGACGCCTTGGCAAATGCGGCGACACTTATGCGCGCTGGTGCGCATCTGGTCAAACTCGAAGGTGGTGCATGGCTCTGCGAGACCATCACACAACTCACGCGCGGCGGTATACCTGTCTGCATCCACCTGGGCTTAACACCACAGTCGGTCAATGTGCTGGGAGGCTATCGCGTTCAGGGCCGCGACGAAACGGGCGCGGATCAGCTACTGGCGGATGCCTTGGCTGCGGAAGCGGCCGGTGCCGCATTGCTGCTGCTGGAGTGCGTACCGCAAGGTTTGGCACAACGCGTGCAACAAGCCCTGAGTATTCCGGTCATTGGCATTGGTGCCGGTGCGGCTTGCGATGGCCAAGTTCTGGTTTTGCACGACATGCTAGGCCTACATAACGGCAAACCTGCGCGTTTCGTGAAAAATTTCCTATCCGAAGGCGATGGCAGTATCGAAGGCGCATTTCGTGCCTATGTGAGTGCCGTCAAGTCAGGCAGCTACCCAGCCGCCGAACATGCTTTTGCTTGAACACTGTTGCTCCAGGAACCCCGTTAATGAGAATTGAAAACAGCATCCAGGCCGTTAGAGCCGCGCTGAAACAAGCCAGAAAGGCTGGGAAATCCGTGGCCTTTATTCCGACCATGGGTAATTTGCATAGCGGCCACATCTCACTGGTTGCAGAAGCAAAACGACGAGCCGATTACGTCGTAACCAGTATTTTCGTTAATCCAACCCAGTTCGGGGCCAACGAAGACTTCGGCAGCTACCCCCGCACCTTGGACAATGACGCCGGACTGCTGGCTGAAGCCGGTTGCAACTTGCTGTTTGCGCCATCGGCCGAAGAAATGTATCCGGATGGTCGCCAGCAAGCCACGACTGTGCAAGTCGCAGAAATCAGCGAAGACCTGTGCGGCGCTTCTCGCCCTGGCCACTTCACTGGCGTTGCCACGGTAGTGACTAAGCTGCTGAATATCATCCAGCCAGACATGGCGCTTTTTGGCGAAAAAGACTATCAGCAGCTTGCTGTGATTCGGCGCTTGGTCACGGAGCTGTGCATACCAACCAGTATTATCGGCATGCCAACTCAACGCGCTGAAGATGGCCTCGCGCTCAGCTCTCGCAATGGCTACCTGAGCGATGCCGAGCGTGCGCAAGCCCCACTTATTTATCAAACGCTGACGCAGTTGCAAACCGCCATTCTGTCTGGAACGCGTGACTATGCTGCCCTAGCTGACGCGGCAAAAACTCATTTGACGAAATGCGGCTTTATTCCCGACTATGTGGAAGTGCGCTCACAAGACCTGAAAAAGCCCGAAAACCACGACATTGACTTGGTAATTTTGGTGGCCGCTCGCCTTGGAAAGACACGGTTGATCGACAATTTAGCCTTTTCCTTGAGTTGAAATGATCCTGATTCCCTTGATTTGTGTACGGACAATGATTGAACCTCAGGCCATCTTGCGGCAAAATGGCGCGCCTGCGGGGAGGCCGACTGCCAAGTCAGCCTTTCTGCTCCTGTTTACTGCTGTGCGGAGGTAAGCGCTCATGCAATGCATCATGCTCAAAGCCAAGCTGCATCGGGCCTGTGTGACCCATGCCGAACTGGATTATGAGGGGTCGTGCGCGATCGACGGCGATCTGCTAGATCTGGCCGGTATCCGCGAATACGAGCAGATCCAGATCTATAACGTTGCCAACGGTGAACGTTTCACGACATATGCCATTCGAGCTGAGTCTGGCTCCAAGATGATCTCTGTCAATGGCGCTGCTGCTCACAAGGCACAACCAGGCGATAGAGTCATTATTTGCACTTACGCCCAATTTGAACAGGCGGAGCTGGCCAGCTTCGAGCCACGCTTGGTGTACTGCAACATCGACAACTCGGTTAGTCACAGCGCCAACGCAATTCCGGTGCAGGTTGCCTGACAAGCTCTCGAAGTAAAAAACCGGCTCATTGCCGGTTTTTTTTCGCCTTCGATTTTCGCTACACACTAAACAGGTATTAAAAAGCCGGCACTAAGGCCGGCTTTTTAATACCGCAGCAACTCGGAATTAACCGCCGAAGGCAGCATCCAGCGATGCGCGCCACTCGGCGCCATGCGTGACCACCAGCTGACCACCATAAACCACCGTCAGCAAACCAATCGCCAACACCACAACTGGCAGGATCCAGCGCTCGTAGCGGTAGTAGAAGGACTTGTGGGCGACTTCAGCATCCGCCTCATCCATGACCTTCTCACCCACCACCATGCGCACCAGCAGCTGGTTCAGAGCCACCGGTGGCGACAGATAGCCCAGCTCGAAGGCCGTCAGCACGATCATCCAGAAGTGAACCGGATCAATACCGTTACTGTAGGCAATCGGCGCGATGGTCGCCGATACCAGAATCACAGCACCGAACGGATCCATGACCATGCCGATGAATACTAAGATACCCATCAGAATAGTCAGCGCCAGCCAAATGTTACCGAGGTCAGCAGGGACACTCTCCATCATGCCGGAGCGCTCGATCACACCACCGACCGACACCGACAGTGCCATCAGGATGATCAATGCGCCGATGTGGCCAATCGTTTCATTGGTGGCAAAGCGCACTGCGCCTTCCAAACCAACACGGCGCTCTGCTGCTGGGTTGTTGATGACCGCAATAGCCTTGGGCTCACGACGCATTTTGTCGAAGATGACGATGAACAGCATGATAATCGGCAGCATCACCGGTGCTGTGAATTCGTCCAGCTTAGTATCCAGGAAGTACTGGTAGGCCTGAACCACAGCAACCACGATGACGATATACGGCGACACTGGCACCAAAGCACGAGCCGAGCCGCGCAGCGCCTCGCCGAGATTGGTTTTCTCGCTGACACCCTCACGCAGATAAAGGGAGATCAGGAAGAAGATGGTAGATGTCAGTAAGAACACCGACACACCCCAACCGTACAGCTCGTTGGTCGTTACCTGCTTGTTCAGCGCAGCAATCAGTACAATCAGCAAGCACGGACGCAGCACCACACCCAACGAACCTGACATGGCTGCCGCAGCAAGCGCATATTGACCACGCGCGCCCGACTGCAACACCTCCTTGTAAACAATCGCACCGGCAGCGATAACGAAGATGCCGGAGGCACCGGTATAGGCGGTCGGAACTGCAGCAGCGATCAAAATGACCCAAGTCAGTGTTTCCGGCGAGAACTTGAACGGACGCACAACATCCATGAACAAGTGCACAATGCGGGTTTGCTTAAGCAGCATACCCGCCCAGATGTAGAGCGCCAGATTCAGGAAAATGCCGGAGTACTCCAGCAGCTGGCCGAGATAAATGGCCAGACCGGCCATGTGGCCTTCACCCAAGAAGGAGATGGACGAGGTAATTGCCATGAAGGCATACAGCGGAATCGACAAAGTTGCCAAGCCCCAGCTGCCACCCTCCTCCGCTTCTACCGGTGGGCGCACCAATTTGAACAGGCTTATGCCCGTCAAGACGGCAAACAAGCCGATCATGATGTAGTTCAAGAGCGGCTGCTCAATCGGAATACCGGAGCTCAACAGCACATTGTTGTAGTAGTACCAGCAGGAGAAAAGCGCCAGACCGTTGGCCACCACCATGGATACGCCATAAACAGGGAAGTCTTTCTTGTAGCGTGGCGGACGCAGGCCAATGTGGTGAATACCTAGCGTCGTTGTCACGGCGGCAATAGCAAACATCACTAACAGTAGTAGCGGACGATTTTCAGTGCCGAACTTGAAGATACCGAAGAATCCGGTCTCGACGGCACGGAAGGCTTCAACCTTGGGCGTGATGTTCTTGACGATGCCTTCGTACATCGTGTTCTTTTCAATGCAAAGCGCCTTGGCTTTTTCCATTGAATCACGAATAGCGGCAGGGTCTTGCGGCTCGGATGCAAACAGGGCATCCAGAGGATCATCAGACACGACTGCAGGTGCTGCAGTCTGAGCTGCTACGGCAGCGTCGATATCCATGTTGACATCGCAATCCGGCTTAGTCGGATCCGCGCGCAACATGAAGTATTGAATATTGTTGGCAGGGTCGCCAAACATGCGCTCGCCCATGCGCAGCAGCTGGCCATGGAACATTTCCCCGGTACCAATGACCAAGGTGAGCAAGAGCAAGCACAGCACGGGAAGGCTTGAAAACCATTCCGAAGCGCTGCGATTGAGGAAGAGAGGCTTGTTATTCATTTTTAGCTTCCTTGAAGAATGAAAGCGTCAGAGCCAACCTGCACCCTGACGCTCATCACACGATAGCTCGAGTTACTCGAGGTTCTGTGAACACTCGGCATCGCCGCCATTCACCGAGCAACGAGTCTTTTTCAAGACCTTCATGGTGAACGGGTTGTAGATGCCTTCCTTGGTCAGCGCAATACGAGCATCACGCAACAGAACGATGTAGCCATCTTTGTCTTTTTCCGGCAAATCCATCCAGACACCCGCTGGAATGTCCTTCTCGGCCTTGGCAACAATGCCCATGGCGCGTGGAGTCTGTGCGTTCCAGTACGCACGCGACTTCTGACCGAAGTCAGCCGGGAACTTGTCTTTGTTGATGATGAACTGGAAGGTCAGCTGCACAATCGGGAAGCGCACGATAGCGCCGTTCTTGCCCAAGCCCTTGTACATTTCCAGCGGCTTGTAGGCCAATGCCGGGGCAGCAACGATGTCGACTGCGCCGTTGTTGAACTTGGCAGCAAAGTTGGTGATGTCGGACGATACCGGCTGAGCGCCGATCTTCTGCACCATCTTGGCTTGCGACTTGTCGTAGTCAAATACAGCGATCTTTTTGCCAGCCAGCTTTTCCACGCTGTTGATCGAACGATCCTTCACGAAGAGGTAAGCAGCGCCTGCAGGTGCAATACCAGCGACTTCATACTTGCCTTGCGTCATTTTCGGTGCCAAGGCCGGGTTGGCCAAGGTTGCCAGCGCCTTTTCCATGATTTTGTTCGATGGGATCGAACCCAGGGAGTCCAGCGAGCCGGTGAAGTCATTGAACTGACGGCCACGCAGACCGGTCAACATCACGCCATCACATTGGCCTGCCTTGAAGTCTTCAGCAGCAGTGCGCTCGTCGGTATAGGTTTTCAGCTCAAGCTGACCACCCATGGCTTTGGCGGCAAGCGCATAGTCTTTCATCATGCCGGT
>JACCDZ010338472.1_pt1 | contig 27392 bp, 25 predicted proteins | sample 7449551 | NCBI WGS metagenome assembly JACCDZ01 (sample SAMN15323452, study PRJNA562643) | freshwater metagenome | isolation source: river surface water | place: USA:Blue River Watershed | collected 2017-08-18 | reverse complement strand
TTCAAAAAAAATTGAGAAAGTAAAACAGAATAGATACTTTGGAAACCACTTTTTTCACTCGCGCAAATTACCAAAAAAATGAATTGAATAAGTTGCGAGCATGGAGATTGGATGAATAGCGACGTGCATCTGTCGCGATCAGTATAATTATATCAATAAACAAATCTAATTAAACATTGGTCTAAGGTTACTTCTATTCATAAACTGTGATATCACTTTACCAGCGGTAAATGTATCATTTCTTTTGAATACTGCATAAACATAATCTGCTCCATTTTGCCACCTCCAAGCATATGAATCTTCTTTCGTATATCCTTGAGGTGCTTCTAAATTAAATACTGCCTTATCAGTATTTGCATAATCAGCACTAGAGTAACTATTATCCTTATCATCATTAGTAGTATTTTTAAAGATAGTATTTCCATTATTTTCAAATCTGATTCCTTTTTTTCCACCAGCACTAAAATTAAATTCATCTACATCTTTACTAGATGGATTTTTCCAAAACTTATCTTCATTGATAGCATAAAATTTCTTTTCACCTTTTCTATTAACACATCCTAAAATATAATTTGTATTACTACCACCAATAATATCAGTAAATCGCGCAGGTTTAGCGGGAGCTGCTGGTGCTCCAGGAGCTGGTGGAGGGGCAACTCCAGTACATGATTCGGCATTTAAATATAATTTTACATCACTTTCTAATGTTGCTCTAGACTTATCCGATGCCCATTGACCAGGTCGGTCAGACCATGGTGTATCTTTTTTGCACCCAGCAGCTTTCCAAATCTTATTCATACATTCATATGGTAGATTTATATTGTATAAAGAGCAATCAACTGGTTTTTTTTTGAAAACCGCATAAAGATAATCAGGACCAGCTTGATAACGCCATAAATATTTGCTTTCCTTTTCATAACCAATTGGCGCAGTTAGTTTAGTGACTGCATTCCAATTATTTGTACCACTTGTACCATAACTATTATCTTTATCGTCATTAGTAGAACATTTAAATATCGAATCGCTATTATTATGAAATTCAATTCCATTAATTCCCTCTCTGCTATAATTTCGAGTTCGAACATAATCATTTGCAGGGCTTGTCCAATAGTTATCATCTGTGATTGGATATGTGTTAATATCACCATTTTTATTAACTGTTTGGAAAATATAATTAGGATTCATATATGTATTTGACCCACATGTAACGATAAAATGTTTAGGTGGTCCTACTACTACATCAACTCCATCTTTTTTAACAATCGTTGCATTCGGTGGTGTGAAATCCTTTTTTCTGAAAACGGCGTAAACATAGTCACCACCTTGCTTTTCACGATAGGCATACTTTTCTTCTTTAACATATTTTGAGTTAGGTGGGTTCATAACTGCAACTGATTGACCATTATTTTTATCTCCGGTGTTGAAACTATTATCGGCATTATCATTACTACTGAGATTGAAAATGGAATTTCCATTATTTTTAAACTGTACTCCAGATAAGTATTTATCATTATATTGTTCACCGTAGTTTAATTTTTCAACCGCATCAGTTTTTTCTCCATATATAGCAGGCTTATACCAATCGGCACCATCGCCAGGTACGGCGTAGTATTTTGGAAACCCATCGCTATTAATTGTACCTAACATATAATTAGCATTCTTATCACCAGCAATATCATCAGAAGACACTTCTGGTACTTGAGTACCTATTTTTCTAAATACTTTATAAATATAATCTCCTCCTTGCTTTTCGCGATATAAATATTTAGATTCTGCTTCATATCCAGGAGGTGCTGCAATTTTTGCTACACTTTGTCCATTATTTAGATCACCAGTATTGAAACTATTAAATTTATTATCATTTTCAGAATTTCTAAATATGGATGCATTATTATTTTTGAATTGAATGCCAACTAAAGACATACCATTATATGTTTCATCGTAGGTTAATGATTCAACATTATTGGTCTTAATATTTTTATATGCCGGATCAGTCCACATGGAATCTTCTGGTACTGCATATTTAACTTGTCCGCCATCACTATTAAGAGTAATAAAGATAAAGTTAGGAAGACCTTCAGTAGGTGTAAAATCTTTACGTTTAAATACCGCGTATACATAGTCAGGACCCTTTTGTTTACGATATAAATATCTTGGTTCTTTTTCATATTTACCATTAGGAGGTCCTAATCCAAATACTTTTGATTGTTTAGTATTACCACAACTCGCATTGCAAGTATTTGTAGGATTAGTATTTACACTATTTTTGAAAATTGAACTATCGTTATCTTTAAATTCTATTCCATGATATTCAGCTTTATCTCCTGAATTATTAGCACCTCCATCGTAATCTAATACTTCAATATCATCCGTTTTAATACCGGCTGCAGGTTTATACCAAACCTCGCCATTGCCAGGTACCTCATATGTATATAATTTATCATCATTTCCGTATGTTTGAAAGATATAATTGGCTGTAGTAGTATTTGGATCTACTATATTACCTGGACCCGCATCACAGAAATCATTACCTGTTAAGGTTAGTATTGGACCAAGTGGTACACAAATAGCTTCTTTTGCTTTTATTAATGCTGCGCTAAACATCTTTTTAGCAGCTTGATATGCAAAATAGAATATTACTCCTAAAACGGCTAAAACTAATAACCATTTGATTATTTCTCCTGCGATTGTAGTAGTCAAAAATGTAATAGCTTTACTAATAAATCCTGCAGGTTGTGCTGCTTTAATTGAATTATCAAGAGCATCCAATTTTTTATTAATCTCATCTGTTTGATTAGGATCACCTAGTAGTGTTTGATTAGAATCACCTGGTAGTGTTTGATTAGGATCACCTGGTAGTGTTTGATTAGGATCACCTGGTAGTGTTTGATTAGGATCACCTGGTAGTGTTTGATTAGGATCACCTGGTAGATTAATCGGCATATTATATGGCTGTAATAGTTCACCCACTTGTGGCTGAATCATAATTTGATTTGACGCCATTTTTTACGATTATATTATGTTGACTATAAACAATGAAAACGCTATTTGTAATATTACCAACGCAATTATTTGAATCGAATGCATATCTAAAGCAGGTAGATGAGATTCATTTGGTTGAAGATCCTTATTACTTTCAAAAAACATTTCATAAACAAAAGTTATATCTACATATCGTGTCTATGCATTACTACTGCGATCGACTTAAAAGTAAATATCCTAAAAAGAAAATAGTATATATTACTCATAATGAATGCAATTATTCTGCGTATAAATCTAGTAAGAATCAAATAGAAATGTTTAATCCAATTGATGCTAAAAGTATATCTAATTGGTCATCAAAAAACATTTTATTTAGAGAATCTCCATATTTTCTATCAACCAATAATGATTTAAATGATTATAAAAAAATGAATAGTAATCAAATAAAGTATAGCCAATCGCATTTTTATAAATGGCAACGTACGCGATTAAACATATTAATCGATAAAGATGGTAAGCCAGAATTCAACTCATGGTCATTTGATAATCAAAATAGAAATCCATTTCCAAAGAACTATAGCGAACCAATAATCAAATCATATTCATCTAAGTATAGTAAACTTGCTATAGATTATATTGATAAATGGTTTTCCAATGCTTTTGGTAATCTTGATTCAATTCACTTTCCAACTACTCATATTCAAGCTAAAAAACATTTAAAACAGTTTATTACAACCTCTTTAGCTATATTTGGAAACACCCAAGATGCAATATCAAATCAAATTATTTATGGAAATCATAGTAACTTATCGTCATCAATCAATATTGGTTTACTAACACCTAGCTACGTAGTAAACCAAGTGCTAGCTTTTTATAACAATTCAAAAAATAAAAAAAGTCTTATAGCTTCTGTTGAAGGCTTTATAAGACAAATTATCGGCTGGAGGGAGTATATGCATTTTATTTATCACTTTCATAGAATTGATATTATGGATACTCAATATATTGATTTAAAGCAACGATTACCTAATTCGTGGTATACTGGAACTACTGAGTTAACTATTATTAATGATTGTGTTACTAAAGTGCAAAATTATGCATATCTACATCATATTGAACGTCTAATGGTTATGAATAATTTGGCTATGTTGTATGAAATTAGTTATCAAGATATTTATAAATGGTTTATGAGATGCTTTATTGATAGTTATGACTGGGTAATGGTTCCAAATGTTTTAATGAACTATAACTCACTAAGTACTAGTGTGACATTTATGCAAAAGGTATATCTTGCATCTGACAACTATTTAAAAAAGATGTCTACTAGTTTACAAAAAAATGATGCACTTATTATTAATACACTTTATTGGCAATTTTTAAAAAAATATAAGCGTACATTATCAAAAGATTATGGATTAGCTAGACAACTTAAACGATTGAATTGAACCAATTCATATGACTATACTTCCAATCAGTAAATTGATCATCTGGATATATCACTTGTATATCAAAATCATTAAAATATTTACTTAGATTAACTGTTAGTACATCTGTATCAATTGGTTTACCTACATTGAATATAACAAATTTAATGTAATTATCTTTATGAGATAGTAAACGTTCAATGCGTTTATCTAGTGTTTTTTTGAATACATCGATTGAATTTTTATCAATAACTTCATGAGCAAACGTAATGTTATATGGATTGCTAATAATGAATGAACCAGTATTATCAACCCCTAATTGTGGATGGTTATCCGACCATTTTTTAACTTTGACATCAGTGAATGATTCAAATCCATTAATAAGTACTTTGTTTAATTGATTAACACTCATCTTAGCCCAATCAAATGGAAATGCTTGATGCCTTAACCCAACTTCATTCAATTGGTATGACATCGTACAAGTAGTTCCGAGCGGAATAAATATAGGTACTCTATTTCGATTATCTAATACATTTACTGTAATAAAGTAACTATCAGTAATAAACTGTTTTCGCGATGATAGTTTATAATTGGATAGCAATGGTAGTCGTTTCCAAAATTCATCATGATGGCAGTTAATGATAATAATCTTTTTGTAGTATCTTTTGTTAATCTGGTTTAATAAATTAATATTAAGCTTAGCTATATTAACAATCAATAGATCTGCATGTTTAATTTTATCGAATGTGTTATAGTTGATAAGACAGTTGTCTAAGTTTTTTTTGTAAAATTTGTTATTAGTATATGCATCAGTTGCAATAGACTCGGAATTGGTATAGTGATTAATATGAATAACTTGTTTATTAGTTAATCCATATAGATATGATTCTCCTCCAATAGCTGTAATATTACTATAGTTAATTTGAATATCAACATACTTTCGCAATTGAACTGCAATTTGACTGTTTTGTTTGAATGAGTTTTCTGAAATAAAGACAGGTTCTTTGTTAAACATAGTGGTCATTTTGAGTTGATTATATTAATACATGTTGATAATCAATTTTAGAGAGCGGGAATATCCTAATATGTATGGTTATAATAGAGATTGTTTCTTAACCAAAAATCGTTTAAGAAACAACGGCTTGTTTAGCTGCATCTACCGTTGCTGCAGTTAAAATACGATATAATTTTGCATCATTGAATGCTTGTGGGCTAACTCCTCCGCCGACTTGTTGCTCCCCCATAAAATTACCTACAATTACAATTGCGGTATTTCGATTATCTCCAAAACCAGTATCTAGTTTATAACTATTAACAATCGAATTATAATTAATATCTTTACGCATTGATGGTTCTGAACTTGGTACTGGCGCTTGTTTTGGATCATTGGCTGGTACTAAAACTGTGACTGTTGAGGATGACCATATAAGTTTATGAATAGGCGCTCCAGGTATAAATATAAGACATAATACAACTACTATTCCTACTACAATTAAGAATCCAGATAATGACTTCCATTTATTAGCAACAACTGCTGTTTTAACTTGCATCATTCTAGTAACTGGTACCGCAGATTGCGTTCCCGTAGGGAGAGTTCCAGTAGGAGCCATTCCAGTAGGAACTATTCCAGTAAATTGCTGAGACATAATTTATAAGTACACTGATATATTAGACTGTTATAAAAATGGTTAGAATTTCTAAAAGAAAAGTAACTGATTTGATATTAAAATACAAAATCAATACTAGTGTAGTATCGCAAGAAACGATTATGTATGCGATCAAAGTAGAATTAGAACATGGTAAACGCTTTGGGGCTGTTACTAATATTATCAATGATGATATTGAAATGGCATTTAGAATAGTTTTAGCTCACTTGCAAGAAAGTAGCAATTACTATGAGTATCTAAAACAAATGGAGACAAGAATGGATAAGTATTGGTCTACGCGTAAAAGACGATCTATCTTTTTGTAAATTAGAACTAACTAACAATAATATAATTAATAATTATGTCTACTCGAAACTGTCACAAATGCAATCAAAAATATATTTTTAATTGCAGGTTTAATCATAAGCATGATCATGAAAGTATTTTAAATAAGTATTGCCTTGAATGCGATAAATGTCAATTAGATACTCCTGAATATGATCATTGTTTTTATTGTAATACAGTATGTACTAGAGATTTAAATTATAATTTATGTGATACTTGCAATAATCATGATAAAGATCGATTAATTAATTGTGAGCTATGCTTAGTTAAGCATTCAAATGATTTTTATTGTAGCAAGTGTAATACTTGCAATTGGAAGACTAATAATAAATATATTAAGCATTGCAATATGCATGATATGTGTCATACTATCGATTCCAAAAATTTTATTACTTGTTATAAGTGTAACAAGTGTGTAGAAACTATAAATAATGAAGGTCTCTACTGTATCCATTGTAATTTTAATTGTAAAAAATGTAATTGGAGTGTTATTAATGGTAATGGAATAGATGGTTATTGCAAAAAATGTTATTCAACTGTTAATAACCGATACTGCACTATTTGCGATAAAGTTCATAGCCAATCATTAAATCAATATAAACATTGTTTAGTATGTAAAAAAGGATTTAAATGGTTTAATGTATTTAAACGAGCCTATCACTCAGATTGCTATGCTCAAAAATATGATCCAAATTATCATTGTCGTAGAACAAATAATCTTTTATTTACATTATTTCTATTGGATCTATCGAACCATAGTTAATTAAACAGTTAATTTATCATTATATACAAGTCGCAAAATGCATAGCCTTAAGAATTTTAATAAACTTATTATGAGATTTACTTACATTAAATCAGATAATTATAGCTATAAGCTACTCGCTAAAGATGCTAATCTTATGTTTACTGAAAATTTGTTTTTAAAGTCGCAGATGACTGAACAGCAAAAAAAGAATCATTCTGAATGGTTAAAAAAAATTTATGCATCTATGGAACCAGATCAATTTCCAGGTCATACAACTCATGGTTAAATGTAATAGAATTTATTTTTTTGCAAGTTAAAACGCCCATGAAATAATAGTATCTAAGAATGTATCCCAAGTTTTTGGATCATTTTCCGACATCCCTGAGTCAATATCCATTGTCCGACCCCAATCAAAGAGTTTATGCAATGTAATTAATGATTCATTTACTTTCATATTAACAATAGGTTCTATGTTAAATGAATGGATATCCTTTAAGTGATGCCCTTTAATAGAAAGATAATTTTTATTAAATTTTGATCCAAATCCATTTATTTTATAATTTCCATGAATGTAATCTCTCGAGATTACAATTACTCTTACTGCATCAATTCCAACTTTTGGGTGCCATTGTAGGGTAAAAGTGCTACGAAATCCCATGAAACCATTTTTATTGTAATATCTTGTGTTATCAATACTGTCAATTCTTTCATAATTAATTAAGATATTATCCAATTTTAACGATGCTAAACAGTTATCAATAATATTTGTATACTCTTTATACAAACTAAATGTTACAAATTTTTCTATTAAACTTCTCATAACATAATTATATTTTGCAATTTTTTGTGCTTGAATGTCAGTTACGGTGAAAACAATTTTTTTAATGCTCTTATTTGCGGTAGGATTCATGCTTAATTTGTATCAAGAAGTATCTTAGTATTAATACACGAAATTTATCAATTTTAGCTAACATAGTTAGTAGGCCCAATGGGTATGTTTAGAGACCTCCTGTCTCTTTAGGAAGCTTTGTTTTCTGTTAGCATCAGAGCGCTCTAGAGAAACTTTATATGTGTATTTGATTAGCTTGCCATAATGGATAGATTTGATTACATAATCTAGATAAAATTGCCTCATATTTTGTTATAATTTCCTGCAGCCTATCGACAATCAATTCATGATTAGCTAATCTACTATCCCAATTACCATAAATAAATGACCATCGTGTGTCTAATTTCCATTGATAATTGTCATATACTAAATATAATTCATCTGGTCCTTCATATAATGGCGACCATTCTAGTATAAATATAGTCATTACATTATAGTATTGGTCATAATGATGTGTAATAATATTGTATCGACTATATGATACTAATAGCGTTCCTAATACAGTATCCAATAAAGATTCAATCTCGTCTATTTTAGTCTCCCACATCATTGACTTAGACGTCATTGTTAATAGTTCAACCATTACCTTATCATACAATTGTTTTTGATACTCACGAGTGCCATAAAGCATATCACAAACATTATTCTTAATGAAATCAGGATAGAATTTTAATATTTGATCCATATTGCCGAGTTAATTAGAGAGTTTTATATATAATTTATATGTATAGCTTAATATTCAAAAAGCAATTAGTATGTACTACTAATTTATCTTGGTATGAAATCCAAGTGCATATCATGGTCCCTTCATCTAATTGGTTAGGATGATCTGCTTATAACGGATTCATGCGGGTTCAAGTCCCGCAGGGACTATTAAGCACGCTAAGACGTAGCTTCTTTTTTTGTTAAAATTGATAATGATATTCAATAAATATACAACTATGTCTACAATCACTAAGGAACACATCAAAGCTACTCTTCTACGAATGTACCAGGAAACTGGCATTATTCCAAAGAGTACTGTTAAAATTTTGGAATTTTCATCGTCAACTGTCTGTAAGAAATTTGGTTCATGGAATAATGCATTAATTGAATCAGGAATACCCATTAGAACTGTTAATTCATCTCAAGAAGTATATTGCACTTGGTGTAATAATAAGTTTATGAAACAACCTAATCAAATAAAAAAATCAACTAATCATTTTTGCGATCATTCTTGTGCAGCAAGCCATCGTAATACAAATAGGATTGTATCTGATAAAACTAAAATAAAAACACAATCATCTCTTAAAAAATTTTATAAAGTAAACCCAGATGCTAATAAAAAATATTCAGATGATCAAATTATAGTTGTTAAAGATACCCGATATTTAATTAAAACAAAAGAATGTATGGTATGTAAAATAGATTTTGATACTCATTTTAATAGAAAAACTTGCTCCAATGAATGTTTGAAACTAAGTCAAATTCAAGCAGGTATGAATTCCCAAAAAGCAAATCCACGCCGTAGCAAAGGTGAAATACTATTCTTTAATCTATGCAGTAAATATTTTGGTAAAAATAATGTCCTATCAAATCCACAAATATTTGTTGATAAAAATGGAAATAAATGGGATGCGGACATTGTAATAACAAAATGTAAGCTAGCTATTTGCTATAATGGTATATGGCATTATGAACAGATTGGTAAAAAGCACAATTTAAAACAAGTGCAATCTCGCGATTTGATAAAAAAATCTATTATCTATGATAATGGGTATATCCAATATATAGTAAAAGATATGGGTAAATTTGATGAACTATTTGTATACCAACAGTTTCATCAATTTATATTCCAGTTTTTAATTCATTTAGAGTTAAAAATGAATATTGATTTCTAACGCACGCGCCACGAGCATCAAGCACGTCTAAGACGTAGCTTCTTTTTTTGTTAAAACCTAAAATTGATAATGTATTATTATAAATATAAAAGCGCTTATCATGGTTAAGTTTACGAAGGAATTTATTATCGCGGAGATGCAAAAGTCATATGAAAAAAATGGGTTTGCTCCTCGCTGCGTCAATAATGATTTACCTTTTTCTAAGTCAGTTGTACGTAACCGTGGAATGACGTGGACTGCAGCTTTAGAGGCTGCTGGAATTCCACTTACTGTTCATCCAGCTAGACTAGTTAATTGCATTGTATGTGGTATAGAATTTGATAAGCCTGTTTGCCAGATGCGTAAATCAGTAAACAACTTTTGTAGTCATAAGTGTGCATGCACTCATCGCAATACTGGTCGAGTAGTGTCTAATGAGACTCGTAAAAAAATATCTGAAGCGCTTCGTGCTAAGTATACCCTTTATAATCCATGCATTGTGTGTAAAAATATCCATAGTCATAGAAGGCGCAAAACATGTTCTAGTAAGTGTAGAGCCTTATCTCGAACTAAAGCTTTTATCAATGTTTAACTATAAATAAACATTGATAAGAATGCTAATCCACCAGCTATACTAGATGCAATAGTCCAATACTTATTATTATTTCTTTTATCTCCAGCTGCATAATAATATATTGGCCAATATAATGGTATTAACATAATACATAGTAATACTCCAAATACCGCGATGGCCGTTGCAAACGGATTATAATCTGGATTAGTTGCTTTAGGCATTATGTTATTTCTTTTTATATTGAATAATACAAAAAAAGAATAGTTTTTGATTAAAATACCTCAAAAGTTGCTAAAATGTTAGTGGCCCATCCGATATACATTCATGTAATAAAACTAATTCTTCTTGAAATGATTCAAAATCATTCTTATACCTTAGAGCTAATTCAATTATTTGAGATGTTGGAATAGTAATTTTAAACTGATCTACAGTCATTTGAGTATCAAAATAATATTGAGTTAATTCATTTAATAGATCCCATGTAAGATAGTTAAATGCTAACGGCGACAATCTTCCAGGTCTAAATAAAGCTGGAAGTGTATTTTTGATATCATCATAGTAATTAGTGGTGGCAATAATTAGTCGATCCTTAACTGGTACTGGTCCTTGGAATAATTCTAACAGATCTGAAATCCGTAAAATATCGGATTTAGTATTAATATTATTTGTATGTAAAATTTGATCGATTTCATGAGTAACCTTCGCAATAGAAAGTTTTTCTTTTTTTGGTCTAGGATCGTCACTAGTGATAATATCAGTTTCTCCATTATCGTTAATAAGTGATTGTTTCTTTTTGTCAAAATCTAATTCAATTAAATCTTGTTTAAGCTTATAAATTTGTTCTAAGTCGACCAACTTTTTAATAGTATTATCAAACTCTTCTAATATGATAATAGTATTATTAGCTACATTGTAATTATCATTACCTTCAGGTAATTTAAATTCCTGTCCATGAAATAAAGCATATAACTCTTTTTTCTTATCTAAATACAAAGACAAGTCCACGCTGATGATCGACTTTTTCATGATAGTTGCAATCCTATAAATGAAACTAGATTTGCCAGTATTATGAGTAACAACACAATTATTCATAATATACCTATGATTTCCATCTATCTCAAATCCATAATAATTATCTTTAGTTAATGGTTTAATACTAATTCCAGATACTAAATTATCATTGACTTGTTTTCTAATATTAGCTTGTTTACGTTTAATAAGAGTTGGAATTTCATGAGTGCCATTACCACTAATACAAATTCTTATTGCAGTTCCATATTTTTTTTCTCCTTTATAAGTCCATGATGTTTTTTTTATTTGTTTATAACTAGAAAATCCTAAACTTTTAGATAGATAAATAATATCATCCATAAGGATTTCATGTCCATGTGATTGTGATAATTCAAATGTACAACCATCATGGGTTAATGATCCATCTGAATCAATTAACCCTGCTAATAATTTTAATCTATTTTTACGAGAATTACATTTATAAATATACGGAATATGCTTATTATTTTTAATATTCAATTTAGTTAATTGATTTAGAAAATAATTATTAAATTTACCTTTTTGAATTCCATTAATTCTATATCGATAATCACTGTTAGTATAATACTGCAAATAGCAATTATATTGAGCTAAATTCTTTTTTAAATAGATAATAATTGTAGAATCTTGGGTTGTAATTTCTGGCTTGCTAGCAGTACCATCTCCAAGCCAATATCCAATTAAATATGGATCTATTGGAACTTCAATTTCATTAAATTCAACTGGTACTTTGTATTCTTTTAATTGAATTTGGTATGATTTAGACAATTTTAAATAGTCATTAACTGAAATCTCGGTGATACAATCCTCATTGGTTTTTTCTAAAAATTCTAATGCCTGTTGGTATACAATATCTTGGTTAGTATTATTATATTTAAAAGTTTTAGAATCTTGTTTATATTTTATATTATTCCACCATCTAACTTGAAATGAACTTCTATCAAGTCTATGTTTAATGCATTTTTTTGTTGAATATATTAAACATAAAATATGTCCACCATTAACTACATATGATTCATTTTTAGTATTAGTAATTTCATACATATAATCATTATTTCGACATAATGCTAAAACTGTGCGAGGCGCACTATCATCGCCCATTAATAGTTCATTCACTTCTATATCTTGAACCATTTTATATGTACCATCATACATTAAAATTGGCGTATTGATAGCATGACATCCTGCAGGGCCATGTAAAATCAAATTGTTCCATCCTCCAGCAGAAGAGATATCGTAGTTAATTTTTTCTTTCATAATAGTAAACATAAACTTTTTATATTCAGAAAAGAATGTGTCTTCCATATATTCGCAATCATCTTTCCACCTGTCTAATGGTTCATGATAGAAATTGGATGTAATTAGATTTCTGGGTAAAATTTTATAGTAGTATAGATTAACTACTGATCCAAACCGAGTCTCTTGATTGACATACTGTTCTAATTGATTCATATAACAATGATCATTAGGTTCATTTTTTTTAATATATAAGTGCATTTGATTATTGCAAATATATGTATTTTCTTTTTCATTTTTAATAGTTTTAGTAAATTCAGTTGTAATAAACCCTTCTACATTATGAATAGTATCTTTAAAATGTAATTTATCATTATAAACTTTTAATGGCTCGCTATTGTTTGGTAATGTAATTAGTTGATAGTTAATATCATTTTGAAAGAATTCTGGATGTAGATCAATAAATTTATGTACGGTAGAAATCAATTTATCTACATTTGAAATATCAATAACAAATAATCCATTATCTAATTCAGTAGTAATTACTTTGGTAGATAATGTGGTTTCAATAGGTTTACTCGATAATTTATATGCGATTAATAGTTTAATTAGATAGAGTAATATCCCATATTTAGCATTTGCTAGTATTTGTTTGAGTACCATAGTAATCCATTTTGGTATCTTTAATTTAGAGTAATTAATTTGGTTAGCGCAATTCAAAAGTTTTAAAATTGCAATATTTAAAACATTAGATAGATTTGAATCTAATGTAAACCGGTTACTAATAAAAGTAACAATCGAGTTAGCGATAAATGTTTGTTCCATTGTTATAATTATATACCATTAATTCAATTATACAAAAAAATAAGTGCTTGCTTTTTAATTCGCACTACTGTAAATAGCCATATGATTCAGCCATTCATCATTGCGATCCTTTTTACTTGGTAGTTTACCTGGATAAAAGTCATTAGGACCAATAAAGGATAAAATATGATTAGTTATTTCTGGAGGCAATGCGGTATTTCCAATAAACCCACGATGTGCATGAGATACTTTAATATTTTTTTTTATGATAGCCAATTTATCATTGGTATCTTTAGTGAATTTTCTGCTTTCATCTCTAAATTTAATATAATCTTTATACATTGGTATTCCAAATAAATACCCTAATCCACTTAAAGATATGGTACATCCAATAATAGCTCCGATGATAACAACCATTATTCTGCTTATCTTGGTCTAAATATATTTATTAATAATTTTATCAATTTAAAAAAATAAGCATCTATATCCTCTTATAATAGATACTCTCGCTTTTCATAATGTAGTACACCTGCAGCTGATACGATGCCTTTACTATTGATAGAAATATCTTTTTTTGTAATATTTTGTTTAATAGTATCAGTATCCGATTCATATCCGTCATCAATATCAATAGCCTCTTTTGGGTCATCTGAATATTTATAAATTGTTTCTACCTCTTCATCAGATTCAGATTCACTATCATCTAGATTATATTGTTTAATTTTAATTGGCGTATCTGGGGCATCTACAATTATATTTGATTCTATTTCATTATCAGAATCAGATAAATCAGAGTCATCGACCGCCGATCCTTCAGAGATCGATAGGAAATTATCTGGTCCAGCGACTACTTCCTTAGTATCACTATGAATAGATTCGCATTCAGATTCACTATCGGAATAATCTTGTTCTAATTGGATTAAACCAGGAGTATCTGGAGCGTCATTTACAACTAAAATGTTTTCTGTTTTGATAGATTCTTTTTCTTTCTCAGTATATGTTTCTATTTTAATAGGATCAACTGAATCGGTTGTTTCATATTTGGACATAATTGTTTTTCGACCAAAAGTTTCAGCGAATTGATCTAGATCGTTATCATTTTTATAATCGCGAAAGAATATGCGCGATTTAATATTTCTATTATGCATACACTTCCATGCTCCAATTTGCCACTCTTCATCGAATACCAGAATTAATGTATTATCTAAGTCATGTCGTCGTTCACATATCTCGCAATAAGATGGATTCAATCGTTTTACAATAGCTGTACGTCCTTTATATGTAGCTGCATCTAAGTCCCAATCATTTGCATTATAATACGGAATCTTATGTATATGCGATAGTACAGCATCAATAAATTCTTTTGATACTGTAGTATTTGAATTATTGTTATATGTTGTAACTACATTATACTCTCGGAAACTAATGTTAGTCGGAACATTATCAAATCTAGTAATAAATGGCTCTTCAGATTTTAATTGAAACTGCTGTTGAATCTGATTAATGTATTCAACATTATTAACAATCTTTCTACCGCCATGGATAGCTAGCGATCCAAATCTATGATATGGTTGCACATCAATTGCATTAACAATCATCTCGCAATAGTTATCTGGATATTCTAATCCATACTCATCTGGGTGATATAAAATTGAATTACGAACATGTTCTACAATGGCTTTACACTCTTGAATATTGCATACAATGTTAGTAATCAAATGAATAGATATTTTAAATTTATCGTTATTACTAATAGGCCGATTACGAGTTGTATACATAATATCGACAATGTTTTGCATTTGCTCTAAATCGTTACCATGTTCTTCTAATGATGCTAAAGTTGCGTCAAAGTATAGATGTGCAAGATGTCGAGCAACATCATCAATAGTTAAATCAGTTTCATTTGAGTACTCTTCATAGTAATCAATCATATCTTGTAGTTCACTATCAGTTATTTCCATATCAATATCATAAAACAATTTGATTCGATCATTAATGATAATCTCATGTGCTTCTAAATGTAAATTTTTATGGACATAATCAATTAAAATATGCGCATCGGCCATCTTATACATCCAAAAGAAGCCTAACATTTCAGGATAGTTAACTCGAATAAGCATTACAATCCCACTTAATTGATGCATAAAGCCATCAGTATTTCCATCTTTAATTTTATATGATTGATACCACTGACCTTTTGCATTATCGCGAAGATAGTTCTTTGTTTTATTAATCAATTGAAAGGCACTCATAGTGGTATATATATTTACTTCTATTAGTATCAATTTTTATAAAATTGATATGGTCATTATATAAATATACGCCAATAACTAAACTATGGCGTCTGCCAATCAGTTTTGCTATTATTCTAAACCAATTGAGTTTTTACTTTATGTTAATTTCAAATCAGGCAAACGGTATGTTAATTGCGATATCTATAATGATATTCATGATATATTGACGACAATTAAGAGTAAAATTTTAATGAAAATGAATGAATTTGATATGGAAACAACTACATTTGAACAGTTGGATGTAATGTGCGATACTATCGATAATGATATTCGCCAATATAGTCAGACTGGTATAAGCGACACTTATTCAGTAATCGATAAAGATCTCAAAATAATTGAAGTCATTGAAGAACAATATGTTAATATTAAAGCGCTTAAAAAATATAATATTAATTTTATTATAGCATTTGATTACATTAACGCAAAAGAAGTATTCCTTAGACACCATTTAAACCCAATTGCTCACTAATATAGAATTACTTCTATTGATATCTTTTTTTTGAACAAAAAAAATAAGTAATGCATTTTTAATAATTTACTTCTTTGGTTCAACTGCATCATATATACCATTACTTAAATTCATAGTTTTACACCAAGCATCCGCTCCTCCAGTTACTCCTCCGCAGTAACCTAATGTAGAGCAACAGCTTGAATCGCCACATCCTTTATTATTAAAATCTGGTCCACATCGACCATCTGTTGATGTTGTATATCCTTTCCAATTGGTTGCGGGATGAGTTTTAGATGGTTGCTGTCCATCATAATAACCAACGTAACCATGTTCAGCTCCACAATATGCATCATTACCATCTTTAGTACCACCACAATATCCGTTGCTAGAACAACATTGATTACCAGGGCATGCGGTATTACCAAAAACTGGACCACATTTACCATCGGTAGAATATTTATATCCCTTCCAGTTAACTGTTGGATCTATAGGTTTACTAAATAATGAAGGTTTAAATAAATACACTAATCCAGTTATAACTCCACCAATTAAAAGTAATAATAATATTCCAATTGCCGCTTTTTTAGGACCACTCCATTTTGAAACAACTGCTTTAGCAGCTGCAGTTCTTGATAATGGTTGCATTCCCATTTGAGGTGTTTGCATCCCCATTTGAGGTGGTTGCATTCCCATTTGAGATGGTTGCATTCCCATTTGAGGTGTTTGCATCCCCATTTGGGATTGCATTTGTTGACCTTGGACATTCATAATTATAGTTAATTGAAGATCATATATATTCAAACCGATAAAATTATGTTAATTAAAGACAATACAATTGTATTATAAAGATGACTAAAATTAATCGTATTATTATGCGGTATACATATACTATTATGGATACGCAGAAACATCAGCGTATTAGTAAACATGCTAATTATTTATTAACTGAAAATATGTATTTAAAAACGTTATTAACTAAAGAACAAACATTAGAGCATGCTACTTGGGTAGTTAAAATGAGAGGAGTTATGCCTCCATTATTCTAAACAAAAATTGATATTTTTTATATAAATATACTCTATAAAGTTATTATGCAATCAATTGACAATAGTAGAACGATGGCTGCAAAAACTATTCAACGATTTTATCATAATTATTTTAAGGAACAATCTTATAAAGGATTTGCATCCTATCATGATTATCGCGAATATTGCAATGAGATTCGCGAATATGATGAAACCAATGATTGGTATTATGGCAATGATTATGACAATGATCGTGATGAAGGTATGTTCTCTTTACGCAATGGCGATTATACGGATGATTGGGAGACATACATTGATGATGTCTATAACTAATCAAAAAAAAATAAACATCAATGATGTTTACTGGTGTGCATAAAATTCAATAATTTTTTTATCGGCAATGAAAGCATTCTTTTTTAATCCAATAAGTTTTAATCCATTCAATGATCTAATACGTGAGATTGCTACATACGCTTGCCCTGCAGCGAATACTTTATTTAGATTTACTTCTAATAATGAACACGTCATCCCCTGGCAGCGATGAATAGTCAACGCGTAGCCTAGACGAATAGGAAGATATTCTAATAAATAAATTGGATTTTTATCTTCATCAATGCAATCTGGGTCTAATACCTTTTGGAATCCAATACGAACATCAGAGGTCCAATCAATTAGTCGCACATTTACATGAGTATCATGCATACTAATAATTTTACCTTGTGATCCATTAGCAATTACTTTTCCGCCACCCATTGAGATATTAGTAGTAATCATAATTTGTGCGTCTATAGCTAGTTCAACCTTTTCTGGAATCGATTCTAGCTTACAAGCAATTTCAATTTTTTTTGCATTAGTTGCAATTGGTAGTATACTATAAACTTTTTTTTCTGTAGTTAACTTATTCAACTCTCTTTGATTGATAGCATCTACTTCACGGTTAGTACTACAAATTAGAGTAGGTTCCATATCAGGAAACAATGTTTTGTCAATAGTGTTTCTATTCATCAACATATTGTATGAATTAGTACTCAACTTACCTACTCTTGCTTCTGCGAGTACTTGTTGAAACAGTGGATCATCTTGTCTAAAACATTTAGTTAATTGAATTACAATTGGTTTCAAATCTCTGTAGCTGGCAGATTCAATAAAGTATCTACCTTCTACTGGAGCTAGTTGATGTAGGTCACCAACGAAGATCATTTGCACCCCACCAAAAGGTTCTTCATTACCATGAATCAGTTCTAAATAGCGTGAAATTTTATCCAATAGAATATTATTAATCATTGAAATTTCATCAATAATTAATGTTTTTAATCCTTTTAGTTCAAAATATTTTGCTTTTAATCGACGAGTAGTAATTAAACGCTCATGCAACTCTTCAGCACACTGTTTAGCCAATCCAATACCTAAGAAAGAATGGATTGTTTTACCACCAATTAATGACGCGGCTTTACCAGTCGATGCGCATATAGCTACTCGAGAAACATCCGCATCTGGAGCATCATATCGTGCTCTTAATTGACGAACAGTTTCATTAATAACAAAACTTTTACCACAATTATGAGTAACTGTAAATGAACCCATTACATATCTATTATTACCATCAACTTGAAATCCATAGTAATCACCTTTTTTTAATTTTTCGATTGTAATACCAGAAACTAAAGTATCTTTAATTTGCTTTCTTGCGTTTGCTTTTTTACGAGGGCATAGTGTTGGAATTTCTTCCACTCCAGCACCACAGATAGTGGTTCTAAATGCAATACCTTCTTTTTTGATACCTTTATAAGTCCATGTTGTTCTTTTTTGTTGTTTGTTGCATGCAAATCCTAAACTTCTAGCAAGGTAAATAATATCATTAACTAATCGTTCATGTTTTTCACATTGTACAAATTCAAAAGTACATTTATCATGAACAAGATAGCCATCAGAATCTAATAATCCTGCAAGCAATTTAAGTCTGTTTTCACGAGAATTGCATTTATACATATGTGGAATATGCTTATTTTCAATTAACTTTAATTGCTTAAGTGTTTTCATAAAGTAATTGGTACCTTGTTTACCAGTTCCACTTCCATTAATTCGATAAGCATAGTTACTTTGATATTGTAAATAGCAAGTATATTTTGGTAAGTTATATGCAAAGTATTTTAATATACGCGAATCTTGCGATGTAATTCCTTGTCCATTACTATGCCCATCACCTAACCAATAACCAATCATATATGGATCGATAGGAATATTACGTTCTGTAAATTCAATACCAACTTTATATTCTTTTAAATCTGCTTGTGCGCTTTTAGGAAGTGATAATAACTCTTTTACCGATATTTCAATCACTCTATCTTCAATAATATTATTAAAGAATCGCTTTGCAAATTCTTTTCCCCAAAAATGTTTAGAAATTTGTCTGAATATTTCACGCGAAAACCATTTTACTATATAGCATCTTTCTTTTTCGCTATATCTAATACTTTTTTTATTTGTATATTTCAAACATAGTATATGTTCTTCATTGACAATATATGATTCTTTTTTTACATTTGTAATTCGATACATGGTATCAGTCCCGCTAATTAAATTTATTACCTTTCTAGGAGTGCTATCATCACCCATTAATAATTCATTTTGTTTTATATTTTGAACTTTTTTAATAGATCCATTATACATCAATATCTCGGTATTAATTGCATGACATCCTGCTGGGGCTGTTAGAAAGATTGATTCTCCCTTCATAGCCATATCAATAAATTCAAGTTGTTCGTCTGATAATTCAGCTGAGCCTGTTTGAGTTTCGGTTTTAGTTTCAGTCGAGCCTGGTTTAGTTTCATCGATTATTTCAATAGGTTTAGCTACTGTATAATGTTTTTTAATAGTTTCAATAACAGTTTGTTCGAATTGTTTATTTGTAAGTCCGCTAGCATCAATAATATCACTAAAAGTGGTATTATTATGGAAGGCGTTAATCAATTGTTGGTTCATTGCAATATGAGTATATTAACTACTTTTTGTGTCAATTTTTGCTAAAAAAAAAATGTAATAGTATGTATATCTATTCAGTAAAATACAAATAGTCAACCAAAATTGTCTTATCTGGAATTGTATTTATATGCTTTTCAACTGATTTAATCAATGAATTTAGCCGCTTATTGAATTCTTTTTTCTGAATTTTTAATTCATTAGTTTTACTTAATGAAAATGACCCTTTTATACGCTTACCATCTAATGTATATCCATCTGGATTTAATCGAATAAACACAATTGGACGATGATCAACATCTTCTGATAACTCCATTGTACGACGATTATTACAAGTATCATCATATGACTTATGTTCATTTTCATCTATTTCGATTATAATTACATGCGTTAATAGATCTAGAAATCCATCAGGTCTACGCTTAGAACAGCCTCCTTTAATTGTTTTATCCAATTTAAATTGCGGAAACTTTTTTACTAATGCAGTCATATAAGCATGCTCTTTAGTTTTATAGTTTTTAATACGTGGGTCATCTGGGTTTAAGTAAAAATGACATCTAGCGCAATTAGGTTTATATTTAGTATTCCTAACAGTTGTACTGCAAGTTTCGCAAAGTTTAACAACAATATTAATCATACCTTCTAATGCATGAGATACACAATATGTAGCGGTCTTATCAGTAGGCAATCCGAATTTTGGATTAGTCGTACAGTTAGGTTCAATGCATTCTGGAGCATTAATATTAATCATACCTTTTAATGCATGTAATTTACAATATGTAGCAGTCTTATCGTCTAGAAATCCAAAATTTGGATTAGTATCACAATTTTCAAATATGCATTTTAAATGTATAATGTCAATCATACCATCTAATTTATGTGATTTACAATAAGTAGATCGCTTATCATCTGGAAACCCAAAATGAGCTCTAGTTAAACAAGTATCGAATATGCATTTTGGATGTTTTATATCAATCATACCATCTAATTTATGTTCATTACAATATCTAGCTTTTTTATCACTAGGTATTCCAAAAATTGGAACAGTATTACAGTCATCAAATATACATTTTGGAGTAACAATATTAATCATACCATCCAATTTATGTTCATTGCAATAAGTAGCTTTTTTGTCAGTTGGTAATCCAAAATTTGGGTTACTATTACAAGTATCAAATTTACATTTTGAATGTTTGATATCAATCATACCATCCAATTTATGTGATTTACAATAAGTAGATCGCTTATCATCTGGAAACCCAAAATTTGGTTGTTTAATACAATCAAGTTCGATACATTTTGGAGCATTAATATTAATCATATCATCCGATGCATGTTTTTTACAAAACGTCGCTTTTTTATCATTTGGATTACCAAACGATGGGCGTTTGGCGCAATCGATAGCTTTGCAATATTTTGGCATTGTAATTTGTATTAACTATCAAAAAAATCAATTTTAACCTACTATAATTCAGTTAATAATTTTCAATTTCAACCGCCATAGAGCTACCATATACTTCTGCAATATTTTTCAAACATGTATCGACATAGTTCTTTAACGCAACATATTCATTATAGAAAGCATAAAATTCATCAATAGTAATTTTACTCGAACGAGTTTTATCATACAATCTAAATGTAATATCACTTGCTCCATCCCGAAACGTGACCAATATGTTTAATATATCACGTTTTTTACTTTCCGCTTTATCAGATCTCTGGATTTTAATTTTAAATTCAGTTTCAGAGATACGTTTACGTAGTAATAATAATCGCATTTGTTGGTTACGAGCATATACTCCTGTACCTTGCATACGTGGGATTACCCAATGATGAAAATGAGGAATTTTCTGCAATAATGCATTCATATGAGCCCTATCTTCTTTAAATTTATCATCCTTATTTAATTCTCCTAGTGATCGCTGAACAGCTGAAATAATACGATGATCGACCTCTTGACCACATTGAATATCCAATGGATCACGAGCTTGTGCACCATTTTGCCGTTGCCACTCAAACCAATGAGGATTATGAAAGGCTCCAGTGATTATACGGAGTGTCTTCCAGCTGAAAGCTGTATGACAATTTGTACAAAACATTTGATCACAGTTAGATAGTACAGTACCATCAGTATAAACAAATTTATTATTTCCATCGACAACGAATCCATAGTATCTATCAGTTTTATAAGGTTTAATAGTTAGTTTACTAAGTACCTTTTCTCCTGAATACTGATTAATTTTGTAACCATATAGTTCATCTTTTTGTGAACTATTTAGTTCCATATAAGTGGTTAAGTCAATAGTATACTTTGCTCCATTCATTTTGGTTAAAATTAGATTATGTCTACTAGAAACAATATAAGTTTCGCCATACTCTTGATCAATTTGATACAACAAGTCAGTGCCCGTAAATAAATGCAATACTGTTCTTGGTTCAAAGTCATCTCCAATAAGTTGATCACCTACTTCAATTTCATTGGCAAATTTATTAATACCATCCATTAATGGAATTATAGTATGCTTATCAAAGCAACCTTCTAGTTTATGAATAGGAGATGCGCATGATGGACATGGCTTAGAACTCTCTTCGATAAACTTAACTGTTTCTAAAATATCTTTATTACATTCATGTCCATTTTCATTATTATCTTTAATAATCTCTCGACATTCAACGCATGAAATTGATTTGCACAGAATACATTCATAGTTATTAAGCGGTGTACGATTTTCATGACTAAGCATACCACTACATTCAGCATGAGTACACTTACGGATAAATGTTTTTTTTACACTATCTTTTGAGTTCTTTAGGTCTGTAATCTTTCTATTAATCTCAACACTAGCGTCTTCCATCTTATCATCTACATCAGCAGCTTCACTCATTAAAATATATTTATTAATAGCTTCTTTCACTGGTAGAGTTTCTTCTGATTTGCAAAACTCATTCAATTTTTGAATGTTTTCCTTGCGAATCTTATCAAATTCAATTGATATATTCGAAAGAGATGCTTGCAGTTTTTCAATTTCAATCTCTTTTTCTAGAATCAATTGCGTTGCTGGAAATAAACCCTTTTCAACCTCAAATAACATGATTTCACGAATATATTTATATTCATTTTTCATAAATGTTGCACCTAATCGTGTAGCTAAACTACTGCGATCAAATTCAATACCACAACTCATACATTTAAAGTAATGCTCAGCATCGGTAATATATCTTTTAAAACACGTTTTACAGCATTCAAAATCGCATGATACACAAGTGATTATAGTATTGATTTTATTAATATTACCAACACAAATATCACAAGTAGTTGCCATTTTAATTGCTTTAATAGGTTCAGAGTGTTCAGAGATGTTATCACTATATATTTAAGTATATGAGTATCAATTTTTGTCAAAAAAATATGCATTAGTTCATAAGTCTCTTATGGAACGCTTAATTTGAATCGTTCAAAGGTAGTATCTTGCATCAATTTAATTACTTGTTTAGTTGTAATACGATCAATATCAAACTCAACATTGTTGCGAGTAATAGTAATCAATGGATTATCTATAATAAATTGTAGTCTAGTATCGCGAGTTTCTCGGTCAATATCATTCGTTTTATATTGCAATTTAATTTCAGTTTTCCAAGAGGTTTCGATTGATTTTACACGATCTTTGAAACGATTGAACATCTTAATTGAATTAGGATCCTCAGTTGGTTCAATTAAAATATCCCAATCGCTATGAGCTTTAAGTTGCTTTTTAATATTAGACATTTGACTGCGAATAACATAAAGCACATCTTCATACTTTGGATGTTGTAAACACATAAAGTATTGTCTTTTAGTAACTGAAGTTGGATTGATTGTGTGTTCATCCATTCTATCAATGATAACATCGCGACACTCTTCTACCTTATCGTTAAGTATTTCAATTTGAGTAGTATTATCTTGAATATCCAAACGTGCTTCAGATAACTCATGAGTAGTGTTCTGAGCATACGAGAGTAGCTTTTGGATTTCAGCCGATTGTAAATCAATTTTATTTTCTAATCTACCAATAGCATCATCTTTTTCTTGCAATAGTTTACGATTAGCATCTTGATGTATTTGTTTCAAAATAATTGAAACAAGCATACCATAAGCCGGATCGATCCACATTAGAAAGTGATCATAAAGTAGCTCATGAATATAAATACCAATAAATTTCTTTGGTATATCTTCTTTAAGTTGATAAAAGACTTTATCAAGTTTAGTCAACTCTTTACATTTATTAATAAGTGCTTTAGTCGATGTAATTCTAAAGAAATCTGCAGGTCTTTGGCTTTTTGCCGATGCTACGGGAATTCCCGTAGCATCATTATTTTCTAATTTATCCTCAGTTTCCAATAGTTTTTTAATCATTTTAGCCGTTTTAGTAATGTTATAGAACCCAGTTTCATTATCTCGAATGATTTCTAAACGTTCATCTACTCCATTCTTTAGAATAGAAAAGCGTTCAGAAGTGTTTTGGGTGCTCATTGTTAGTGTTATAGCCTATTTAAATGTTGATTGTTATATTTTAATACCAAACTAATCAATTTTATTACCACTAGCATCAAAAAAATATGCATACATGTATGTAGTGTTATATTTATTTAAATCTATTCTTCTTCATCGCCGGTCATAACATCATCTAGATCTTCTTCATCTTCATCATAATCATCTACATCAGATGCTTCTGATTCGGATTCATCAGGCACTTCTTCAACAACGTTACGCGCTTTACGAACAACTTTTTTTGCAACTGGTTTCTCCTCTTCTACTTCCGTTTCAATCTTGATACGACTACCACGTGTTTTACGCGCAGGTTTCTCTTCTTCTTCATCAGATCCTACTTTAGCAGCTTTTTTACCACGTGATTTAGGAGCAGGTTTCTCTTCTTCTTCATCAGATCCTACTTTAGCAGCTTTTTTACCACGTGATTTAGGAGCAGGTTTCTCTTCTTCTTCATCAGATCCTACTTTAGAAGCCTTTTTAGCACGTGATTTACGAGCAGGTTTCTCTTCTTCAACTGTTTCTATCTTAGCAGCTTTTTTGGAAGTAGCTTTACTTTTTTTAGCATCCTTTTCATCAGCAGACCCCTCAGTTTCAAATCCATTAGGAGTTGTAACTAATGATGATTTGATACCATCACCTTTTTTGTCTTTCTTTTCTGCCTTTTCCTTATCAGCTTTAACCTTGGCTTCTGCTTTTTTGAGATCTGCGATCTTTCCAAAGTGAATTGCATTAGCGCGAATGGCACTAAAGTATCCAGCACGCTCAAGTCTTTCAGCTTCTAGTTTAGCAACACATTCAAGATACTCATCATGAGTCATTTTTGTAATATTAATATGTTTCTGTCCGAGTAAACTTACAAAGTAAGCTTTGATTCGATCAATAATATTATCGATTGCAATGCCATCATTACTTTCATTCACCATAATAGAGGTTGATTTGACGGCAACACCCCATGCTTTAGCTGTGGTTGGTGATTTAATTGTCTTATCATCTTTATTTTTGGATTTCTTAGCTTTAGTTTGCGCACGGATATCATCTTTATAGACTTTAACAATAGTATCATTAACATGCTTAGCAATACGTTTAGTATCATCAAGTGCATTAATATACATTGCTTTAGTTGGTGGAATAATCACTGCACCCCAGTTTTCTGGGTCCTTTTTCATTGTAGCTAATTGTTTATTCATAGTAGCTTTACTACCAGTAATAATAGTAACAACTTTTTCTGGTTTATCCATTTCCGCATGAGTTTTTTCAATTGGTTTACTAAAGCCACCTAGTTGTTCTACAATCATATAATGAGTTTTTGCAGATACACTTTTTGTAAATGATTTACTATAAGTTTTGTACATATCATACATTAACTCACCGATCATTAAAGCGCGCATCATTTTTTTATCCTCACGATCAATAATAAATGTTTTTAAACAGTTATAACTCAAGAATAATAGATGTTCTGTAAATTGTTCATTATCTACATCAATTGCACAGTAGTCTTTACCATCTTCAAATTCAGATTCAACTAGTTTATTAATAAACTTGTCTTCTGAATTAGCAAATTGACCACGCAATGTACTAAATTGGACCATAAGTTCCAATGGTTCGTCCATTGCATCAATGCTTTTTAAGATAGGTAAATATGTTAATAGATGTTCAATATCTCCAGCAGCTTTATCAACAAATTCACACCATCCTAGTTCCTGTTCTTTTTCAGTAATATTTACAATAAATTGTTGGATTTCTGAAATGATTTGGTTCTGGATAGCAATGCTCATATTTGATTAGTTTCTAGCGGTTCGTAACGTTCTGTTTAGCACAGTATGTATGTATTATTACATAAAAATATCAATTTTGCTGGAGGCTCTCAATAGCGTTTTTAGCGATAATTTGTTCCATTTGGGCTATCATTATGTTCGTTAAATGTAAGGTATGTTTACCAATTTCTAGTAGCTTATTTGCTTCTATAGTTAGCTCTTCAATATCATTAGTTTTCACATCGATCTGCGTGTTTTGAGCATCAATTACATCTAATAACAACATTTGGAGCAAAGACAACCAGAGACTCATATTTATATTAAAATTGATTTAGTTCAGTAATAATATATTGTCATAAAATGACTAGATACTGCATTGTTGAGAATTGTGGAAAAAGCTCATCATTTGGATTTCCAGATGATAAAAGTGCTACTTATTGTGGTATACATGGAACGCCACTTGGTATGATTAATATTAAAAATAAAAGATGTTTACATAATGAATGTTCTAAACAAGCAACCTTTGGTAATTCAGGAGATAAGAACCCTACTCACTGTGGGTCGCATGGTAAACTACTTGGTCTGATTGATATTAAAAATAAAAGATGTTTATACGATGGATGTCTAACACGAGCAAATTTTGGCAATCTAGATGATAAAGTTGCTACTCACTGTGGGTCGCATGGTAAACTACTTGGTCTGATTGATATTAAATCTAAAAGATGTTTACATGATGGATGCGATAAACAACCATCATTTGGATTATCCACTGATAAGATTGCTACTTATTGCGGAAAACATGGAACG
>JACCDZ010438264.1_pt1 | contig 27422 bp, 21 predicted proteins | sample 7449551 | NCBI WGS metagenome assembly JACCDZ01 (sample SAMN15323452, study PRJNA562643) | freshwater metagenome | isolation source: river surface water | place: USA:Blue River Watershed | collected 2017-08-18 | reverse complement strand
GGAGCGCTGCCCGGGCGTGTACCGGGCAAAGCGTGTTTGCGGCGCGGTCAGCGCCGGAAACGTCATGAAAGCGCCTGCGGCGGAGCGTAGCCCGGGCATGTACCGGGCAAAGCGTGTTTGCGGCGCGGTCAGCGCCGGAAACGTCATGAAAAGTAAAGAGCCTGCGGCGGAGCGTAGCCCGGGCATGTACCGGGCCTAGCGTGCTGGCGCTGCGAATGGCAGCGCCAGCGTCATAAAAACAGGACAGAAGCATGTGGAAATCCATCTGGGCTTATATCAATCGCACGGTAAGCCCGCGCCATTTTTATGCTATCGGCGGGCAATGGTTGCCCTGGCTCTCGGTGTTGGCGGCCGTGTTGCTGGCGGTGGGCATGGTATGGGGGCTGGCCTTTGCGCCGGCCGATTACCAGCAGGGCAACAGTTTCCGCATCATCTATATCCATGTGCCTGCCGCCAGTCTGGCCATGGGCGGCTATGTGCTGATGGCAGCCTGCGGTCTCATTCATCTGGTGTGGAAAGTGAAGACGGCGGAAATGGTGGCGCGATCGGTGGCCGCCATTGGTGCCTGGTTCTGCTTTGTGGCCCTGTTTACCGGCGCGGTCTGGGGCAAGCCTACTTGGGGGACCTACTGGGTCTGGGATGCGCGCCTGACCTCCATGCTCATCCTGCTGTTTCTGTATCTGGGCGTGATGGCGCTGTACTCGGCCTATGAAAATGCGGCGAGCGCCGGCAAGGCGGCTGCCATTCTGGCCTTGGTGGGGGTGGTCAATTTGCCCATCATCAAATACTCGGTGGAGTGGTGGAATACCCTGCATCAGGGGTCGACATTTACGGTCACGGAAAAGCCGGCCATGCCGCCGGAAATGTATCTGCCGCTCATCGTCATGGTTGTCGGGTTTTATGCTTTTTTTGCAGCCTGTGTGATTGCACGGACGCGCAATGAAATCCTCTTGCGTGAGCGCCGTTCGCAGTGGGTGAAGGATCTGGTGCAGCAGGCAGCTGGCAAGCAGGGGGGGCATCATGGCGTTTGAATCTTTTGCCGATTTTCTGGCCATGGGCAAGCACGGCCCCTATGTCTGGGCGGCTTACGGTGTGACGTTTGCGATCGTGCTCTGGAATGTGCTGCAGCCCTGGCTGCTGCGGAAAAAACTCCTGAAAGAGCAGGCCGGTGCCCTGCGTCGCGAAAGTCGCGGCCAGCAGCCTTGAAATTCTGACGAGTGAGATGACATGAGCTTTACCCTGACTGCCAAGCGCAAAAAAATTCTCATCATCCTGATTGCGGTGGTGCTGGGGGTGGGAGTGGCTGTGGGCCTTGCCCTGTATGCGCTGCGCCAGAACATCAATCTTTTCTATACGCCTTCGCAACTGGTGGAGCATCAGGCGCCGGAAGACAGGCGTATCCAGGTGGGTGGGTTGGTCATGCAGGGTTCCCTGCAGCGCGCGCCGGATTCGCTGGCCGTGCGTTTCACCATTACCGATCTCAAACATCAGGTGGATGTGGTTTATACCGGCATCCTGCCGGACCTGTTTCGCGAAGGGCAGGGTATTGTGGCCAATGGCCGTTTTGAAAACGGCGTGGTGATGGCGGATGAAGTGCTGGCCAAGCACGATGAGAAATACATGCCGCCACAGGTCAAGCATGCCATTGAGCAGGCGGGGCATCCGGCCGGCAAATGAGTGGTGCGCTGACGGCCTCGGCTAGGTTTCCAGCAAGTTGTTAACGTCTGTTTGTGGCCCGTCATTCCCGCGAAAGCGGGAATCTCATGAGCCTTGCAGAGCTTGAAACACCAAGATTATTCGCCGAGCTCACCCTTCGGGCCGGCTTTCAGCCGTTCAACGCCCTGCGGGCTTTTGTCCCGCTTGCGCGGGAATGAGGAAGTGTTTGGGGAGTTAAGTATGTAATTCCCATAAAAAAGGCGACCGGGGTCGCCTTTTTTATGGCCTGCATGCCGCTCTATTTGCCTTTGGGTTTCGGTTTTTTTGCTGGCGTTTCTGTTTGTGTTGCCGGTATGTCCAGCACCGAGTCCTGCAAGGCCGCGAGTCCGGCATTGAATTCGTCACGCTGGAGGGCGCCTTCGGCATCCTTGCGGAAACAGACAAACAAGGGCCAGGTGACCAGCAGCCGCTCGTGCATTTGCAGCTTCCCTCGCCAAGGACGAAGACGGGCATCGTTCTGCATCAGCCACGTAAATACGGTGGCATCAATCACGGTGGCATCAACACGGCCCCGGGCCAGATTAATCAGGTTGTCAGTATCGGTTTCCGTGGCCAGGGTTTTCACGCTGCCTTCGCGCATCAGCTTGTCCAAGCTTTCTTCGGTGGCGTAGGCACTGACGATGCCGAGGCGATAACGCTTCAGCTCTTCGGTTCGTGTCCATTGCAGGGGCTTTTTAGCGCTTTGTGCCAGGCCCAGCTGACTGATGCCGACCGGGTCGGAAAGGTGGCAGACCTCTTTGCGCTCGGCGGAGGGGTAGGCGGGGAAAAAGCCGGTAAAGCGGCGGTCGGTATAGGGCAGACGCATGGCGCGCCGCCAGCTGAAAAAGCCGATTTTTGCCTCTGTGTCCCGGGCGGCATAGGCCGCCTTGACGCGTTTGGAAATGATGCCGTGGTCGGCGACTTTGACCGACGTGTAAGGCGGCCACTCCAGCGTCAGCAGGACGACAGCCTTTTTTTCTGCGGCCTGTGCAGCGACCACTCCTGTGCTCATGGCGAGCAGACAGGCCAGCCAGAGTTCCTTTCTTTGCGGCATCACCTGACTCCCTGGTGGATGCATCTCGCCAAGCCTTGGCGTCTGTTGCCAAGCCGTGGTAACAGCACGGCATGTTGGCGTTAGCGATAGCACAGCAGCCGTGATTCTGCCGGGCTTTTAGCGGCGAGGAGTGCTGTTCGTCACGGGTGACAACCTTTCGTCGCGGATAAACGGACTTGAGGCTGGCCGCGCTTAGCGCCAGTCGCCGCGCAATTCACGCACGGCCTGTTCCAGGTAGTCGGGTTGGGCTGCCTCTGGTGCTACCGCCGGGCCTACGGTCACGGCGACGCGGGAACGGAAACGGCGGGGGAATTTGGTGAAAGCAGCGCCTCCCTTGCGACTGGAGAAGCTGCCCCACATGCCCTGCAGGGCCATGGGAATCACCGGCACGGGTGTTTGTTCCACGATGCGCTGTATGCCGTTCTTGAAAGGCTGTATGTCGCCATCGGGGGTGAGCTTGCCTTCGGGGAAAATGCAGACCATTTCGCCATCGGCGAGTGCGGCGGCAATCTCTTCATAGGCTTTTTCCAGCAGGGCGGCATCCACCTTGGCCGGGGCAATCGGGATGCAGCGCGCGGTACGGAAAATGAAGCCCAGTACCGGCAGCTTGTAGATGTTGTGGTCCATCACGAAGCGGGGGGGGCGACGTATGGCGGTGGCCAATACCAGCACATCAAAAAAACTCACATGATTGCAGACCAGCACGCAGGGCCCTTCTTCGGGAATGGCCTCCACATTTTTCCTGTCCACGCGATAGAACAGACTCATGAACATCCAGACCAGGAAGCGCATGAGGAATTCCGGCACCAGCGTGAAAATGTAGAGCGTGACAAGCGCAGACAGGATGGCGGTGACAGCGAGAAGCTCCGGGAGACTGACGCCGGCTTTCAGCAAGCCCACGGTGAGTAGCGACGCGACCACCATGAAAAGGGCATTCAGGATGTTATTGCCGGCAATGACGCGGGCGCGGTGACTGGGTTCGGAGCGGGCTTGCACCAGCGCATAGAGCGGTACGATGTAAAAGCCGGAGAAAATGCCGAGGCCGATGAAGTCAATCAGCACGCGGGTATTGCCGGGGATGGCCAGAAAGCTTTCCAGCGTGGTGGCCAAGGTGGTGACCGGGGCATGCTCCAGCGTGGCTAGCCAGATGTCCACGCCAAACCAGGTGAGGCCGATGGCGCCAAACGGCACAAGACCCAGCTCCACTTTCTTGCCGGAGAGCTTTTCGCAGAGCAGTGACCCCACACCTATGCCCACCGACATGGTGGTGAGCAGGAGAATGACGGCAAATTCGTCACCGCCCAATACATCCTTGGTCAGCGCCGGAATATTCGACTGCAGGGTGACGCCATAAAACCAGAACCAGGAAATACCCAGGACCGACAGAAAGACGGTGCGGTTCTCGCGTATGAAACCGATATTGCGCCAGGTTTCCGTGAAGGGGTTCCAGTTCACCTTGAGATCAGGGGCGGCCACGCCGGTGCGCGGCACAAAGAACGAGGCCAGCAGGCCCAGTACGGCTACGCCGACAATGGCAATACTGAGGGCGTGTATGCCGGCATTGGGCATGGCGATCAGGAAGCCACCCAGGATGGAACCGGACAGGATGGCCAGCGAAGTACCGGTTTCCACCAGGGCATTACCGCCGACCAGCTCATCCTTCTGCAGGGTTTGCGGGAGGATGGCGTATTTGATGGGGCCGAAGAGGGCGGAGTGCACGCCCATCATGAACAGGGCCGAAATCAGCGCGATGAGGTTTTCCGCAAAAAAGCCGAAGCAGGCCAGGGCCATGATGGCCACTTCCAGTGACTTCACGAGGCGGATGAGATGAGCTTTGTCAAAGCGGTCGGCCAGTTGTCCTGCCGTAGCCGAGAAAAGAAAGAAGGGCAGGATGAATATGGCCTGACAGAGTGGGGCTCGGATTTCTATCGGCAATGTGCTGATGCTGACGGCACGGTAGGTGAGCAGGATGATCAGGCCCTGCTTGAACACATTGTCGTTGAAGGCACCCAGATACTGGGTGATGAAAAACGGCAGGAAGCGACGGGTCTTGAGAAGACTGAACTGGTTACTCATGCACATTCCTTGCTGGTTGTAGTCGCACTCGCGGGCCGCCATGCCCTGCGCCGGCGCGGCGGGGCAAGCTTATCGGAAGCGGGCCGGTGGCGGCCAGTCTGCGCGATGGAGCCCGGCCCAAGGCCGGTGACGATAGCGACGTTATCGTCTTCGCTTCGCGGTCATGAATGCCGTTATCATGCGGGGCTGGATGGCAGCTAGCGCATGAGCTGCCTGCTGTAACAAAAGGGCTGTGGTGCATGGGTGCAGGTGCAGAAGTCAGGGCAAGGGGGCGCAGCGGGATACGGTTTTTCGTATTGCTGCTGGGCTGGCTGGTCATGCAGGCCCACGCGGAAAGCACCGATGTGCCCATCCAGGTGCTGGGTGTGCCGCCTGCCTTGCGCGACAACGTTTCTTCTTATGTCGGCAAGGTGTCCCCCGATGAGCTCAATGCCTGGCGCAATACACGTGTGCGTCTTAATGACAGTGTGCGAGATGCCTTGCAATCGGAAGGCTATTACAGTCCCGATTACCAGATAGAGCGTCTTGACGGTGGCATCATCATCACCATCAATCCCGGTGAGCCGGTGCGGGTGAGAAAGCTTGCTCTCGAGTTCAGGGGCGAGGCCGGTAATGACATTGCCTTCACGGCCTTGCGTGAACATATGCGTCTCAAACCGGGCGATACTTTTCATCATGGCCACTATGAGGAGATGAAAAGCAGCATTCAGGTTCTGGCCACCGAGAAGGGCTATTTCGATGGCGAATGGGTCCGGCGAGACGTCAGTGTGCATGTGCCGGAGCGCGAGGCCGACATTGAGCTTGTTTATGACAGTGGCCAGCGTTATCAGTTCGGCCCGGTCAGCTTCCTGGATCGCGAGGGCAAGCCGCAAACCGTGATCAAACCAGAGTTGATGCAGCGCTTTCTCACCTTTGAAGAAGGCCAGCCCTATGAGGCCGACCAGGTCATCAAGCTCAATCGCAGTCTGCTCAATTCCCGTTTCTTCAGCGATGTGCGTGTACACGTGGAGCGTGACAAGGCCACGGACAACGAGGTGCCTGTCGAGGTGGTGGTGGCGGCCGAGCGTCCGAATAATGTGGACTTGGGTGTCGGTTATTCCACCGACATCAAGGCAAGGATCAGTGTGAAATGGCAGCGCCCGCTCATCAATGAGCGTGGTCACGGCATCGAGGTGAATACAGAGCTGTCACCGGTGCGCTCAAGTTTTGACGCCAAGTACAATATTCCGCTGACCCATCCGCTGGAAGACATTCTGCAGTACTTCTACGGCGTCAAGCGCGAAGAGGTTGATGATGTCGTCAACTGGAATACCGTGCTCGGCGTGCAGCGTCTTATCAAACATGACAGCGGTTGGCATCGTACCTATTCCCTGCGCTGGAATCGCGACACCACGGAAACCCCGGGCGAACAGGATGACAAGTCCGATCTCGTGCTTCCCGGCATCAGTCTGGACCGCACGCGTACCCGCGGTGGCCTTGATCCGTATTGGGGCGACCGTCAGTTTTACCAGGCCGAGGTCGCCTCGCAGGACGTGCTTTCGGATGCCAGCCTGATTTCGCTGCGTGCAGGCCTGCGTCTGCTGAGGACATATTACGACCGGCACCGCTTCATGCTGCGCGCCGATGCCGGCACCATACTCTCCAATGAATTCGAGGCAGTTCCGCAATCCATGCGCTTCTTTGCCGGGGGGGACCAAAGCATTCGTGGCTATGGCTACAAGAGCATTTCTCCGCGCGATGCCAACGGCGTTGCCGAGGGCGCTCGCAACCTCGGTACCGGTAGTCTGGAATATAACTACGAGTTCATTCCCAAATGGCGCCTGGCGCTGTTTGCGGATGCTGGCGATGCGTTTGATGATGTGCAGGATCTCCATATCTATGTCGGCTCGGGCTTTGGTATTCGCTGGGTGACTCCGGTGGGGCCGATCCGTCTGGATTTTGCCTGGGCGGTGTCCGAGCCTGAGCGCGATTTCCGTATCCATTTCTCCATGGGGCCCAATCTCTGATGCGTCACCATCTGCTCCGCATTGGTCGGGTGAGCTGGCGTGCCCTGCTCTGGCTGGCGCTGTTGTTGCTCCTGATGCTGGTGTCGCTGCTGGCGGTGCTGGGCAGCGAGACGGGCAGTCGCTGGCTGCTGGAGCAGGGGCTGGGCATGCAAAAAGTGCTGACAGCGCGCTACCAGTCCGGCTCTTTTCTGGGGGGGCTGGAGCTGCGCGACGTGCGCTTGCACACCAGCAAGATCGATATGCAGATTCGCCATCTGCTGGCGCGCTGGTCCCTGCTGCAATTACTGCGAGCGGAAATCGAGCTGCAGCAGCTGCAGGTGGAGGGCGTCACTTTGCGCCTGCTCACGCCACCTAGCGGCCAGCCCACCAAGCTCCCACTTTTGGTCATACCAGTGAGGCTGGTCATTAGCAGTGCAAGTCTTGAGGATGTCCGGCTCTTCAATTACGGCGCCAGTCATCCCCTGACACTGACCCGCTTGCAGCTGACCGGGCGCTGGCAGGGCAGCAAGGTCGAGCTGGACCGCTTGCAGGCCGATCAGGCGCAGCTCGGGCGGCTTGCCCTGAAGGGCCAGATCAGTCTGAAGGGAGGCTATCCGGTCTTTGCGACCGGATACTTCGATTACCACGGTTTTCGCGAGCAGGGGTGGCAGCCGCTGGCGCTGACCTTGCGCCGCGAAGTGGCTGATCTCGATATACAGATTTCCTCGCAGGGCGGTCTTTCGGCGGAGGCACGGGCGCGTATCCGTCCTCTGGAACCCAGCCTGCCTTACACCGCCAATCTGGAGTGGCAGGCGATAAAGCTGCCTTGGTGGGAAAGTCAGGGCTTGTCCAGCGACGGAGGCCGGCTGCATGTCAGTGGCGACAAGAGCGGCCTGGCGGCCATCGGCGATGCGCATCTGGCGGGTCGTCAATTACCGCCAGGCCAGTATGCGCTAAAAGGTCGAACCAATTGGAAGTCTGCATATATAGAGTCATTAAATTTCAATGGCTTGATGGGGAAAGTTAAAGTTTCAGGAGATATCTCCTGGGAGCAGGGTCTGGGCTGGGAGCTGGTCTCGGATTTCCAGCAACTGGATCTTGCCCGGCAATGGCCGGTGCCGCGCAGCGCGGTGCCGGTGATGACCGGGCGGCTGGAGACAAAGGGTCATACCAGTGCAAAGTCATCCGATGTGGCGGCGACTTTGCGACTGAGTCATGGCGAGCGCTGGCGCTTGCAGCAGCAAGGTCAGTCCTGGCTCTGGGATATCAAGGCCCCGCAAGCCTTGCAGCTTGAGTGGCAGCATGTCAGCCGGCAATGGCCAGGCGTGGAGCAGGTGCATAGCGATGCCGGCACACTGGAGTTGCGTGGCAGTACAAGGGACTACAGCGTCTTGCTGGATGCCGGCCTGAGTGGCAGCAAGCTCCCGGCCGGACACTGGTATGGCGAGCTTTCCGGTGCCCGTCGCCATGTGCATGTGGAGCGCCTGACGTATGAGGGCGAGGCTGGTCAGGCCATGCTGGGCGGGGAAGCGGATATAGGCCGGACCATCAGCTGGCAGGGGGCGCTGGTGCTCTCCGATTTCAGGACGGGCTGGCTACTGCCGGATTGGTCTGGCCAATTTACCGGGCATCTTGCCGGGCGGGGTGAGTGGGGCCCGGCGCGGCGCCTTATTGATATCGGCGATGCCCATATCGGCGGCGCTTTGCGTGAGCAGCCTTTCCTGCTGGATGGTCCCTTGCGCGTCAGTGTACCCGCGACCGGCTGGCCGCAGGCCGGCAGTAGCGGTTTGCAGCTTGCCTGGGGCGTGGACAAGCTTGAGCTCAAGGGTGGTCTGGGGGCGACGGGCTGGGATTTGCAGGCTGCCTTGCAGCTGCAGGATCTCTCGGTCCTGGATGCGCGTTTGCGCGGTAGCGTGACCGGAACAGTCAGCCTGCAGGGGGAGGAGCGCCGTCCGGATGTGATGGCCGATCTCAAGGCGGAGGGCGCGGGAACGACAGTGCTCAGGGCGCGTCATGCCAGTTTGCAGATGCGCCTGGCGGCCTTGGGGGAGAAGGAAAGCACGGCGTCTTTTCTGGTTGATGGTCTGATCAATTCTGCCGGGCGCGATCTCGGGCAAGTGGGCCTTGAGCTGAGCGGTACGCAGGCGTCCCATGAGCTGCAGTGGCAGGCCGGCAATGAGCGCCTGCATGGGCTGGGCAGCCTGAGTGGTCGCTTCCTGCCGGAAACCTTGAGCTGGCAAGGGCAGATGGATACCGGGCAGGTCAGCTTGCCGGAGATGGACTGGTTGCTCTCCAATGCCTCCGCCATTGCCGTGCACGGACGGCGCAGGCAACTGGAGATAGGCGAGCATTGCTGGATCAGTCAGGCCGCCCGGCTCTGCAATACCGAGACCATGCAGATCGGCGAGGCGGGCAGTGTCCATCTGGGTCTGACCGGCCTCGATGCCTCTCGCCTGGCCAGTCTCTTGCCCGAAGGGCTGGCTTTGAGCGGTGCCATCAGTGGTCAAGCCGACGGTGCGTGGCAGCCGGGGCAGCGTCCGCACCTGCAGGCGAGCCTGGCGGCTGAAAACGGCGTAGTGGAGCTGGCCCGTGACGAGCCGGCGCCGCCCTTGCAGCTTCCCTACCAGAAAGTGGCACTCAAGCTGGATGCGGCCGACGCTGTCGGCTTGCGCTTTGAATTGTCCTCGGAAAGCCTGGGCGAGGGTCATGTACAGGCCACGATTGATCCTTATGCGGATGACAAGACGCTGAGCGGGACGCTGGATCTTGAGGGGCTGCGTCTGGATGTCTTCCAGCCCTTCTTTCCGGCCTTGTCGGCCCTTGCGGGCAATGTGGCGGTTGATGGTCGTCTGCAGGGGACGCTGGCCAGACCGGAGTTCTGGGGCAGCCTGCAGCTGGACAAGGGCGAGTTCGGTCTGCACCGCCTGCCGGTGAACATGCACGGCATCAGTATCAAGGTGGATGTGCGTGGCCATGAAGCCGATCTGGAGGGCCGCATCATGAGTGGTCAGGGCTCGGCCCTGCTGAACGGACATGCAGATTGGGCGACGGAAAAGCCGCTGCTGGAGCTGGCCATCAAAGGCGAGCGTTTCCAGTTGAAGCTGGAGCCGCAACTGCTGGCGGAAATCAATCCTGATCTCGCCTTGCGGGTGGAGCCGGGGCAGATGGATCTGACCGGGCAGATTGTGGTGCCCACCGGCCGCTTCAATCTCAAGCCGCTGACGGACAAGGCCATTCCCCTGTCGTCGGATGTGCGCATCGTGAGGACGGTAGAGGGTGAACAGGTGCGCGGTACGGTGGCCGTGTCGCAGTGGCTGATCAATACCGATGTCATGGTGCGCCTGGGGGATGATGTCTATTTTCACGGCTATGGCGTCAACGGCCGTCTTGTTGGTGCCTTGCGTCTGCGCCAGCAGGGGCGGCGTGCGCTGGAGGCCAATGGTGAGGTGGAGCTGGACAAGGATTCCCGCTATGACGCTTATGGGCAGCGTCTGCTGATCCGCCGTGGCCGCCTCATTTTTGCCGGCAACCTGACCCAGCCCGGCCTGGATGTGGAGGCGGTGCGTGAAGTCGACAGTCAGGTGGTGGGCGTGCGGGTGGAAGGTCGGGCGAATGCGCCTGAAGTGTCCTTCTTTTCGGACAATGGCGGTCTTTCGCAGGAAGAAATCCTTTCTTATCTCGTGCTTGGGCGGCCGCTGGATACCTCCTCCGGCAAGGAAGGCCCCAATCTGTCGGCCGCCGCTGCCGCCATCAAGCTGGGCGCTACGGGGGGGGCCGGGCTCACCAACAAGGTTGGTGACACGCTGGGTATCACGGATCTGGCGGTGGATGCCGAGGGTAATGGGGATGACACCCAGTTCACCGTCTCGGGCTATCTCAGTCCCAAGCTTTACCTGCGTTATGGCGTGGGCATCTTTACGCCGGTCAATAGCGCCACCATACGCTACAAGATCAACGCCAAACTCTATCTGGAAGCGGTGTCGTCGCTGGATAGTGCCATCGACATTTTCTACAACCTCAAGTTCTGAGCGGCACGGCGGCTGCCGATGTGATCTCCATCACGTTTTGGCTGGGTCCTGTCCTTGAGTGCAGCGGCTTTCTATCTATAGTCCGACCTTCGGGTCCCGTCTCCCGCAGTGATGGCCCGCCACAATAAAAACAAGCAGGCCTCCATCATGTTGCGCGCACTAATTGCCAGTTTTTCTTTCTCCCTCCTGATGCTCCTGACGGCCTGCGGTAGTGATGGGGGTGCTGCCGCAAGCACCAGCGCTCCCGCGCCGGTTGCAACGGTGGTCAGCTCCGTGGCGGTCAAAGGTGCCATCAATAGCGCTTTTTTGATGGGCGTTGCTTCACCGCTGCACGGGGCGGCGGTATAGTCGCCGGTCTCGTTGCGTTACCGCCTTCGGAGCCTTGGTCGCTGTGCCATGGCCGTCCGGTTGAGCAGGCAAGTCTGCCCGTCGCCGGGGGTAAAACTCCGTGGCATCGCAATCTCGATGACACGTGGCCACTCGTTGCGGCCACCACTGCTGAAGGATGGAAACATGCCTGCAATCACCCTCCCGGACGGGTCTGTCCGGAATTTCGATCACCCGGTTTCTGTGGCTGAAGTTGCCGCCTCCATCGGTGCCGGCTTGGCCAAGGCTACCGTGGCCGGCAAGGTCAACGGTCGTCTGGTCGATGCCTGCGACCTCATCTCGGACGATGCCCAGCTCCAGATCATCACGCCCAAAGACGAAGAGGGCGTGGAGATCATCCGCCACTCCTGCGCGCATCTGGTCGGGCATGCCGTCAAGCAGCTCTATCCGACGGCCAAGATGGTCATCGGCCCGGTGATTGCCGAAGGTTTCTATTACGACATCTGGTTCGAGCGTCCGTTCACGCCGGAAGACATGGCGGCCATTGAAAAGCGCATGAGCCAGCTCATTGACAAGGATTACGACGTCATCAAGAAGATGACGCCGCGCGCCGAGGTCATCGAGGTGTTCAAGTCCCGTGGCGAGGACTACAAGCTGCGTCTGGTCGATGACATGCCTGACGAAACCGCCATGGGCCTTTATTACCATGAAGAATACGTGGACATGTGCCGTGGCCCGCATGTGCCCAACACCCGTTTCCTGAAAGCCTTCAAGCTCACCAAGATTTCCGGCGCCTACTGGCGCGGCGACTCCAAGAATGAGCAGTTGCAGCGCGTTTACGGCACGGCCTGGGCCGACAAGAAGCAGCTCGCCGCCTATGTGCAGCGTATCGAAGAAGCGGAAAAGCGCGATCACCGCAAGATCGGCAAGCAGCTCGACCTTTTTCATCTGCAGGAAGAGGCGCCCGGCATGGTGTTCTGGCACCCCAATGGCTGGACCCTGTATCAGGTGCTGGAGCAATACATGCGCCAGACCCAGCGTGACAATGGCTATGTCGAGGTGCGTACGCCACAGGTGGTGGATCGTGTGCTCTGGGAGAGGTCCGGGCACTGGGCCAACTATGCCGAGAACATGTTCACCACGGCTTCTGAATCCCGCGATTACGCCGTGAAGCCCATGATCTGCCCCTGTCATGTGCAGATTTTCAATCAGGGTCTGAAGAGCTATCGCGACCTGCCGCTGCGTCTGGCCGAGTTCGGCGCCTGCCACCGCAACGAGCCCTCGGGCGCCCTGCACGGCATCATGCGCGTGCGTGGCTTTACCCAGGACGATGCCCACATCTTCTGTACTGAAGAGCAGGTGAGCAAAGAGGCCGCTGACTTCATCAAGCTCACGCTCAAGGTCTATGCCGATTTCGGCTTTACCGACATCGCCATGAAGCTTTCCACGCGTCCGGCCAAGCGTGTGGGGTCTGATGAGCTCTGGGATCGCGCCGAGGGCGCGCTGGCTGCCGCGCTCAACGAGTCGGGTCTGGCCTGGGAATACCAGCCGGGCGAGGGTGCTTTCTATGGCCCCAAGATCGAATTCACCCTCAAGGACTGCCTGGGGCGTAACTGGCAGTGCGGCACCCTGCAATATGACCCCAACCTGCCGGAGCGCCTGGAGGCCAGCTATATCGCCGAAGACAACTCCCGCCAGCGTCCGGTCATGCTGCATCGCGCCATCCTGGGCTCCTTCGAGCGCTTCATCGGCATGCTCATCGAGCACTATGCCGGCGCCTTCCCGGCCTGGCTGGCCCCGGTGCAGGCGGTGGTCATGGGTATCACGGATGCCCAGGCCGACGGCGTGAAGCGGGTAGAGGAGGTCCTGAAAAACAAGGGCTTCCGCGCCATTGCGGACTTGAGAAACGAGAAAATCGGCTTTAAGATTCGCGACCGCACCCTACAGCGCATTCCCTACCTACTGGTTATCGGGGAGCGCGAGCTGGAATCCGGCACCGTGTCTGTACGTACCCGCAAGGGCGAAGATCTGGGCAGTATGTCGATAGACGACTTTGCTGCACGGCTCGCCGCGGATATCGCGCAGCGCGGGCGTTTTGTTTTGGAGAATGGAAATAGCGATCAAGCCTGAACGTAGCAGCGCCCCTGCTAAAGAGAAACGTCCTGCCATCAATGCCGAGATTCGCGCCCGCGAAGTGCGTCTCGTCGATCAGGACGGCAAGCAGGCCGGCATCATGCCGCTGCGCGATGCCCTAACGGCGGCAGAGGCCGTTGAACTGGATCTGGTGGAAATTGTTCCTGATGCGGAGCCGCCTGTGTGCCGCATCATGGACTACGGCAAATTCGTCTTCGAGCAGAAACAGCAGAAGAAAGAAGCCAAGAAGAAGCAGCATCAGGTCCAGATCAAGGAAATCAAGCTGCGTCCGGGCACGGAAGAGGCGGATTACCAGGTCAAGTTGCGCTCTGTCATCCGTTTTCTGGAAGACGGCGACAAGGCAAAAATCACGCTCCGCTTCCGCGGACGTGAAATGGCTCACCAGGAACTTGGCATGAAGCAGCTGCAGCGCTTCGAGGTCGACCTGGCTGATATCGGCACTGTGGAGCAGTCGCCGAAGATGGAAGGCAAGATGATGCATATGCTCATCGGCCCCAAGAAAAAGAGATAAGGCGGAAGGATTCTGCTGAGTTTCTTACCCCCAGGCCGGACTGATCGCCGTGCTGAAGGGGTTACTTAACGAGGTTCATCATGTCCAAGATCAAGACTAAACGTGGCGCTGCCAAGCGCTTCGTGAAGACTGCGAATGGCTTCAAGCGCAAGCAGGCCTTCAAACGCCACATTCTGACGAAGAAGTCAGCCAAGCGTATCCGTCAGCTCCGTTCAATGACGATGGTGTCCAAAAGTGACGTCGCTCGTGTTGAACGCATGTTGCCCAACCACTGACGGAGGATTACGTAAATGGCTCGTGTAAAACGTGGTGTTATCGCTCATCGTCGTCACAAGAAGGTTCTCGAACGCGCCAAGGGTTACTATGGTGCCCGTTCGCGCGTTTACCGCGTAGCATTCCAGGCGGTCATCAAGGCCGGCCAGTATGCCTACCGTGACCGCCGTCAGCGCAAGCGTCAGTTCCGCGCACTGTGGATCGCCCGTATCAACGCCGCATCGCGTCTCAATGGCCTTTCCTACAGCCGTCTTATCAACGGCCTGAAAAAGGCAAGCATCGAGATCGATCGTCGTGTACTGGCTGATATCGCTGTGCATGATGCTGCTGCTTTTAGTGCAATCGCCGAAAAAGCGAAAGCCAGCCTCGCGGCGTAAGCAGCAAAAAGAGGTGGGGCTTTCCAGCCCGGCCGGAAAGGGGAAGGGCTTAGCGGTTCTTCCCCTTTTTTATTGCGTGCAGGTGCGAATTCATTCGCACATCAAGGCTTAATCTGTGCGAATGAATTCGCACCTACATCTTTAGATGGCGTGACAAATGAGCGAATTGAAAGCGCTGGTGCAGGAAGCGCAGTCCCTGATTGCGGCTGCCAATGACATGCAGGCTCTGGAGCTGGTGCGCGTGCAGTTTCTGGGCAAGAAGAGTCGCATAACGGAGCTGTCCAAGGCGCTAGGGCAGATGGGTGAAGAAGAGCGGCGTGCCCGTGGTGCCGAACTGAATGAGGTGCGTGAGGCAGTGACCTCGGCACTGAATGCGCGGCGCGATGCTATGGCGTCTGAGGCATTGGCGCAGCAGCTGGAGTCCGAGCGAGTGGATGTTTCCTTGCCTGGTCGTGGTATCGAGCTGGGTGGGTTGCATCCGGTGAGTCGCGTGATGGAGAGAATCGAGTCCTTCTTCACCAGCGTGGGCTTCAGTGTTGCCTCCGGGCCGGAAGTTGAAGACGACTATCATAATTTTGAGGCGCTCAATATTCCGGCACATCATCCGGCACGAGCCATGCACGATACTTTCTATTTTGATGCGCATCGCCTGCTGCGTACGCATACATCGCCAGTGCAGATTCGTGTGATGAGCCAGCAAAAGCCGCCGATACGAATCATTTGTCCGGGGCGTGTTTATCGTTGTGACTCCGATCAGACACATTCGCCGATGTTTCATCAGGTTGAGGGCTTGGTCATCGATGAAAACATCAGCTTCGCCGACCTCAAGAGCATGCTGGAAAGCTTCTTGCGCGAATTCTTCGAAGAAGAGTTGAAAGTGCGGTTCCGGCCTTCTTATTTTCCCTTCACTGAGCCCTCGGCTGAAGTGGATATACAACGCAAGAGCGGCAAGCCGGGTTCCTGGCTGGAAGTGCTGGGCTGTGGCATGGTGCATCCCAAGGTTCTGGAAAATTGCGGTATCGATCCGGAAAAATATTCCGGTTTCGCCTTTGGCATGGGGGTGGAGCGTTTCGCCATGTTGCGCTATGGCGTGAATGATCTGCGCCAGTTCTTCGATAACGATCTGCGTTTTTTGCGCCAGTTCAACTGATCTGTAGCGATTGAAAAAAGAGGCCGGGCTTCTTGCCAGGCTTCAGCGAAAGTACAAGGCCCCAGAAGGGCAAGCGAGTGGCAAGATGAAATTCAGTGAAAAGTGGCTGCGTGAGTGGGTGAATCCGGCGCTGGATACCGAGGCTTTTGGTCATCAACTGACCATGGCTGGTCTCGAAGTGGATGCCATAGAGCCGGTGGCGGCTGCTTTCACGAATATCGTGGTGGGTGAGGTGCTGGATGTTGTGCAGCACCCGGATGCAGACAAGCTGCGTGTCACCAAAGTGAACACGGGCACTGAGACTTTGCAGATTGTGTGTGGTGCCGCCAATGTGCGTGCCGGCCTGCGTGTGCCGGTGGCGGTCGTTGGCGCGGAATTACCGGGTTTGAAAATCAAGCAGGCCAAACTGCGCGGCGTGGAATCTTTCGGCATGTTGTGCTCGGCCCAGGAGCTGGGACTGGTTGCATCTGCTGATGGTCTGTTGGAGCTGCCGGCTGATGCGCCGATTGGAAAAGATATTCGCGACTATCTGCAGTTGGATGATTTTGCTATCGAGCTTGGTATTACACCGAACCGTGGCGACTGTCTGAGTATTCGTGGTCTGGCGCGTGAAGCGGGCGTGCTGAACAAGTTGCCGGTGCAGCTGCCGCAGTTTGCTGCAGTGCAGGCGATGCATGACGAGGTGTTGCCGGTGACGCTGCAGGCGGCTGATGCTTGCCCGAGTTATGCGGGTCGTGTGGTTCGCGGCGTGAATGCCAAGTCAGCAACGCCATTGTGGATGGTGGAAAAGCTGCGCCGCTGTGGCGTGCGCAGTATCAGCGCTGTGGTGGATGTCACCAATTATGTGCTGCTGGAGCTGGGGCAGCCCATGCATGCCTTCGACAAGGCCAGGCTTTCCGGTGGCATCGTGGTGCGTCAGGCGCGTGAAGGTGAGGAACTGGAGTTGCTGGATGGGCAGACTGTCACGCTGCGGGCCGATACCCTGGTGATTGCTGATGCCGAAAAGGTGCTGGCCATGGCCGGCATAATGGGCGGGCAGGGCAGTGCGGTTGGTGACGATACCCGTGACATTTTCCTCGAGAGCGCTTTTTTCGAGCCCTTGGCTGTGGCAGGCAAGGCTCGTTCATATGGTTTGCACACGGACTCCTCGCACCGCTTCGAGCGGGGTGTGGATTTTGCTCTGCAGCTTGAGGCCATTGAGCGTGCAACGGGGCTGATTTTGTCCATCTGTGGCGGCGAGCCAGGTCCGGTGGGCTTGGTGAGCGTGACAGATCGTTTGCCAGAACGTCAGCCGATCAGCCTGCGTGCTGTCCGTATCCGTCAGTTGCTGGGTATCGAGCTGGCGGCTGCCGATGTGGAGGATATTCTGGCCCGTCTGGGTCTCAAGGTGGAGCGTGCGGCGGGGGGCTGGCGGGTGACGCCGCCCAGTTGGCGCTTCGATATCGGTATCGAGGTCGACCTCATCGAAGAGTTGGCCCGGATCCATGGCTATGACAATTTCCCCTCTTCGGTGCCCCAGGCCGCCCTGCGGCTGCCGGCCAAGAGCGAGACTCGTCCCGGCGAAGGTCGTCTGAAGCGTCTTCTGGTCGATCTTGGCTGGCAGGAGGCCATCACCATGAGTTTTGTGGAGCCCGGTCTTCTGGCCAAATTCGACCCGGCATCCAGGCCACTGGCTTTGGCCAACCCCATCTCGGCCGACCTCTCCGTGATGCGTACCACGCTTTGGGCCGGGCTTATCAAGGCATTGCAATATAACCAGAATCGTCAGCAGGGTCGGGTGCGCCTGTTTGAGACAGGGCTTCGCTTTGTCCCCGGAAAAGACGGTCTCGTCCAGGAGCGTATGCTCAGTGGCGTGGCTTGCGGTAGCCTTGCACAAGAGTTGTGGAGTAACTCTAAAAACGCTATTGATTTCTTTGATATCAAAGGAAATATTGAAAGTCTGTTTGCGCTGCTTGGGGCATCTGATAGAGTTGCCTTCAAGGCGGCTGAGCACTCGGCACTGCATCCGGGGCAGACGGCAGAGATCGTCATGGAAGGTCGTCGACTGGGCTGGGCAGGGCGCTTGCACCCGCAGCTACAGGATGATCTGGGCCTGACTGGCCCGGTCTACCTTTTCGAGATTTGTCTGGATGCCTTGCCCGACGGCACGTTGCCGGTAGCCCATGAGCTTTCCCGCTTTCCGGAAGTGCGACGTGATATTGCAGTGCTGGCTGGCTCTGCCGTGCCTGCTGATGCCATTCTGGCGGCGGTACGTGATGCGGCGGGTAGTGAGCTTCAGGCCTGCCGGCTGTTTGATGTGTATGCAGGCCAAGGTGTGGCAGATGACCAGAGAAGTCTGGCCATAGGCATGGTCTGGCAGCATCCGGAACGGACGCTGCAGGAAGATGAGGTGCAGGGGCGTGTCGAGGCAGTGCTCAATCTGCTGAAGACGCGATTCGGAGTCGTGTTGAGGGACTGAGATGACGGCGCTCACCAAAGCGGAAATGGCGGAACGATTGTTTGAGGAATTAGGCCTCAACAAGCGCGAGGCCAAAGAAATGGTGGAAATGTTTTTCGAGGAGATACGCTATGCACTCGAACACAATGAATCCGTAAAGCTTTCCGGCTTTGGCAACTTTGATTTGCGCGACAAACGTCAGCGTCCCGGCCGTAATCCCAAGACTGGTGAAGAGATTCCTATTACTGCCCGGCGTGTAGTTACTTTTCGTCCCGGCCAGAAACTGAAAGCAAGAGTAGAAGCGTATGCTCGAACCCAGCAATAACGCGCAGCTTCCGGAAATTCCCAGCAAGCGCTACTTCACGATTGGTGAGGTCAGTGAGCTTTGCGATGTTAAGCCGCATGTGCTGCGCTATTGGGAGCAGGAATTTCCGCAACTGAAGCCGGTCAAGCGCCGAGGCAATCGCCGCTATTATCAGCGTCAGGATGTGATGATCATCCGTACCATCCGCAGTCTGCTTTATGAGCAGGGCTACACGATTGGTGGTGCTCGTCTGCAGCTTACAGAAACACGCCACCCCGAACCGGAAATGCCGATGCAGGCCCCTGTTCCGCTTTCACTGGCGGAGCCGGGTGAAGGTATTTTTCATGTGGTGCTGCAGGACATGATCAAGGAGTTGGAGCAGGTGGCCAGCTTGTTAAGGCGCTGATTGAGTAATCAGACAATAAAAAAGCCGGCATTAGCCGGCTTTTTTATTTGGGCCTGAGCCCGAAAAAATCTGGTCGGGACGGCAGGATTTGAACCTGCGACCCCTTGCACCCCATGCAAGTGCGCTACCAAGCTGCGCTACGCCCCGACGACCACCTTTCGGTGAGGCGGCAATCATACCGAAAACCGCCCCACTGTCCAGCGCAAACACCGGAGAAATCAGGTGATTTCTGATGTTTTTGCCAAATTCTGCTCAGCGCCTTTGCAAGCCTTGTACAGGATGAGATAGCCAACAACTGCTGATAGCAGTGAGCCCATGAGTATGCCCAATCGATCCGTCAGGGCAACGCTGGCGCCGGAGTGTGCAAAGGCAAGCGAACTGATGAAAAGACTCATGGTGAAGCCGATGCCGCAGAGTATGGCGGCGCCATACATCTGCAACCAGTTGGTGCCTGATGGTAGCTTGGCGAGTTGAAACCGAACCAGTAGCCATACCACGGCAAAAATGCCGACCTGTTTGCCGATGAAAAGGCCGAGTGCAATCCCTAAGGGAACCGGGCCGAAAATATCCTGGAAAGACAGTCCTGCCAAAGAGACGCCGGCATTCGCGAAAGCGAAGGCTGGCAGTATGAGTACAACAATCCAGGGGTGCAGGCTTTCCAGCACAATATCGGCTGGGGACTGTTTTTCGCCTGTGCGGACATCCGTGGGCAAGGCCATGGCAATCACGATGCCGGCCAAGGTGGCATGGACGCCGGATTTAAGGACGCTGACCCAAAGTAATAGCCCTGCAAGCAGATAGAAACCCAAGCGTCGATAGCCCAAGCGATTCAGGGTAAAGAGCAATACCGTAAACATGCTGGCCAGATACAGCGAGCGCATTGAGAGATCAGAAGTATAAAACAGCGCAATGATGACAACGGCGCCGAGGTCATCAAGCACGGCCAGCGTCATTATAAAAATCTTGAGGGCTGGTGGTACGCGGTTGCCGAGCAGCGCCAGAACGCCGAGCGCGAAAGCGATATCTGTAGCGGAAGGGATGGCCCATCCATGCCGCGCGACAGGGTCCTGATAGTTAAATGAAAGATAAACAAGGGCTGGAATGGCAATGCCGCCGAGTGCGGCGGCGGCAGGAAGAATGATTTGTGAGCGTTGCCGCAAATGCCCAAAGAGGAATTCTTTTTTTATCTCCAGTCCGACAGAAAGAAAAAACAGCGCCATCAGGCCGTCATTTATCCAGAGCAGCAAAGGTTTGTTCACATCCAGCGTGTTGACACGAACCTGCACCGGGACAGAGAGAATCCATTGATAGGCCTCTACCAGCGAGGTATTTGCAAACAGGATGGCCAATATGGCGGCGCTTATGAGCAGTACGCCGCCCCCGAGTTCGCTCAAGAGAAAGCGGGTTATTTTTTCTTGGGTCATTCCGTATTCCATCTGTGGGAAATTGTCCTGGCTGTTGTTGGGCATTTGGCACTTCAGGAGGTTTTACGTATTTCCCGAAATTTACAGCCAACTGACTGCTGCTAGCCTAACCCAGCCGTCTTCGTGACGGTACATGGATGTTCAATGATCAAGGAGATCTCTCATGCGTTTGCATACTTTGTTACTTCCTGCGATTTTTCTGTTTTCTGCTTCACCTGCGGTGTACGCCGAGGAGGCAGCGCCCGTTGCAGTTGCACCTGCCAAGGCCGCTGTTGCTGCACCAGGCAAGGCTGCTCCCGCTGCTGTTGGCCGTATCAATGTGAATACGGCAGATGCACTGACACTCACCGGGCTCAAGGGGGTCGGTGAGAAAAAGGCCCAAGCCATTATTGCCTATCGCAAATCCAAAGGGCCTTTCAACTCGCTGGATCAGCTTGAGGCGGTGCCGGGTATCGGCCCTTCCATTATTGCCAAGAACAAATCAGCCATCGTGTTTCGCTGATAGTTTTCGGCAGGCTGGGCAGTGCAAAAAGCCGCGGCATGGGCCGCGGCTTTTTTATGGGCGGGCGGCCTGAATTGCACTTGGCCATCCGGTCGATACGGGGGAGTATGCGGTTTCCGCTATTGGCTCCTCATGAGAACAATCAGAATGACTATCGAGGTCAAAACGGCACTGGGCGTGGTGGCAGGCGTGGCCCGTGATGGCGTGGAAATATTTCGGGGTATCCCGTATGCACAAGCCTTGGCTGGATTGGGCCGTATTGGCGCTCCAGTGCCGGTTAGTGCCTGGGACGGTGTTCTTGATGCCAGCCAGTGGGCGTCCGCGGCACCGCAGGAAGACATCCCTCTGATGGGGGTGGGTCAGGTTGGCGACAACTGTCTGGCGCTCAATATATGGCGGCCCGCCGGCGGCGAGTCCGGCTTGCCTGTCATGGTCTGGATTCATGGTGGTGGTTTTGTCACCGGGGCCAGTCACCAGGCGCTTTATGAGGCTACGGCACTGGCGCTGGACAACCGGATGGTGGTGGTCAGCATCAACTACCGCTTGGGGATTCTTGGTTTTGGTGAGTGGTCGGCATGGCCTGAGTTGCAGGGTGTCAGTAATGCCGGTTTGCGTGATCAGATACTGGCCCTGCAGTGGGTTCAGCAGCATATTGCAGCTTTTGGCGGAAACCCGGCAAATGTGACCTTGTTCGGTGAGTCGGCGGGGGGGATGAGTATCGCCTGTCTGCTGGCGAGCCCGCCGGCCAAAGGTCTTTTCCATCGCGCGATCCTGCAAAGCGGCAGTCCCGATCATGCCGTGGTACGGGATGAGGCTGTCCGCATTACCGGGCGCTTTATTGCGGCCGCCGGGGATGCCAAGGTCTGCCTGAAGGGGGACTTGGCCGGCATCATCAAAGCCCAGCGTGCCTGCTTTGCGACAACGGTCAATCGTGGCCAGCATGCCCAGCCCATACCCCAGTTCGGCATGACCCTGTTGCCAGTGATAGGGGATGACATTCTGCCCGAGCATCCTCTTGATGCTTTGCGCGCAGGAGCGAGTGCAGACATCCCGGTGCTGTTGGGCACCACGCTGGATGAATGGACCCTCTTTTATTTGGCTCCGCAGGCCATGGGGCGAGGGGAGGCCCGGCCGGAGCCGGATGCGGAGCGCTTGGCTCATGAGTTTGAGCGCAGCTTGCCGGGCAGGTCGGCCTCCCTGCAGGCCGGCTATCAGGCGCTAATGCCAGATGCCCCAGGTAGTGCGGTTTTTTGTGCCTATGAGACGGATCGCATGTTCCGTATTCCTACGCTGCGCTTGGCCGAAGCCCGTTTTACCGCAGCCGCGTCGACCTTCCATTACCTCTTTGACTGGCCCTGTGCCTGGAACCCCCGCTTGGGCAGTTGCCATGTCATGGAGATTCCCTTCGTGTTTGGGATTACCGACAGGCCTACCGGTCAGTTTTTTACCGGTGGTGGTGAGGCTGCCGCCCGCCTGTCCCGGCAAGTGCGGGCGGCTTGGTCTGCGTTTGCGCGTACAGGGCAGCCGTTTAGCCCGGATTGGCCGGATTGGCCGGCTTATCGGGAAGCGGATAGGGCAACCCTGCTGATTGCCGCCCATACCCGCCGCGTCGATGATGCCCAAGCTGAGCGCCGCCTGCTTTGGGAAGGCATTCTCTGAGAGGACTCATGATGTTTGCTGCCTTGTGCGTGGCTGTTGGGTTTTTCCCCGGCATTCGATAGACTCACGGGCTGATTTGGCGCCTTGGCCGCCTTTAATAACTACAAAGTTGCCCCGGACGGTGTCCGCCGAGGAGCAAAATGAAAAACAACGACAGTCCTTCCTCTCTCATCCTGGCGGGCCTTGAGCCTCTGTCCCGGCGCAGTCTTCTGGTGACTGGTGCCCGTACAGCCGCGGCCGCCGCCTCACTGCTGGCCTTGCCTCGCGAGCTGCTGGCGGCTGACAAGCCTGATCCTGATGGTATTCCGGTCTCCATCAAGAATCTTTCCGAGCTTGAGTACCGCGTGCTGGACAAGCTCCGCATCGTGATGCTGCCTACCCAGAAGTTCTCCCTGCCGTCCAGCACGCAGATTCCGACCATGGATAATGTGGATGCCTGGACAAGCAAACTGAACCAGCGCACTCGTTTGCTGCTGTCGGTCGGTGCGCAAACGTTGGAATATGGTTCGCTGTATCGCTTCTCCCGCTTTTCGCAAATGCCGGACGACAAAGCGGCAAAGCATGTGCATAACTGGCAGACGGGCAATGTGGTGCAGCGTGGCGTGATAACCAGCCTCAAGATGTTGCTGACCTTGAGCTACTGGCAGGATCTCCGGACTTGGCCGGCGCTGCAATATGATGGCCCGGTGAGTGATCGCTGGGGTATTCGTGCTTTGGGTAATGCACCCCTGCCTCGTTAAAGAAGCCATGCTGAAAACTGGCATTCCCATAAAAAGAATAATGAAGCAAGAACCGGTATTGAGGGCGAAATGATTTACAGGGAAATGCCGCCATCGGGCCTGCTTGTTACCCAGGCCGTCGACGTCAAAGAAAAAGAGCTGCGTCTGCAGGCGGATGCCATTGTTGTTGGCTCCGGCTCTGGGGGAGCCATTGCTGCTTTTGAGCTGGCCAAAGCTGGCAAAAAAGTCATCGTGATTGAAGCCGGGCGCTATATACCCAGTAGCAGCTTCAAAGAAGACATGACAGACAGCATGCTGCGCATGTATCAGGACAATGCACTGCAAACCAATTCCACGAGTGATCTTATCCTGTTACAGGGTGCGCTCGCCGGCGGCTCTTCCGTAGTCGATGCCACCATCTGTGAGCGCCTGCCTGAAAAAGTTCTCAAAAGCTGGCAGAAAGACTTCGGCCTCGAAAACCTGACGCTTGAGGACATGAAGGCGCATTACGACAAAGTGGAAAGCCGCATGGCCGTCCACGATAACGAGCCACATGAAATCAATGACTGCGCCAATATTGTTGTGCGTGGTTGCGAAGTCATGGGTTGGTCATGGAAGCCGGCCGCCCGTAATGTGCGTCAGTGTGCTCTGACCGGACATTGCATAGCCGGTTGCAAAACGGATCGCAAGCAATCTGCACTGGTAACGCATCTGCCTTGGGCGCAGGCCTATGGCGCTGAAATCTATACCGATGCAGTAGTGGATTTCGTCAATACCCGTAACGGCCGAGCCAGCGCCGTTGAAGGACGGATCATTGATCCGGATACCAAGCAGGAAGTGGCCAAGTTCATCGCAGAAGGCCAGCTCATCATCATTGCGGCAGGCGCCGTGCAGACACCGCTCATTTTGCAAAAAAGCGGCGTTGGACAAATGAGTGGCTTGGTAGGCCGCAATCTTTCCGTGCATCCCAGTGTGACCGTGCTGGGTAAATTTCCTGAGCCGGTCTATGGCTGGCGTGGTGCGCTGACGGGCGTGCAGGTAGACCAGTTCCACAAGGAAGATCAGGGGCATGTGCTCATGGTCAGTGGTCTGGCGGCTCCTGTGCAGCTTATCTCCCAAGGCGAGATGGGCGAGGGGGATGCGCATGTACGCTTCATGGAAAACTACAAACACTATTCGGCCCTGAACGTCTTCGTGCACGATCATGGTCAGGGTTTTGTGCATTGGGTGGGTGATCCCTATACCGGGGAGAAGCGTATCGAATGGAATCTGAGTCGCGAAGAGTTCGACCAGTTCAAGGTGGCGCTCCGGAGTGCGGGGCGCATCATGTTTGCCGCCGGCGCCGAGCGGGTGCATCTGCCGGCCTATAACCTGACATCGGCTGGAGATGTGTTCGAGCTGGACAAGGCCGTTGACAAGATCGAATACGGATCTCTCGGGCTTTTCACTTTGCGCATGCTGGGTTACGAGCCGCAAGGCACCTGCCGTATGGGCAAGGATCCCTTCTCGTCGGTGGTGAATCCCTGGGGAGAGTGTCATGAGGTGAAGGGGTTGTTCATCACTGATGCCAGCATCCTGCCAACAGAGACAACGGTGCATGCCCACATGACCGTATGTGCGCTCTCCAGCTATATCGTCAGCAATATCTTGCAGAACCAGAACAGCTATTTCTGGTCCTGATGGCGTGAGAAATGAAAAAGGGCCGAAAGGCCCTTTTTCATTTCTGTAAGATGCTCAAGTGCTGAGTTCTTCGCGGTCACGAAAAAGCTCAAGTGCCTCCGGATTAGCGAGCGCATCCGTATTTTTCACTGGCTGATCATGCACGACATTGCGCACGGCCAATTCCACAATCTTTCCGCTGATAGTGCGAGGGATGTCGTCCACCTGCAGGATCTTTTCCGGAACATGTCGGGGAGTGGTGTTGTCACGTATGACTTTGCGTATCTGCTGTTGCAGGTGTTCGTCCAGTATGAGGCCTTCACGCAGGCGAACGAAGAGCACCACACGCACATCTCCCTGCCAGTCTTGGCCAATGGCTATAGACTCAATGACATCCGGTACTTTTTCGACCTGTCGGTAGATTTCCGCGGTGCCTATGCGTACACCACCGGGATTCAGTACGGCATCGGAGCGGCCATGAATGATGATGCCGCCATGCGCATTCTGTTCACCGTAGTCACCGTGCGCCCATAAGCCACGGAAACGTTCGAAATAGGCTTTGTGGTATTTTTTGCCGTCTTCGTCATTCCAGAAGCTCACCGGCATGGAGGGAAATGCTTTTGTGCAGACCAGCTCACCTTTCTCCCCCGTGATGGAACGACCCAGCTCATCAAAAATGTCAACGGCCATGCCCAGACCTTTGCATTGCAATTCACCCCGGTAGACGGGCAGGGTGGGGTTGCCGAGAGCAAAGCAGGAAATGATGTCAGTGCCGCCGGAAATACTGGAGAGACAGACATCCGCCTTTATGTCGCGATAGACATAGTCAAAGCCTTCATGCGCAAGAGGTGAGCCGGTAGAAAGCACGGCCTTCAGTGCAGAAAGATCATGAGATTCACGTGGCCTGGCGCCGACCTTTTCCAGGGCGGCCAGATATTTGGCACTGGTGCCGAAAACAGAAATTTTTTCTTTTTCGGCAATGTCCCAGAGAACATCGGATTTGTGCGCAAAGGGTGAGCCATCGTAGAGCACTACGGTAGCGCCCAAAGCCAGTGTCGATACCAGCCAGTTCCACATCATCCAGCCGCAGGTGGTGTAGTAGAAAACCACGTCATCACGACGGATGTCGGTATGCAGGGCCAGCTCTTTCAAGTGCTGTAAAAGTGTGCCGCCCGTGCCATGCACTATGCATTTCGGGACACCTGTGGTGCCCGAGGAATACATGATGTAAAGCGGGTGTGCGAACTCGACCGGTACAAAGTCGATTGTGGTGGCGGTATTGTCCAGAGCCTCATTCCAGAGCAGTGCATTGTCAATATTGCTGATGTCAGGCGCTCTGCGTGTCAGATCCACGACAATGACTTTCTGCAGGCAAGGCAGAGCAGCACGAATTGCCGTGACTCGCTCAAGACAGTCCACTTCCTTGCCATTGTAGTAATAGGCATTGGTGCAGATCAGGACTTTAGGAGCGATCTGACCGAAGCGGTCCAGTACTCCCTGCAGTCCGAAGTCTGGTGAGCAGGATGACCAGATGGCACCCAGGCTGGTTGCCGCCAGCATGGCAATCACGGTCTCCTGCACATTGGGCATGAAGCCGGCAACGCGATCACCCTTGTTGATGCCTTGTCGCTGCAAGCAATCTGCAAGACGACTGACGTCATCATAGAGCTCGGCATACGTCAGGGTACGACGCTCGCCGTTTTCCAGCCAGCTCACCAAGGCTGTGCGCTCATCACGATAACGCAGCAGGTGCTCGGCAAAATTCAGGGAGCTGCCCGGAAACCATTGGGCGCCGGGCATGCTGTCCTGTGCCAGGGCTTGTATGGGCCGGTCGTGGAATTTCACGGAAAAATAATCGGCAATGCTTTGCCAGAATGCTGCACGCTCGTCTATTGACCATGCATGCAGTTCGGCATAGTCATCAAAGACCAGGCCACGCTCACGTGCCAGCCAGCGTTGCCAGTCCGCCATGCGTGTGGCGGCAATGCGGTCAATATCGGGTTGCCAAAGCAGGCTGTCATCCAGTGTGGTCTCAGACGGCTTCATGACGTGGTCTCCACCACAGCCTTCTCGACTTCTGCGAGCGCCTGTCCTTCGTTGACCAGATCGCCAACCGCAACAGCGATGGCCGTGACCAGCCCATCATGGTGCGCACGTATGCGGTGTTCCATCTTCATTGCCTCCATCACCAGCAAAGTGTCGCCCGCTTTTACCGTGCTGCCACTTTCGACATTGACGCTGACGATGCGACCATTCATGGGGGCGTTATAGTGCTGATCATCCTGTGCTGTTGCATGGCCACCCTGTCGCTGTGCAGTTTTCAGTTCGTAGTGCTCGCCATGACTGAAAACATCCAGGCCATCTGGCTGGCTGGAAAGGATGTAGCGATAGCGTTTTCCATCTCGATTGAGTTCGGCGGTATTACCCTGGACATGCAAGGCGCATTCGCCACTTTGTGATTCGTATTGATAGCGATAGTGCGTGGCGGCTAATGGCGTCAGGCTGACATCATATACCTGCCCCTTGAGCTCGATCTTGCTGCTGCCGCTATCGGTGGCGCCGATACGGAAATGCGTCAGTGCATCCCAAGGAGAGCTGGCGAGTCGGTTTTCCTTGAAGCGGCTGATGGCGGCCAGCAGCAACAGGTTGAGCTTGTCATCGTGAGTGGCCAGCAGAGTGCTT
>JACCDZ010929511.1_pt1 | contig 27423 bp, 10 predicted proteins | sample 7449551 | NCBI WGS metagenome assembly JACCDZ01 (sample SAMN15323452, study PRJNA562643) | freshwater metagenome | isolation source: river surface water | place: USA:Blue River Watershed | collected 2017-08-18 | reverse complement strand
TCACCAGATCCGCCGTCTCCAGCGCGTCCGCCTGACTTGTCTTCAGTGCTGCCACTTGCGAGGTCAGCAGTGTCGGAACCTGGGCCGTCGTCAGCGCTTGCACCTGCGCTGTCGTCAGCGCTTGTACCTGATCCGTGGTCAGCTTCACCAGATCCGCCGTCTCCAGTGCCGCTACTTGGCTCGTCTTCAGCGCCGCCACTTGCGCGGTCAGCAGCGTCGATATCTGTCCTGTCGTCAAGGCTTGCACCTGCGCCGTCGTCAGCGCTTGCACCTGATCCGTGGTCAGCTTCACCAGATCCGCCGTCTCCAGCACTTCCACCTGACTCGTCTTGAGCGCCGCCACTTGCGCGGTCAGCAACGTCGGCACCTGATCTGTTGTGAGGGCTTGCACCTGCGCCGTCGTCAACGCCTGCACCTGCGCCGTCGTCAACTTCACCAGATCCGCCGTCTCCAGAACCTCCACTTGACTGGTAGTCAAAGCGGCAACCTGCGCCGTCGTCAACGACTGTACCTGTGCCGTTGTCAAAGCCTGTACCTGCGCCGTCGTCAACGCCTGCACCTGCGCCGTCGTCAACGTCACCAGATCCGTCGTCTCCAGAACCTCCACTTGACTGGTAGTCAAAGCGGCAACCTGCGCCGTCGTCAACGACTGTACCTGTGCCGTCGTCAAAGCCTGTACCTGCGCCGTCGTCAGCGCCTGCACCTGCGCCGTCGTCAGCGTCACCAGATCCGCCGTCTCCAGCGCTTCCACCTGGCTCGTCTTCAGCGCCGCCACTTGCGCGGTCAGCAACGTCGGCACCTGATCTGTCGTCAGGGCCTGTACCTGCGCCGTCGTCAGCGCCTGCACCTGCGCCGTCGTCAGCGTCACCAGATCCGTCGTCTCCAGCGCCTCCACCTGGCTCGTGGTCAGTACGATCACTTGCGAAGTTAGCATTGTCGGAACCTGGGTCGTCGTCAACGCCTGCACCTGCGCTGTCGTCAACGCCTGCACCTGGTTCGTCTTAAGTGCCACCACTTGCGAGGTCAGCAACGTCGGCACCTGATCTGTCGTGAGGGCTTGCACCTGCGCCGTCGTCAGCGCCTGAACCTGCGCCGTCGTCAGCTTCACCAGATCCGCCGTCTCCAGCACTTCCACTTGGCTCGTCTTGAGCGTTGCCACTTGCGAGGTCAGCAGTGTCGGAATCTGGGTCGTCGTCAGCGCTTGCACCTGCGCCGTCGTCAGCGCCTGAACCTGCTCTGTGGTCAACTTCACCAGGTCTGCCGTCTCCAGCGCTTCCACCTGACTCGTCTTCAGTGCTGCCACTTGCGAGGTCAGCAACGTCGGCACCTGCGCCGTCGTCAGTGCTTGCATCTGCGCCGTCGTCAGCGCCTGAACCTGCGCCGTCGTCAATTTCACCAGATCCGCCGTCTCCAGCGCTTCCACCTGGCTCGTCTTCAGCGCTGCCACTTGCGAGGTCAGCAACGTCGGCACCTGATCTGTCGTCAGGGCCTGTACCTGCGCCGTCGTCAGCGCCTGAACCTGCGCCGTCGTCAACTTCACCAAATCCGCCGTCTCCAGCGCTTCCACCTGGCTTGTCTTCAATGCCACCACTTGCGAGGTCAGCAACGTCGGAACCTGATCTGTCGTCAGCGCTTGCACCTGCGCCGTCGTCAGCGCCTGCACCTGCGCCGTCGTCAGCTTCACCAGATCTGCCGTCTCTAGAGACTCTACTTGGCTCGTCAGCAATGCAGCCACTTGCGAAGTCAGCAACGTCGGCATCTGCGCCGTCGTCAGCGCCTGTACCTGCGCCGTCGTCAGCGCCTGAATCTGCGCCGTCGTCAACTTCACCAGATCCGCCGTCTCCAAGACCTCGACTTGATTGATCGTCAATGCAGCAACCTGCGCCGTCGTCAGCGCCTGCACCTGCGCCGTCGCTAACGCCTCTATCTGCGCTGTCGTCAACGCCTGTACTTGTGATGTCAGCAATCGACTGATTTGCTGCGTTGTCATCGCTTGAATCTGTTGCTCCGTCAAGGCAGGGATCTGATCCGAGGTCAACTGGACCAAATCGCTCGTCTCGAAAGCCATGACCTGTTCGGTTTTCAGAGCAGTCAATTGAATATTCAGCAATGCGGGAACTTGTTGCTCCGTCAGGCTTGCAATATCTTCAGTGCCCCATGCAATCATTTGATCCGTCGTCAATGATTGCAATTGGCTCGTCAAAAGCGCTGCTGTTTGCTGTGTACTCAAGGCTGCGATCTGTGCCGTACCAAGCAACTGCAGCAGGTCGGTGGACAGCGCAATAAGACTGGCTGTAGAGAGGGCAGAAATTTGCCCTGTTGTGACAGCAACAGCCTGGCTACTGTACAAAACAGCGATCTGTTCTGTTTGCAATGCGGCAATGTTAGCCGTCGACAATGCGGCCACTTGACTGGTAGATAGCGCGCGAATTTGTGCAGTATTGAGACTGGCCACTTGCTCGGTGGTCATGGCCAAAACATACGCCGAGTTCAATGCGCCAAATTGTGTAGGCGTCAAAGCCTCAAGGCTCGCAGGATTCAATGCTCCCAGTTGATGGGTGGCAAACGCGCCAATCTGAGACACATCAAGAATAGCCGTTTGTGTCGTCGTCAGAGCCGCCACATCCGCTGTTTCCATAGCTGCATACTGGGATGACGTCAACGCGGCAATTTGAGCCGTGGTCAGATTCGCAATCTGAGACGTTGTCAACGCCACTACCAGATCTGTTCCCAGAGACTTGATCTGTGCGGAATTCAACGTCTTCAAGTCAACTGTTTCAATGGCCGCAAGCTGACTTGTGGTCAAGTTAGACAGCAACCCGGTGCCCAATGTGGCCACTTGTTGCGTGGTCAATGCCGCCACTTGAGCGGTGGTGAATGCGCGAATTTGCGTTGAATTAAAGGCATTCAAATCGCGGGTATCGAGCGCTTGAACCTGATCAGTCACCAAAGCCCTGAGCTGCGCTGTTGTCATGGCAGCCGCTTGCTGGGTCGTCATGACCGCGATCTGATCGGTTCTCAAGGCCTGGAGTGATGTCGTGCTGATCGATGCGAAATCTTCTGACGTGACAGCGACAAATTGAGACGTGGTCAACACATTGGCTTGTGCGGTCGTCAATGCATTGGTCTGCGCCGTGGTCAGGCTCTTGATTTGAGCCGTAGTCAAACTCAGCACATCTTGAGTTTCAAAAGCGGAAACCTGAGCCGTTTTCAATGCCGCCACTTGCGCCGTGGTCAAACCAGCCACTTGCGAGGTGGTCATTGCAGCGATTTGCGACGTGGTCAACGAGCGAATCTGTGTGCTGGAAAGAACACTCATCAGCGCAGTGGTCAGGACTTCAATTTGCCCCGTAGACAAATGAGAGAGTTGGTCCGTACTGAAAGCACTGGCTTGTGCCGTGGTCAAACTGGCGACATCCGCTGTTTCAAGTGCCACCAGTTGCTCTGTGGTCAACATGGCCAATTGGTTGACGGCAAGAGAACGCACTTGCTCTGTCGTCATGGCCTGAACCTGATCGGTGGTCAGACCGGACAAGGTGGCTGTTGCAATGACTTTCACGACTGAAGCAGGCAACACAGCAACCTGTGCAGTGGTCAATGCTGAGAAGGATTCAGCCGACAAGGCATTCAACTGCTCGGAACTTAATACAGGAATCTGGTCGGTCGTAAAACTCGCTAGCGCCTGCGTTCCCAGTGCGGCAATTTGCTGGTCTGTCAGGGCTTTGATCTGAGCGCTGGTAAAACCCACAACCTGATTGCCCGACAAAGAGGCTATCTGACTGGTCGTCATGGCACCGATCACCGTTTTCAGGATAGCGCCCAAATCACGGCTTTGAAGCGCTGCAACTTGTGTGTCGGACAGAGAAGTCAGTTGCTTGCTGTCCAACTGTGCCATTTGGGCCGTCGTCAACGCCACCATCTGGTCTGTACGCAAGGCTTGCAATTGCGCCGTGCTGAATTCAGCCAATGCGGCAGGATTAAGCCCCTCCACTTGCTCGGTGGTCAACAATCGAATTTGATCCGTCGTCAGGCCCAGCGCCTGGACGCCACGCAACGTAGCCATACTTTCTACGGAAAGTTTGACGACATCGCTCAACTCAATCGCAGAGACCTGCGAAGAGGTTAACGCATAAACCTGACCGCTTTCCAGGTTAGCAATCTGTGCCGTGGTCAGCGCAGCAATTTGGGCGGTGTTCATCGCACGAATTGCGCCGCTGTTCAGGGCCTGGAAATCTGCAACCTCCATGTTTGCAAGTTGCGACAACAACAAGGCCGGGACCTGTGTACCCAGGATAGCTTCGGCCTGTGTGGTGGTGAATGCAACCACCTGACTGGTCTTGAGCGAGGCCAATTGCGAATTGCTCAGTTTGGCAACGGCCGCCGGATCCAGCGCTGCGATCTGATCTGTTGACAGGACCTGCAACTGCGCGGTGGTCAGCTTGTTGACTTGTGTGCCGTTCAATGCGCCAACTTGTGCCGTCGTCATTGCGCGGACATCGCTTGTTTCCATGAAGGGAATTTGCGCAACCGTCAGAGAGGCGACCTGCTCCGTGGTCAAACTTGACACCTGGAATGTGCTCAACGCCTGTATCTGGGTGGAATTCAGTGCCGTGAACTGACTGTCGGTCAGGCTGATCAAATCCGCTGTTTCCAAAGCCGCGATTTGATTCGTTCTGAGACCGTTGAGCTGATCAACTTTGAGCGCAGCAGCCTGCTGGGTGGTAAGACTCACAATCTGATCTGTACCCAAAGCGCGCAATTGCATCGAGCTCAGCGCTTGCACCTGACTTGTGGTCAAGGCTGAAATTTGCTGAGTGGTGATGCTACCGACTTGCGCGGTGGTCAGCCCCGACAGGGCCCCAGAGCTCAGAACAGCCACTTGCTGCGTGCTCAGCGCCTGCAAATCCACGACTTGCATCGCAGCAACCTGCACAGAGCCCATGCCTGGCAGCGCTTGAGTGGCAACCGCCTGCCACTGCTGCACATCCATGGCCACGATTTGATTGGTGGTCAATCCAGAAATCTGGACAGAGTCCAGTGATTGAATCTGGGCCGTCGTCAAGGCAGCCACTTGCTCTGTGGTCAGCATCACCACCTGCTTGCTGCCCATGGCTGACAATTGATCTTGCGTCAGGGCTTGGACCTGCCCTGTGGTCAGCGCTGCAATTTGCGTCGAGGTGAGACCGCTCAGTCCCGAAGTGGCAATAACCACCAGGTCTTCTGTCTGGATTGCAGCAACCTGTGAAGTGGTCAAGCCGCGCAATTGTGTCGACGTCAATGCACGGAATTGGCTTGTGCTCAGCGCCTGCAATGCGGCAGTGCCGATGGCAGCAAATGCGGCTGAAGGCATCACTGCCAGCTCATCCGTTGACAAGACAGGAATCTGAATGGCGCTCATGGCCGCCACTTGCGATGCGCTCAGCGACTTGACCTGTTGTGTATCCAGCCAGCTGATTTGTTCCGTGCTCAGTTGAGCTACCGAGCTGGTCGCCAAGGCCATGATCTGCGTGGATTTCAAAGCCTGGACGTGACGTTGAGCCAACCCCGCCAATTGGCTGGCACCCAGCGCGGCAATTTGATCAGAATCCAGTGCCTGGATATGCTGGGTTGACAAGTTGTTCAGTTGGTACGTTGTCAAGCCAGCAATTTGAGTGGCTGTCAGTGATTTGATCTGCTCATCGCTGAGCACCGCCAAATCCTGTGTTTCCAGTGCAACGACCTGCGAAGTCTGTAATGCAGAGAGTTGCAGTGAGCTCAAAGCCTTGACTTGCTCGGTCGACAGCTGCGCCACCCTATCGGTGGCCAGAACTTTCAATTGATCTGAACTCAGTTGAACGATCTGAGCTGTATTCAAACCACCGAGTTGCTGGGTGGTCAGAACCTGAACTTGCTGCGTCGCCAGGCCCCCCAATTGTTTCGGAGAAATGGCGCCAATTTGATTGGCATCCAAAACCAGCAAGTCCTGGGTCTCCATCGCTTGCAATTGCACCGAATTCAACGCTGCTATTTGCACTGTAGACAAGCCATCTGCTTGGAATGTGGTCAGCGCCTTGATTTGAGCTGTCGTCAGCGCAGCAAAGCGCGCCGTCGGCATGGCATTCAGATCGACCACATCCACGGCAGCGATTTGGTCGGGGGCAAGCGCGCCGATTTGCGCGGAATTCATCACCGCAAAATGCTGCGTTTGAAGATTGTTGATTTGTGCGGTGCTCAGCGCGGCGACATGCACAGCAGACAGTCCGCTGACGGCCATTGTGCTCAGTACCGCCATGTCTTCTGCGGTCAGAGCTTGCACCTGCTCGGTGGACATTGCGCGAATTTGGTCTGACTTGAGCGCAATGGCCTGATCTGTTCTAAGCGCCTGCACTTGCGCCGTTCCCAGCGCCGGGATCGCCGTGGCCTTGATGGCCTGAAGATCGCTGGTCGAGAGTGCACCGACCTGTTCGGTGGTCAGTGCCGAAAGCAATTGTGTTGTCAAACTGGCAAAACGCTCGGGAAGCAAAGCCGCAATTTGCTGCGTTTCCAACTTGACCCATTGATCTGTCCCCAAGGCATTGACTTGCGTCACACTCAAGGCTGCCATCTGTGCTGTGGTCAAAACGGTCACTTTGTCCGTTCCCAACGCACGAACATCTTCGCTGGTCCAGTTGCTAAGTGCTTCAGGTTTCAAGGATTTGAGTTGATCAGCATCCAGAGTTCTCAGCTGAGCGGTGGTCATCGCCCCCACTTGCATCGCGCCCATGACCTGCAGCTGCTGCGTCCCGAGAACAGCGACCTGAGCTGTTTGCAGGGCCGCCACCTGGGTCAGTGCCAGGCTGGCAATCTGGGCAGTGCTTAAATTCTGGATCTGAGAAGTTGTCAGCGCTTTCACTTGGTCCGCAGTGAACTTGACAATTTGCTCTGTCCCCAGCACCAACATATCGCGCGTTTCAAGCGCTTGAACCTGGTTTGTATTCAGCGTGGAGATTTGCGACGGCGTCAAAGCTTTGACCTGCGCTGTACTCAATTCCACAATTTGTGCTGTGTCCAACGCCCGCAACTGCCCCAGACTGAGTGCAGCAATCCCACTGGTATCGACCGCCACCAAGTGCGCCGCATCCAGAGATCTGATTTGAGCTGACGTCAGCGCCGAGACCTGCATCACGGATAGCAGGGCAACTTGACTGGTTGTGAGTCCGTTGATTTGTGAGGTCAATAACCCAGCCACCTGGGCAGACGACAAGGCTTTGACCTGCTCGTCCTTCAATTGGCTCAAAGCTTGCGTCCCCAGCACCTTCAATTGCCCGGGGTTCAAGCCAGCCAGGTCGGCTGTCTCAATCGCTTGAAGTTGCTCAACACTGAGATTGCTCACCTGCAACGTTGTCAACGCATTGATTTGAATCGAATCCAAAGCGACCACTTTGGCGGTATCCAATCCGGGCAATTGTGAAACTTTGAGTGCTGCAACCTGATCGGATCGCAGGCCAGCAACTTGTGCCGTCGTCATCTGACGAATTTGCTCGGTCCCCAATGCCTGAATCCACTGCGTGGATACCGCACGAAGTTGACTGATGGACAATGTAGCCAAGTCTGCCGTTTCCATAGCGGCCACTTGCTGAGTTCCGAATGCAGCTACTTGCGCTGACTTCAAGGCTGCATACTGAGCCGTTCCCAAGGCGCGTACTGTGTCCGTAGAAAGTGCCGCCATCTGCTCAGGCAGCAAAGAGGCTATTTGCGCCGTATCAAGGCTTGACAGGAAAGAAGTTTCCAAGGCTGCCAATTTGGCGGGCTCAATTCCGACCAATTGTGTAGCCTTCAATGAACCAAACTGCCCTGTGCTCAACGCAGCCAGCCGATCTGTGGCCAACACACCCAATTGTGTGGATGTCAGACCCGCCAGATTCTGGGTGCTCATGGCCTCCATCTGCGCCGTCGTGAAACCAGATACTTGCTGCGTTGTGAAACTGGTAATTTGCGCTGCAGAAAATGTTCGGATTTGATCCGTCCCCAGAACACTGATTTGCTCGGGTGTCATGGCAGTAAGTTGCGCACCGCCTACTTTGAACGAAGCAATTTGTGTTGTGCTCAAACCAAGCATTTGCTCCGTCGACAACGCTGACAGCTGCGTGGAACTGATGCCCGCCACTTGCGCCGTCGTCAATGCACGAAACTGATCCGTTGTCAACGCTTTAACTTGATCTGTGGTCAAGCCCTTGATGTTGGTCAGGCTGATCGCCGCGACATCTTGCGTCTCAATGGCTTGAAGCTGCTCTGTTTCCAATGCAAGAATCTGCGCAGATTTCAATGCCGTCATTTGGGACGTACCCAGGGCTTTGATTTGTTCAGTGCTCAGAACTTGCATTTGCGCCGTGTTCAGGGCTGCAACTTGGGTATTGGACAAAGCCGCAACATGCGAGGTTTCCAGCGCAACAATCTGATCAACTCTCAAATTGGCCACTTGCACATTACTCAATGCTGCAATTAGCTCTGTGGACAAAGCTTTGACCTGCGCAGTCAGCAATGTGGACAGCTTGGCAGCGGGTAAAGCCAGCAACTGTTCCGTCGTCAGGGCTGCCATCTGACCATCGCTCAATTGTGTCAGCTGGGCTGTACTGAGGGCCTTGATCTGATCGGCACTCAACACAATGACATCTGAAGTCTGCAACGCTGTGATGACGTTGGCTGGCAAGGCGGCCAATTGCGCAGGCGTCATCGCCTTGAACTGATCCGTGGTCAGTGCCTGCAATTGATCCGTTTGCAAGACCGCCACCTTTGCAGAAGCCAAAACTTTGAGGCTTTCTGTTTGAAGCGCTGCAATTTGCTCGGTTTTTAAAGCACTCAATTGCGCCGTGGTCAGCCCCGCCATCTGCGACCATTTCAAAGCCGCAATCTGATCTGTGCGCCATGCCCGAACATCTTCTGTCGACAACACCGCCAGTTGCTGCGATGAAAGTGCCGCCACCTGATCGGTGGAGAATGCCGCAATCTGTGTGGCACTCAAAGCGCGCAATTGATTGCTGCTCAGCGCTTTCAAATCCGCTGGCTCAATGGCTACAAGCTTGTCAGTCGCCAAGCCATCCAATTGGAATGTCGTCAGCGCACCGACTTGTACCGAACTCAAGGCCATGAGCTGGTCTGTTTTCAGGACCGCCAATTGCTGCGGTGTCAAACTCGCAACCCCGCTCACAGACATGGCTGCGACTTGTTGGGTTTGCAAACCCAGTACCTGTGCTGTGGTCAAGGAAGCCACCTGCAAGGTGGTCAGTGCCCGAATCTGGTTCGAGCTCATCACTTGCAAATCCTCTACCTGCATAGCCTGTATCTGGGCTTCGCTCAACGCTTGCAACTGATTGGAGTTCAGCCCCTGGATTTGCTCGGTGCTGAATGCAACGATTTGCTCTGTGGTCAGTGCACCGGCTTGACTGGATGTGATGCCAGCAAGCTGTCCAGTGCTCAACGCCACCAGGTCTTCGGTTTGCAAAGCGCGAACTTGCTGCGTGGTCATGCCCCGGATTTGGGACGATGTTAAAGCTGCGGCTTGCGCCGTGGTCAAGGCCACCACGCGATCGGTTGCCAGTGCTGCCAGTTGACGCGTACCTAATTTCTGTAAATCGCTGGCGTTGATCGCAGCGACCTGATCCGTTGTGAGTGCAGCCATTTGTGCCGTGGTCAAACCGACCATCTGGGCTGCTGTCAAGTTGGTCACTTGCTCCGGTTGGAGACCACTGATTTGCGATGCTTTCAGGCCAGCAATCTGATCTGTGGTCAGCGCCACAACCTGACTTTCGTTCCACAAGGACAATTGATCCGTGCTCAACGCCTGTAACTGCGTTACAGACAGGCCTTTGAGCCCCGCCGTACTGAATGCCATGACTTGGTTGGTCTGAAGCGCCACAAGCTGCGCTGTGCTCAAGGCAGACACCTGGGCAGAGCTCAATTGATTGATCTGTGCCGTCGACAACGCCTGCACTTGAGAGGTACTCAAAGCGCGCAGAGCTTCTGAGTCCAGGACAGGCAATTGCGCGGTATCCAATGCCGACACCTGCTCCGTCGTCAGAGAACCCACCTGTGAAGCGCTCAGTCCCAGCAATTGGGCCGGCGTCAGCGCTCTGATGTCTTCTGTGCTCAGTTGTCGCAATGCTTGCGTGGTCAGGCTGTTCAACTGGTCTACGCTCAGGCCACGAACCTGAGCAGTGGTCAGTACCTGCACCTGATCTGTTTTCAGGGCGCCTATCTGAGCCGTACTCAAACCGGCGAGTTGCGATGTGCGCAATACCGTTAAATCTTGCGTTTCCAGGGCCTGCACTTGCTGCGTCGACAGTGCCCTGAGTTGTTGCGAAGTCAAGGCCGAGGCCAATGTTGTCGTCAACGCCACAACTTGATTGACCGTGAGCGCCCTGATTTGACTGCTGCTCATGCCCACCAAGTCTTCGGTACTGAGAGCGGCCACCTGGTCGGTGCGCAATGCCATCACCTGACTGGTGATCAATCCCGCAACTTGCGCAGACGTCATTGCCGCAACCTGCGCCGTGGTAAGTCCCATCAATTGAGAGGTCAGCAAGGCTCTGACTTGATCGACACTCAGCGCTGCGATCTGCGTTTCATTCCAGAGCGATAACTTGTCAGTGCTCAGAATCTGCAACTGAGATGACTTCAAGCCCTTCAGCTCCGAGGCTTTCAATGCGGCAACTTGATCTGTGTTCAATGCAACAATCTGCGCTGTATTCATCGATCCCAATTGGATGGAATTCAGAGCGCCCGCCTGCGCAGTACTTAACAGTTGTATTTGTGCAGTGTTCAGTACTTTGATACTGGAAGAACTCAAGGCTCCCACTTGTGCCGTGGTGATGGCCGTGATTTGAGTGTCTGTCAACGCCGTCACCTGGGTGGTTGACAAACCTTGCACTTGCGCTGTTGTCAGCGCCTTGATATCAGCAGTCTCCAGCACGCGCCAGGCTTGTGTAGAAAGACTGTTCAACTGTTCCGCACTCAGACTGCGCACTTGCGCAGTAGTCAGAGCGAAGACCTGTTGCGTACTTAACGCGGCCATCTGCGCAGCGCTGAGGCTCGCAAGTTGTGTCTGTGTCATCACCGCCGCATCTTGCGTTTGTATCGCCAGAATTTGCGCAGTGCCCAACGCCCGGATCTGACTTGAGGTCAGCGCTGTCACTTGCTCCGTCGTCAATGCCTCCACTTGATCGCTGCTCAGAGCGGCCACTTGAACCGAGTTCAGCACATTCAGCTGTGACGTGGCAAGTTTCTCAATTTGTGTGGTTGTCAAGGCCGCGATTTGCGTCTCGCTCAGCGCTTTGACTTGCAAAGAGGTGAAAGCCACTACTTGCGATGTGTCGAGAGACGCCAGTTGTTCCGTCGTCAACGATGCCACCTGATTCGACTGGAGCGCTCGAACCGCTTGGGTCGACAAAATCTGCAATTGGGCTGTGGTCAGTCCCCGCAGTTGCGCTGAAGACAACGCCAATAAGTCTGTCGTGTCCAGAACCTGAAATTGGGTGGTGGAAAGCCCACTCAAGGCTTCTGCAGTAAGTTTCTTGACACTGGCCAGACTCAGGGAACTGAGTTGAGCAGTGGTGAGTCCGCGAACTTGTGATTGACTAAGCAGAGGCATCTGCACACCCAAGGCAGAAAGCTGAGCGGTTGTCAAACTGCCTATTTGCGCCGTTGTCAGCGCGGCAAATTGAGAGCTGCTTAAGCCACTGATCAATTTGGAGCTGATGGCGGCGATATCTGCCGTTTCCAGTGCCGCAACCTGATCCGTGCGCAAGCCTTTGATTTGCACCAGCGAAAGCGCTTGTACATCCTCTGAAGTCAAAGCCAGTACTTGGTCTGTGGTCAGTGAGGCCACTTGCACGGATGTCAAACCTGCAATTTGCGCCGTGGTCAAGCCGACGATATCTTGAGTCTCCAAAGCACTGACTTGGTCAGAGCGCAAGGCTTTGATTTGAGCGATGCTGAGGTTTTGAAGGACGGTATCCTGGAAGGATTGAATCTGTTCCGGGCTGAGCACACCCAATTGGGTTGCTGAAAGCGCAGCAACATCTTCCGAAGTCCACGACGTGAAGTCAGTTGTCGCAAGAGCTCCTGCGGTGAGCGCTCGAATCTCTTTGGATGTCAGTGAAGGTGTTGTCATTTCTTGCTCGCTTTCGCTACGCCGCAACCACGCCCAGACCTTGAGCGCATTACCGGCTTCTCACAATCGGCACGAAAAAAATAATCTTGAGTCTTTTGAGAAATCATTTTTAGAGCCGATTTTTTTGTTTTCTTAGGTTTTATTTTTAAAATAAAAGATTTTTTTAGAGTATTTTTGAATTATTCAAAAATCACCCTTGTCGAAAGGTGTCACGCACCTTCCCATAAGCCTGCAAGTACTCTGCAAACCCTTGCTCCCTGGCGGCAATCTTCAAAGCATCACTCAGAACCACTTCGTGCGGGTATTTGCTAAGCGTCAGTCCAGACCAAGCACATTTGAAAGTGTCATAGGCCCGCAGTTTCCAGTGCGTTTGGGTAGCCAACATCAAACTGACCATGCGCTCTGCCAGGAAAACCTTGCGCGGCACCCCATTCTTGTACTGCGTCAATGCCAGCAATTGTTGACGCAACAGCGTGTCAGAACCTTGCTCGCAGTAAGCAAACAACTGCTCATTGAGTGCCAGCCACTGACGCCAAAAAGCGGGTTTGGCCACGAAGAAATTGCTGAACACAATTTGACGGGAATCCATGATGAGATTGTGCAGATCCACAGGCCAGCCGATGTGGTTCAAGAAGGCTTGTGAGATATCGCGAAAGCCGGGATCGAGAAAATCGTTTTGCTCAAACACATTCAGAAAGCAAGCACCAAAGTCAGGCTGAGGGCTGAATGTGACAATATCGTGATCTGTTGTCAGATTTGCTACAAATTGCCGTACGTAATCCCCATCCAACCCCGTTTTTTCTTTGAAACGCGGTGAGAAAAAGCCGTAGTACGCACGCTCATCCAAAGGTGTATTCAGCAAGAATTGGCGAATCGGCCAATACTCTTGCCAGTCCGGACGTGCGTTTGTCCGGTTATCGAGCACGATCATGCCAGCAGACACCCGCTGAAATGTCTCTTCTGAATAAGCAATATGCATCAAGTGCACTTGCTCCGGGGCAATTTTCTCGTTGACTTCTACCGGGATCTGCGGCGCTGGGGCCAGTGCCCTGGTCGTCATTTCCACATAAGGTATTGCAGCTTCAACCAAGGGGCGCGGCTGACGTTGAACCCAGGCCTCTTCCAGCAAGGTTTCCATATCGCGCGTGAATGCTGGCGCATCAAACACCCCCCCCGTGGCCACCAATTGCGCCATGCGCTGACGAATGGAACGATAAGCCTGCGTATCAAGTGCCAACGACACAGCACGCGCCTCATAACTGGGCAAATCGTGGGTGATCAGTTCATGCAAACCCAGGGAGTGCAACAAGCTGCCAGCCATGCGCGAAACAAACGTGCGCCCACTCAATGTCAGCATGGGCAAACCAACCGACAAGGCATCGCGTGCAGTCGAGCCTGCGTTGTAGGGAAAGCCATCCAGGAACAGATCGGCCAGTTGGAGATTGGCCAAATATTGCTCTTTACCAACGCGAGGACTGAAAATCAAGCGTGACACATCCACACCGTGCGCAGTCGCAGCGTGTTTCATGTTGGCTGTAGCCCAGGGATTGTCGTCCACAAGCCACAGGCATGCACCAGGCGTGCGTTGCAGAATGCGCATCCAGCTCGCAAATACTTCTTCGGTGATTTTGTAGGAGTTATTGAAAGACGCAAAAATGAAGCCTTCCTCCGGCAAGCCCTGGGCTGCACGCGTTGTCGGTTCCGCCATTTGACGCAATCGATCGGCAGGCAGAAACGATGACTTCAAGTAAAGCGGTGTTTCGCTGAAATAGGGCTGCAAGGCCGGTGGCAAGGAAAACGCATCAGCCAGCACGTGGTCAATCCAGGGCATGGCGGTAGGGCCAATGAAACCCAGATAGGTCACTTGTAGCGGCGCAGGACGCATCGCCAAAATGCCATGCCGCAGGCCACTGCTGAGGCCTTGCAAATCGATCAGCACATCGATTTCATGATCTGCAATCAGTTGTGCCACCCTGGCGTCATCCAGCGCATGCACCTTGTGCACATGCTCGAAGGCCGCCAGCAGGCGCGCGCGGTAGGGCGAGCCATCCTCAGGGCTGTAATCAAACGCAAAGGTTTCAAAGCGACTGCGATCGTGGTTTTCCAGGACTTCTGCCAGGAGCAAACCGACCGCATGCATGCACAGGTCACCGGACAAATACCCCAGACGAAGACGACCCGGACGGCGTTGGATCGGCAACTTCAGAGGAGCGGGCGTATTGACCAACTTGCGACCGACAAAATTCCGCGAAGCCATCAGATGCATCGCAGGATCGTCAGTGTGTGCCAACATACCCAGCGGAGAGAACGACATCCACAAATCGTGGGTACTCAAACCGGGCAATGATTTGAGCACAGGCCATTTGCACTGACGTTGACGCAAGTGCAACCAATGTTGCAGTGCATCGGGTTGCTGAGGTTTCAAGCCGAGACTTTGCTCCAGCGCCAATTCCGCTGCCTCATAGCGACGCAATTTTTCCTGGTAACGACCCAGGTTGTTGTAGGCCATGATGACCAAAGGACGCGTAACGTCGGTGATAGGCAAGCCCACCACGGTCACTTCCGTCCATGCGTCAATGGCGGCCGCTGATTGCCCAAGAGCCTCCAACTGGCTGCCGAGATTCAGACGCGCCTCCAAAAAGGAGGGCTGTGCCGCCACCGCTTGCTGATAGGCCGCAACAGCCGATTCGCGCTGGCCTAACTCACCTCGGATCACCCCTAAATTGAACCAGGCGACATGCGACATCGGCTGAGCGGCCCCTTGTAACCAGCTTTCATAAAGAGAAGCGGCAAGATCTGGCCGCCCACTGACCTGCAGTCGTTGGGCTTGGTCCAGAAGCTCAGACAAACTGGCTTGAGGGAGACTCAATGTGGGTTGTGCAGACTCAACCGATTTTGATTTTTTTGCGCGCATGGTGATCACATTTCTGACAAAACCCCCAAGATGGCCTATCTTGGGACGGATACCAGCTTTTTGTCAAAAAGATGGCATTCGGCAGTCAGAATGCAATTTTCAAGCCATGCAATATTCACCCACAAAAAAAGCCTGACCGAGGCCAGGCTTTTTAAGAACACTTTTGAATTACTTCAGGAGTGCCAGCACCGTTTGTGCAGACTGGTTGGCTTGCGCCAACATGGCCGTCGCTGCTTGCTGGATGATCTGAGACTTGGCCAGATTCGTGGTTTCCGTTGCATAGTCGGTGTCCAAAATCCGGCTGCGAGCAGCCGACATGTTTTGGTTTGACTCGGTCAGGTTGCTGACAACGGCTTCCAGGCGGTTTTGATAGGCACCTGCTTTGGATTGCATGGCGGAAACGGATTCAATGGCCGCGTCAAGCGCATAGATTGCAGCCGTGGCACCGGATGCAGTGGAAATATCCACCGATCCAACTTTCAATCCGTTGTCAGAACCACCGAATGTACCTCGCTTGAAGCCCAATGCATCAAAATTGGAATCGGTTTCGTTATTGCCTTCGGAACCACTCTTCACCGTGAACTCTTTGTCCGAGATGAGTCGGACGCTGGAGAAATAGGTAACAGCATCGCTGCCATCATCTGCTTTACCAATGGTCTGGCCTTGCAGACCAATGGCTTTGGCAGATACGGCTGCATCATCTGCGTCGGTTTTAACAGCGATAGAGATGTTTCGACCATCGGAGGCGACCAATTTCAGCCCCTCTCCGTATTGCTGCGCGGTTACTCCAGTAGAGCCTTGCTTGGCATTGATGGCCGAAATCACGGAGTCGAGGGTTCCCAACGACTGATCCTCAGTCACAGCCACACCGTTGATGTAGATGCTCATGTTTCCGGCTGTGTAACCTTCGAAGCCAGTACCATAAATCACGTTCGGCTCGGCAGCAGCAGAAACTCCTGTAATGGATGATTTCCTGTTGATCGCTGCAGCGATGGCAATGGCACTGGAAGCGCGTGAACTTCCTTCGTAAACGTCGGTCTTGCCAACAAAAGAGGCATTGTCATCACCGGCACTGGAGGCATCAATGGCCACATCATTGATGATCAGGGTGTCCCCTTGCAGTTGTCGAAGCGGTGAACTTGCTGTTCCTAGATCGGCATCGTCTCCGGCAACATATTCGCGACGAGCAGTCACGGTCTGAGCCGAACCTGTCGCGTAGCTTCCTGCGGCCAATCCTGCTTGAGCCAGGTTATCCAGCGTATTGCCCTCAGCAGTGCCGATTTCAATTTGCTTACCGTTGTAATTGGTCAAAGAATAATTGCCAACCCAGAGACCCTCGGTCCCGTCTGCCAAGTCCACGCCAGTCACACCATCGATATCTTTACCGGTGTTGTTCAGAGCGATACCCGTACCATTGGTTGTGAAGTTCCCACCCAATTTGATCCAAATGTTTCGGCCATCTGATGCGGTCAGAACAATGCCCTGATTGTCATCGGTGGTGTTGGTGGCAACAACCCCGGTTTGAGAAGAGATTTCATTGATTGCCAGAGCCACCGCTTTACGATTGGCTTCAGTAGTTGCGTTCTCAGCGAGAGTGAAACTGGCTGTTTCGATTCCGTTGATCTTGATTGTGCCGGTTTGCGAAGCACCGGATCCCAAAACGCTCATCTTGCTACCGTATGCAATGGTTTCACCGACGGTGGCAATCACGCCAGTCTTGGCCGACTCACGATTGATAGCGGCAGCCTTGGCAATTGCACTGGCACTGGCGAAGTGACTGGAAACCAAGTCATCTTCTGCAACAGACTCCCCAATCGAGACCCCATTGATCAACAAATCGCCAGCCGAGAATTTGGTAGCGCTCACGGAGTTGGAGGTGACCGAGGGTTTGTTACCAATTCCAATATCCTTGGTCTGAACTGAACCAAACCCGATTTTCATGTTGTCAGTGGCAAACACGCCGGTTTGCAGCTGAATTTCACCTGCAGAGCCATCCAGCAACTTGATGTTGTTGTGGTTGGTCTTGGTGGCAATGTTGTCGATTTCACTGTTCAACTGGGAAACTTCTTCTTGCAGCGATTTGCGGTCAGCAGCGGACATGGTGCCGGTGGCGGCTTGCACCGACAGTTCACGCATACGTTGCAGCATCGAAGAAACCTGGCTCATCGCGCCTTCAGCAGTCTGTGCCATCGACAAACCATCATTGGCATTGCGAATCGCCACGGCATAACCACGAATCTGTGCAGTCATGCGATTGGTGATCGCCAGGCCTGCAGCATCGTCTTTTGCGCTGTTGATGCGCTGGCCTGTGGAGAGTCGCTCCATGGCCTGCGACAACGATTTTTCAACCTTGCTCAAAGAGGCGCTGGCGCCCAGAGCTTTCACGTTGGTATTAATCACGGACATGATGTTTCTCCTACAAAGTCCATCACAAAGATTTCAAACAAAATTCAGAAAGAATTCCTGATGACAAAAGAATCGACCATCAAAGAAATTACTTGAGTTTCAATCACAAAGATTTATGCCAAATCGTTGTGCAAAATACCTTTGAAGCTTTCAATGCTGTGCGCCAGGCGAACAACCACTTCATTCGGAATCTGGCGAACGACCTCACCCGTCTCGGCATTTTTCACGTACACCACCGGACGACCCAGTTTTTCATCCATATCAAAACTGAGGCCGCGCCCACCATCGCGCACCATCTCATTCAAGCGCCCAATGGCGTCCTGAAGGTTTTGCTTCATGCGCTCCGTGTCCACCTTGATCTCCGCTTTGGGAATAGGCGATGTCAAGGGTGACGGAGCCTGCGCTGGTTCGCCTCCACGCGCAACAGGCGCTGCGGTGGGTGTCGCCGCCGCTTGTGGCATGGAGGCTCTCACCCCCGCTTGTAATTCTGAAATCATGGATCACCATCCTTTCCTGTCATCCACGCACCAATGAACAAAACATGCCGCCAGGGTCAGCTGGGGCTGTGTGGAACAGGAATCGGAAGGGCCACGAACAACTTGAGTGTTTTCGTGAAAAGAAATTTTTTTGAATTCTTAAGAATTCAAAAAATCAGAGATCAGCTCTTATTTATTGGTGTATGCGGCCATCATGCCGTCGAAAGTCGATTTCAGGCTGCTCTTCTGGCTGTTGACCTGTCCAACCAGGCTATCCATCGCAGCAAATTGCTTGGTGTAGCGGGCAAGCAAGGCATCCATGCGAGTTTGCAAATCGGTCAGATCTTTCTGATACTTTGTATTTTGTGAGCTGGCCGATTCGCTTTGGCTCATCAATGGGCCTTTGGGATCGAGCAAATTGCTTAATTTGCGAACTGCATCGCCCATCAAGCCTGCAGGCGCCTTGGAGTAGGCGCTCAGGTTATCGTAATTGCCCGTCAGAGACTTGACCACATCACCGAAGTTATTTTGAAGAGAGGCGTCGAGTTTGGCACTGTCAAGACTCATCGTTCCCTTTTCGTCCACACTCAAGCCCAACTGCCAAAACGAAGTGACTGTGGTACCTGGTGTAGAAGAGGCGCCTTGAAACAAGCTTCTGAGTTGCTGACGCACCATTCTGACGGTCGAATCGCCCACCAAGGTTGCGCCGTAGGTGTCCAACGTGGATTTCGGATCCGACACCTGGTTAAGCAAGTCATTCGCATCGTTATACGAGGTAACCAACTCGGTCATTTTGGTGGTGAGCGATGCCGTATCGCGGGTCAGATCCAGGGTGGCGGCGCCTGTGGTGGGGGTACGCAAACTCAGCGTCACACCGGCAATGGCATCCGTGACGGTGTTGGTGTTACGTGTCATGGCGATGCCATTCACCATGAATGAGGCATCGGTCGCGTGGGTATAACCGGGCACACCAGCAAACTCCAACTCGGCGGTCGCACTGGACAGCGTGAAATCCTGGCTGGCGCCTGTCGTGCCGGTCACCAAAATTTTGTAGGGCTTCAAGGCATTGCCGGTGCTGACCAATTCGGCTTTGACGCCAGCATTCTTGGCATTGATGGCGGCGACCACACCTTCAGGGGTTTGGGCATAGCTGTTTTTGGTCAGCAGTGGTGCAGTCAGGCTACGACCGGAGGCGGAAGAAAACAACAGATTTCCATCGGAGGCAATCACTGAAATGTCTGAACTGCCATCCAGCGTCCGCAGCTGGCTCTGGAGATTGGCTGCCAGCTCTGGCAACGTGGTCGCTCCCGGCGCAGGGATCACTTTTTGAAATGTGCCACCGATGCTGATGGAGAACTCTTTGAAATCGTTCACCGATGCCGCAGTGGCAAAAGCCACACCATCCAGGCGAGCAGGCGTCGCCCCGTCAGAATTCGTGGGCGTGCCGACGACTGCATCGTTGGTCATCCCGATCTGCATCTCATTGCTCAGGCTGACATTCGACAAAGATCGACCGGTGGCGGAAAAAACCTGCAAGCCACCGCCAACCTCCAAAACACGGAGGTCCGAACTGCCGTCCAGTTTTTGCAATTGCGACTGCAAGTCTGAGGCCAATGCGGCCAATGTCGCAGCGGCGGGGGCAGGCGTCAGAGTGTGGGGCACCCCCGCAACAGTGATTTGAAAGCTCTTGAAATCCGTGGTGGCCGGTGTCGTGGTGCCAAAAGATACGGCATCAATCCCGATGGTGCTCAAACCCGGTTTGGCAATGGCGCGGGTTGCAGATCCCAGCGTCAGGGAATCGTCGGCGTTCACGTTGACGGTGACATCGGTCACACCTGCTGCCGCCAACCCTGCCTCCAAAGCTGTTTTGAGCTCAGCCATATTGCTCACGCTCGGAGTAGCCGCGATGGCAATGCTCACGGTCTGGCCATCTGCCGTGAAGGTCAGACCTTTGAAAGGGGCTGACCCTGCCGGAGATGAAAATTGAATCCCGGACAAGGTGGCACCCGATGCCGTTCCCGAGTTCGCTCCCGGCTCTGCAGGCAAAGCTGTTCCACCAGAAACGCCTACGTTGTCGCTTTTCAATGTCAAATTGAAAGGGCTGGCCAAAGCGCTTGTAGGGCTGGCAAAAGCCTTGGCGTCGGGTGTCAGGACACGTTTGCCTTTGGCAATCGAGGTGACCTGAATGTCGTGGCTACCCACTGCTGCACTGGTATTGGTGGTAACGCCAAAGGCTGCTGTCTGACTGTTGCTCACCGTCAAACTGCTAAAGCTGCCCTTGTCTTTCAGGGCAGCCATTTTGGTTTTCAATTCGGAGACCATGAACATCACGGCAGACAAGCCCGTGATCTTGGATTCGTTTTTGCCGATCTTGGCGTTGATGGCGTTTTCACGCGGTACACGCTCGGCATCGACCAGGTTTTGAGCCAAAGAGTTGGTGTCCACACCGGACCCCGCAGAGAGCGAGGTCATGATCTTCTGAGCATTCGCCTTGTTACTGGCGGCCACAGAGGCTTGCGTGGTCGCCGCCGTGGAAGTTGTGGAGGTGCTGACAGCAGAAGTGGCCATGGTGGGTTATGTTGGAATCAGAGGCGCATCAAGCACAGAATCGGTGTCAAAGTCAAAAAATTGAGATGTCAATTCAAATAATTGAACAAACTGAGTTTGGAAATTTTGGCAAAACTGCTTTGAGCAGCCTCTAAAGCCAATTGATCACGGTTCATCCGGGTAATGGCCTCGGTGTAATCCAGATCCTGCACTGCCGACAAAGTGGTCTTCAAACGAAGTTTGACTTCATCCAGAACATTTTTTTGAGCGTCCACCACATTCAGATCAGCTCCGATTTGGGCTGTTGCTTCGCTCACGCCTTGCTGCATGGCATCCATTTCACCAATGCCGCGCAGCATGGACGTCCTGTCGGACGTCCGAACCGCCTTGGCCAAATCACCCAAGGCCTGGAAAAAGCCTACACCCACCTTGCCGCCTTTGCCATCATCTCGCACCACGCGCACAAATGCATCCGAGCCGGGGCGATTCACGTTCATGCGGCGGTTGTCACCCACGGCCACTTGCATGCGGCTCTGGTCACCCTGGTAATCAATCAATCCCTGACTGTTAGGTGCGAAAGAAGGCTGTGTCACACGACTGCCTGCAAAGATGTAATTGCCTGACGTGTCTTGCGTATTGGCCAAGCTCAGAACCTGATCACGCAAAGACTCAATTTCCACGGCAATCGATTCACGGTCCAACTTCCCCATGGTGTCGCTGCTGGCTTGAACCGTCAACTCCTTGATGCGGTACATCACATCGCTGACGTTACGTAGCGCAGTTTCCTGAGTGCTCAGCTTGATTTCGACTGCGGACAAAGTGTTTTGATAGCTTTCCTGGCGCGCCAACTCCGACTCTAACCGTGTCACCAGCGATGCCTTGTCAGGCTCGTCACTGGGCTTGGTAATTTGCTTGCCCGTGGAAAGCTGCTCCTGCGTCTTCGAGAGATTCGACTGCACTGTGGCCAGTTGGGTACTGGCACGGTCATAGAACAGATTGGTAGAAACTTTCATGGTGAATGTCTTTCAGACTCAGCGCACCTGGATGATGGCGTCGAACAACTGACTGGAAATCTGCATGGCTTTGGCTGAAGCCTGGTAGGCTTGCTGAAAGCGGATCAACTCAGCGGCTTCGTCGTCCAGATTGACACCAGAAGCCTTGTCGCGTGACTGCACAGCCTGGTCATTCACCACGGTCAGCGCCTGCTGCGTGATCTTGGCTTGCTGCGCCAGATTACCGATGTCATTGACCTGGTCGATGTAGGTGTTGGAGAGCGTCTTGCCTTCAATGATGGGCTTCTTCGACAAGTCTGCCAGCGCCAACATGTTCTCGTTGTTACCAATGCCATCCTTGTTGCCATCAATCAGGAATGTGTCACCCACGTTGGGCGCAAAATTCAACTTGACCTTGAGCCCTTGGTACTCAATGGTCGGTTCAAGGACCGTGGGGTCGTAAGTACGGTTAGCCAGTTCGGTATCAGTCTTGCTGTCCACAATCACATACCGGTTGCCTGACGTGAAACGAATTTCCAGAGATTGCTGTCGCAAATTTTCTTGCGGCAACACCGGTTCACCGGTGTAACTGGCAGCGACCGAGGCGGCATTGCCTTGGCCAGTGACAAACACCATCAAGTCGTCAGGAACCTTGCCTTCAATGTACGCGCCAGTTCGGATACCCAACTTGGCCAGTTCTGCAGGTGTACCATTCGGACCGAAAGAAATGCGGATATCGGATTTCTCCGGACTCAAAGGATTCAACTCTCGGGTCATGCGAATTTTGCCGTTGTATGTGGCAGCATCGATACCCAATGCATTATCTGGAAATTTTTCGGCGTCGGCTGTGCCAATCGTGATGGGCAATCCACCTGAAGACGGCAGATTTTCCAGCAGCAATTCCCCACGTTCGTTGACACGCGCGGTAACCCCTGTCAGCGCTGACTTGTCCTGGATGGCTTTGACCAAGCTCTTGAAATTGGTGAATGGCCCAATGTCCTGGCCGTTGATCTGTAACGGCTGGTCCAACTTCAGCTTGGAGGGCGCCACAGTGATGTCGTTGTACGCCTGGACGCTGACATCGTTCAGGCCAGACGTTTTGAACCAGGACGCCATGACTTGTGCCATGTCTTTCTCATCCCCCTTGAGAACCAAAGGTCCCAGAGAAAAACCATTGATCATGATGTCCTGATCACCAATCAACATTCCAGCCTGGGTCGCCGCAACGCGTCCGGTTTCCAGCACAGCAGGCACGGGGACGCTGGTGACCGGCAGGCCATCTTTGTCAAACATTTGCTGGTACTGTACGGCCGCTTTTGCGCCGTAGAGAACATTGATGCCGCGATAGCCGTATTCATCCGATTTGTTCAGGTATTGATCACTGTAGGTGGTGGCTTCAGAGAAGCCGTTCTCGGGATCAATCACCTGAAATTGCTCATCCAGCGACAAGGCTCGCCCCAGAATGTGCCGGCCGTCGCGTGTCATGACCTGCAATTGCTGATCGCCGACGGCATTGTCAAGATAAAAAGTGGGGGATTCGATGCCCGCAGCCACGGAAGTCACTGGCGCAAATATTTTCACGCCCTCCACTTTCACAGGCACACCCGCTGCAGGGTTGGCGTTGTTGCCGAGCAAGGGGTTGCTGATCCCAGGAGGGGTTGCAGAAGTTGTATAGCTCAGGGTCGCCTGAACAGTGCTCGAATTGGCAACACTTTCACTCACACGGAACTGAGCCGCTGTCGCAATGCGCATGGCATCATTCAAGGCGACGCGTATGCCAGCAGCTTCGTTGGCAACCGAAGGGTCCAAGCGGAACATGTCTTGTCCCACTTGGCCATACCCGTCAATGCCACTGGCCTGCACAGCATTCACCTCCCTGACAAGGGTCTTTGCCAGAAAATTCAAACTCTTTTGCGCAGGATCCAGCACCTGTCCCATGAAACTGGTCAGGCCACCCATTTTTCCGCTGTTGATGCCCGGTAGTGATTCCGTTGTGCCATAGGGATCAAGCACAAAGTCAAATTTACCGTTCGCTGTGTCGATCCCAATAGGCCGGGCGGTCAGTTTGTCCACGACGCGACTTTGATTGATGGTCGAGCCCAAACTGACGGACACCACGCCATTGGGTTCAAAACTGGTCTTCAGGCCACCAAACTCTGACATTTGCCGGAGCAACAGGTCACGCCGATCCAACAACTCGGATGGTTGATTTTCAAGCCTAGATGTTTTGTTGAGTTGGCGATTCACCAGCGCCAGTTGATCGGTCAAAGTGTTGAACTGACCTGCGGCGGCCTCCAAAGCCTGGCGGGTCTCCGTGCCGATCAAATCCAACTGCCCTGACAGTTCTGCAAAACGCGAGGCCAAGCCCTGTGAGCTGCGCAGAAAACTGGCGCGCTGCACCGTGGATGCAGGATCAGCTGACAGGCTTCGCGCGGAGTCAAAAAACTGATCCAGAGCGGAACTTAAGCCCACACTCTTATCGCCCATGATGTCCATGACCCGCTGGGTGTAATCCACCATCGGTTCCTGGCTCAGCAAATCGCTGGTGCTTTTGCGCAGGTTCGATTCGGCAAACTCGTCAAACTGACGTTTGACAGAGCCAAAAGCGACGCCCGTGCCCATGTAATAGCTGGCCACCTTGGCCGGGCTGTTGGACTCGAGAGCCACATCCTGGCGAGAATAGCCGTCTGTACTGACGTTGGCGATGTTGTTGCTGACGGTACTCAGCGCGCGCTGGTATGCCGAAACCGCCGTGCTGCTGATACTGAGCATGTCACTCATGACTCACTCCTTCTCACACCCGGCAGGGGTTTCAACTCGGGGCGAAGCAAGGGCATCGGTGCCGCATCTCGCTGCAACTCCATCGGCTTGGCAGCCGGATTCAAGGGCAAACCTTTTTGTCCATGCAATTTCAGCATGTCCGCCGTGCTAGGTTGCGTCTGCATCTGGCTGACCTGACGTACCAGACTGTCGGCCAGGCCCAGGGTATTGCGCCTGGACATCTGAACCGACATTTCCTTGTCGTACATGCCTTCAAAGGTTTCCATCGCATCGGACTGCACAAGGTCACTTTTCATGACGTTGTTCGCGTCACGCATGGACTTGAGCATCATTTGAATGAACAAGCCTTCGAATTGCTGTGCGGTTTCACGCAACGCCTGATCGTCTTTGCGCTGAGCTTTGCCACGCAATTCGCCCAGGCCCGAAAAGTCCATATAGGACTTGGCGGTGGAGGAAGAGATGGGATCACTCACAATCGGTCCTTAGATGATGACCAGCTCAGCACGCAGGCTACCCGAGCTCTTGAGCGCTTCCAAGATGGCAATCAGTGCCGAAGGCGATGCGCCCACCTGATTCACAGCATCCACAATGTCACGCAAATCCACACCTGGCTGAAACAGGAACATGGGCTTGTTCGGTTCATTGACATTGATTTGCGCGTTTTGAACTTCAGCAGTTTGTCCTTGCGCCAGAGCGTTAGGCTGCGACACTTCGTTGGTGGCCGATACCGCCACAGAAATCGTCCCGTGTGACACGGCTGCAGCGGTCACGCGTACAGCGCGGTTGATGACCACGGTGCCCGTGCGTGAATTGATGACGACACGTGCAGGTGGCTCGCCTGGTTTGACTTCCAGGTTCTCCAGCATGCTTAAAAAAGCGACTTTTTGATTCAAGTCTTGAGGGGTTCGGACCGATATCGATATGCCATCAAGAGCTTGCGCCACATCACCACCGAATTTTGAATTGATCGCATTGACAATGGCGGTCGATGTTGAAAAATCGTTGTCACGCAGGTTCAGCACCAAGTTGTCTGCCTTATCGAAGGGCGTGTCCACAATCCGCTCGACAATGGCGCCGCCAGGGACGCGTGCAGATGTTGGGACGCCAATGGCCACTTTGGAGCCCGCCGCAGAGGCGTCAATGCCTGTTGCGGTGAGGTTGCCCTGTGCCAATGCATAAATTTCACCATCGACGCCACGCAAAGCGGTCATCACCAGATTGCCGCCTCTCAGGTTACTGGCCTTGCCGATGGCCGAAACGTTCACATCAATGCGTTGTCCTGGCTTGGCAAAGCCAGGCAATTCGGCAGTGACCATCACGGCTGCAGAATTTTTGATATCGATCCGGCTGGTGGCAGTCACTTGCTCAAAGTCAGACATGGGTCCATCGATGCGCACGCCCAACTGCGCCAGCATCGCTTTCATGCTTTGCGTGGTGAATGGCACCGAGGCATCGTCCCCCGTCCCTTGCAAACCCACCACCAGACCAAAACCAATCAATTGGTTGGGACGCTGTGCAGCCACCGTTGCCAGATCCTTGACCCGGTCAGCCCACGAAGCCGTGCAAGCCAGCATCAGCATGGCCAGCACACCCCAGCGATTCCATGTTTGAATAGCCATGCGCATTCTCATCAAAAAGGCCAGAACTTGTGCAACATGCTGGTTCCCCAGCCCACTTTGGTGGCATTCGCCAGGTCGCCCGATCCGCGGTAGGCAATTTGGGCATTGGCCAAGCGCAGGGATTGAACGGTGCCATTCGGTCCGACATCCTGTGGCCGGATCACGCCCGAGACCTGAATCACTTCCGTGCCTTCAGACAAACCAAGTTTTTTCTCACCGCGCACCACCAGGTTGCCGTTGGCCAGAATTTCAATCACCGTGACCGTCACCGAACCACTCAGACTGGCTTTTTGGTCGGCGGTACCCGAACCTTTGCTGTCAACCTTGGAGTCGTTAAGATTGATGCCGTTCAATGCGGGGTTCAACCTGCCTACCTGGGCGTTGAAGCCTGGTGGTATGGCCGTGTTTTTGGACTCACGGCTCACATCTGTGTTTTGAGTGCGCGCGGCCTGCGTTGATTCGTTCAGCAGCACCGTGATCAAATCGCCGACCTGGTAATTGCGACCACGGCCAAACCAGGAATCGCTGGGACGGTTGCTGTAGATGCCACCAGTCACCGGTCGAGCACGGTCGCTGGCCATGGGATACACCGGTGCAAACTCGGGCGAAGGCGTCAGGGCCGCTTGTGGTGTGTCGACGCTGGCGCAGGCCTGTAGCAGGAGCAGGGTCAAGACAGATAAGGTAAAACGCATGATGGGGCCTTACATGTTCTGGTTGAGGAACTTCAGCATGCCATCCACGGCGGAAATCGACTTCGAGTTGATTTCGTAGGCGCGCTGGGTTTCGATCATGTTGACCATTTCTTCCACCACATTCACGTTGGAGGCCTCCAAAGAGCCCTGATTGAGGACACCGGCCCCATTGACCCCTGGCTGCAAAATCTGTGCGGCACCACTGGAAGCAGTGGCGGCAAGCAGGTTGTTGCCCAAAGGTTTCAAGCCACTCGGGTTCACAAATTTGGCAATCTGAATTTGCCCCAAAATTTGTTGTCCGCCACCAGCCACCAACTCGACCGACACGGAACCATCGCGGCCCACGGTCAAACTGGATGCGTTGTTAGGGATCACGATTTCAGGCTGCAGCAAAAAGCCAGAGGAGGTGACCAGCTGACCTGTTGCAGACAACTTGAAGGCGCCATCCCGCGTGTAAGCAATCGTTCCGTCCTGCTGAGCAATCTGAAAATAGCCATCCCCCAGAATGGCCACATCCAGTGGGTTCTGGCTGTTGATCAGGTTGCCCTGGGCATGCAATTTTTCGGTGGCCGTGACTTTCACACCAGTACCCAGCATCAGACCCGTCGGCGCCTGCGTGGTCGCTGTCGTTTGGCCGCCTGCTTGGCGGATGTTTTGGTAGAGCAGGTCTTCAAAGACCGCGCGATCGCGCTTGAAGCCCGTCGTGTTGACGTTGGCCAGGTTGTTGGAAATGACGTTCATGCGGGTCTGCTGCGCGTCCAGACCCGTTTTGGATACCCACAATGATGCGTCCATCGATTACCTCTGCTCTTTCTCTTCAACGGACTCAGGGTCCGTCATGTCAACTGGGAAGTCGCAACATGGACGCC
>JACCDZ010533672.1_pt1 | contig 27429 bp, 21 predicted proteins | sample 7449551 | NCBI WGS metagenome assembly JACCDZ01 (sample SAMN15323452, study PRJNA562643) | freshwater metagenome | isolation source: river surface water | place: USA:Blue River Watershed | collected 2017-08-18 | reverse complement strand
TTACTATCTTCTAACCACGGACATTCGTTTGAAATAGTAACCGAATCATCATGCCAATTTTTCATAAAAAGGCCAATCACTTCGTACCCTTGTTCTTTTAAAAGATAGGCCGCAACGCTCGAATCTACACCACCGGAAAGTCCTACTACTACTCTTTTCATCTTATTTTTTCTCCTCTACTTTTTTCTCTTCAACAGTTGGCTCAACTGCTTTATTTTTATCTGCTTTTTTGGCTAATTTTTCTTCAAATTTGATTAATTCTTTTGAAAATTTTTCGGCTTTAACTTGTTTTACAACTTTATCATTTTCATAAAATTTCCAAATTCCAATTTTCGAATTATTTTTATAATCGCCTTCGTACATTTTTTTCCCATTTACATTAAAATAAGTTGCTTTGCCTTCAAACATATCATTTACGTAGGTATGTTGGTCAATTTGTTTTCCATTTTCAGCAAAAGTTTTCCCAACTCCATTTTTTTTACCGTCTACATAATTTACTTCTTCAGCTAATTTATTTTCCTTGTAAAACACTTTTCTTGGTCCGTTTAACTTTCCATTCTTGTAGTTTTCAAGAGTCATAATATCTTTTGATTCTTTATGATAGTATTTCCATTGTCCTTCAAAAAGTTTATTTTTCACTAAACCTTCACTGACTTTATTATTTTTTTGGTCGAAGAAAATCGTATAGCAAGAACCATCGCCTTTAGAAAAATCTCTTGTAGCAATTACAGTTCCTGATTTGGTATCATCGAAATATTTGAAAGTTCCCGTTTCTTTACCATGTTCGAAAGTTCCCTCATAACGCGGACGTTTACTTTCATCATGATACCCTTTCCAAAGCCCGTGTCGTAAACCTTTTTCATCAAATTGATTTAATTTATCTTGCGCAGAAATGAAATTTGAAATTGCCAAAAAGGCAATAAATACAATGTTTTTCATATATTATTTTTATTTTTTTGTCTTCAATCATTAACGATAAAATAGTTAAAAAATTGCTTCGTAAAAGTAACTAATAAATTTTTACTTATCAATTACTTTACCAAGTTCTTTTGCTCTAGCATTGGCGTGATTAATTCCTTCATTTATTTTCGAATTTATGTCATGCGACTGAAATACATTCAGAGCGGCTTCGGTTGTTCCACCTTTTGAAGCAACCTTCTCAATCCATTCTAAATTTGATAAATTACTTCTATTTTGTAATTGTGTGGAACCTAAAAAAGTTTGTTGCACTAAAAATTCTGCTTCTGATTTTGAAAAACCTAAACTTATAGCTGAATTTACCATCGCGTTCATAAAATAATACACGTAAGCTGGACCACTACCTGAAATGGCAGTTGCGGCATTAATCATTTCTTCATTTTCAATAAATAATGATTTTCCAGTTGTATTGATTAAATTCTGAATGATGAATAAATCTTTTCTATCCACTTCTTGAGAAGTTGTAAAAACAGTCATCCCTTGTCCGATTTGAGTTGGAATATTAGGCATAGAACGAATGATTTTTTTGGCTTGTAATTTATTAGAAATGTTCTCAATTGAAATTCCGGCCATCACTGACAAAATCAAGTGTTTTTCTGAAATAAAATCTTTAATTTGCAAACATAAACTATTAAAATCTTGAGGCTTTACGGCAATTATTACAATATCGACCGACAAAAATGACGTGCTAATTTCTGTGAAAAAATTCGTATCTGGAATAGTATATTTATTTGAAATCGCAGTCAAATTTCGTGACAACACAAAAATATCATTTGCTTTGATAAAACCAGAACTGACAAAACTACTTGCGTATGTTTGTCCCATATTTCCGAAACCTATAATGGCAATTTTCATAACTTAAATGAAATAAAAAAAGCCTATTCACATCATGAACAGGCTTTTAAAGAATTTATTTTTTCTTTTGATTTAGTGCTTTTTGAGCTTCTTGCTGTTCCATAATTTCACGCATTTTCTTTTGAAATTTCGATTCCGTTTTCGGTTTCGTTTTATTCACTTGAATTTGTGCATGAATTTTTTTCTCGTCTACCACATAGTTTTTAATCACTAACATGATTCCGATAGTAATTAAGTTAGAAATAAAGTTGTATAAACTCAATCCAGAACCGTAATTATTGAAGAAAATTAACATCATAATTGGAGAAACATAAATCATGATTTTCATAATTTTTCCCATATCTGGCATACCTTCTTGTTGAGGCGCTTGCATCGCTTGATCTCCAGTTGTCATTTTCATGTAGAAGAAAATCGCAATGGCTGCTAAAATTGGGAATAAACTTACGTGATCACCATAAAATGGAATATTGAATGGTAATTTATAAATAGAATCGTAAGAAGATAAATCGTCTGCCCAAAGGAAGCTTTTTTGTCTTAAATCGAAGGCAGAAGGGAAAAACTGAAACGAAGCATACATGAATGGCAATTGAATTAACGCTGGAATACAACCCGCCATTGGATTTACACCTGCTTTAGAATACAACGCCATAGTTTCTTGTTGTTTTTTCATTGGGTTGTCTTTAAATTTTTCACCCAATTCTGCAATTTCTGGTTTTAATACCTTCATTTTTGCTTGTGACAAGAATGATTTGTATGTGATAGGCGACATCGCAATTTTGATAATTATTGTAAAAATAATAATTGCAACTCCGTAAGGCATAAAGCCTGATAACAATCCAAATAATGGAATGAAAACAAACATATTAATCCAACCGAAAATTCCCCAACCTAATGAAACTAATTCATCTAAGTTTTTGTCGTATGCGCTTAATGTTTTATAATCCGTTGGACCATAATACATGTTCATGTCGTAATTTAAAGCTCCATTTTTAAACTCTAATGGCATTTTTGCAGTAAAGTTTTTGGTAAAAATAGTGTCCTTTTTATCGTCATCAACCAAATTATCAGATTTGAATTCTGTAGTTTTAAAAGGCGTACTTGTTAATAAAACAGAAGTAAAGAAATGTTGTTTGAAAGCTACATAAGTTACTTCTTCAATAGTATCTTCATCGTCCGTTGCACTACTTAAGTAAGAATCTTTTCCGTCTTCAAATTCATAAGCGATTTCAGTATATCTGTTTTCATACGATACACTTTTTTCGTTACGATATGTTTTTAAGTTCCATTCTAAATCAGATGGTTTAGAAGTATTTAAAACATTTTCTAATCCTTGTGTACGAATAGAAAATTCTAACATGTGGTCATTTTCTTTCATCACATAACGGTACTCTAAAAACTGATTTTCACCTGTTTTTAATTGCATCGTTAACACTTGATTTCTTCCTTCTTTGCTAAACTTAGGCTCGAAGTATAAATCTTTAGTATGGATAACTTTACCATCTTTCGTAGTTAAAGTTAAATCGAAATTCGCATTATTATTTTTAATAATTTGAACAGGCTTTCCAGAACCTTTTTTAATTTGTTCTTCGTTTAAAATAGTTGCTTCGGAAATATAACCTCCTTTATTTGCAATTTTTAAACTTAATAAGTTATTTTTCAATAAAGTTGACGAATCTTTAGCAGAAGGTAAAGTTTCAGCATAAGCAAATGCGCCTAATTTAGCCAAAGTTTCTGGAGAAACTGTTGCTGTAGAATCAGTACTTTTAACAGTTGAAACAGTTGAAGTTTGACTTTTTGGAGTTTTCGCTTCTTTTTCCGCTTGTTCTTTTTTTGCTTTTTCGGCTAATTCTTCTTTTGTAGGTTGATTTGAATACATCATCCACATTAAAATTCCGAAGATTAATGTGAAACCAATTAACGACTTAAAGTCGAACTTTTTTTCTTCCATGTTCTAAATGTGCAACTCCGCTGGAATTGAATTAATTTGTTATTATTTGACTGCCTTTATTGTAATTTGTTACGTTTTTATTTATTTTTTACAGCAGCGGCCACTAATCCCATAAATAATGGATGTGGATTTAGTACTGTACTTTTGTATTCTGGATGGTATTGGACTCCGATAAAGAAAGGATGATTTGGTAATTCAATAATTTCCACCAATCCTGTATCTGGATTTAAACCTGAAGCTACTAAACCAGCGGCTTCCATTTCTGCTAAATAATCACCATTGAACTCAAAACGATGACGGTGACGTTCTAAAATATCTGTTTTTCCGTATATTTTGTGTGCTAATGTATTTTCTTTGATGGCACATTTCCAAGCACCTAAACGCATTGTTCCTCCTTTTTCTGTCACTGTTTTTTGCTCTTCCATTAAACTGATAATTGGATAGCTGGTATTCGCATTCATTTCAGTTGAATTGGCATCTTTTTTTCCTAAAATATTTCTAGCAAATTCAATAGAAGCCATTTGCATTCCTAAACAAATTCCTAAAAATGGAATATTATTTTCACGAACATATTTTATCGCTTCAATTTTACCTTCAATACCTCTTTCTCCGAAACCTGGTGCGACTAATACCGCATCCAAACCTCTTAATTTATCTACTACATTCGATTTATCTAAAAATTCAGAATGAATACTTACCACGTTCACTTTCGTTTGTTGTGTGGCACCTGCATGAATAAAAGCTTCTAAAATAGATTTATAAGAATCTTGCAATTCAACATATTTTCCAACCAAACCAATGTTTACTTCATGTTTTGGATGTTCCAATTTATATAAAAACTCGTTCCATTGTTTTAAATCTGGAGACGCTTTTTCTGGTAAATTCAATTTCTTTAAGGCTACTTTATCTAAACCTTCTTCTTGCATTAAATTTGGTACTTTGTAAATTGTTGAAGCATCTATAGACTGAATTACCGCTTCTTTTTTCACATTACAAAACAAGGCTAATTTCTGACGTAAATCTTGAGATAATTCGTGTTCTGTTCTACAAACTAAGATATCTGCTTTGATTCCGCTTTCCATTAAAGTTTTAACAGAATGTTGAGTTGGTTTTGTTTTTAACTCGCCTGCTGCAGATAAATAGGGAACTAAAGTTAAATGTACTACAATTCCGTTATTATCACCTAATTCCCAAACCAATTGACGTACTGATTCAATGTATGGTAATGATTCAATATCACCAACCGTTCCACCAATTTCAGTAATCACAATATCATAATCGCCAGAATTTCCTAGCAATTGCATGCGTTCTTTAATTTCGTTGGTAATATGAGGTACCACTTGTACTGTTTTACCTAAAAATTCACCACGACGTTCTTTTTCTATAACTGACAAATAAATTCTACCTGTTGTAACGTTGTTGGCTTGTGAGGTTGGCACATTTAAAAAACGTTCGTAATGTCCTAAATCTAAATCTGTTTCTGCTCCATCATCTGTTACATAACATTCACCATGTTCATATGGGTTCAAAGTTCCTGGATCGACGTTAATATACGGATCAAATTTTTGAATAGTTGTTCGGTAACCTCTTGCTTGCAATAATTTTGCTAGAGATGCTGCAATGATACCTTTTCCTAAAGAAGAAGTCACACCACCTGTAACGAAAATGTATTTTGTTTGATTCATGTTGTTGTTTGTTGTGTTGTTGTTTGTTGTACGAATTCGTACTGATATTGTGTTTAAAAACCGTGCAAAGATACTATTAATTAGTAAAAGTGCCAATTCTAATTAGCCAATTTTCAATTAATTCAATGTGTAGTTAAAAATGAAAGAATTTCTTTGTAATTAAAAATACTTAGACCAATTTACAAATCGTTTTATCCAAGTTAATTTTTTAGCAGAATAAGCAGAATATCTCAATGGTATTTCGAAAAAAGTAGGTTTTTCTAAGATACTTTTAAAGTGAGAAAACGTTTTAAAACCTTCGTATCCGTGATAAGCACCAATTCCACTAGAACCCACCCCACCGAATCCGAAATTCCCGTTTACTAAATGCATAATCACTTCATTAATACAGCCACCACCAAAAGAAAACTCGTTTAAAAATTGGTCTTTATATTTGGAATTCTCTGTGAATAAATAAGCCGCTAATGGTTTTTCTTTAGTTTTTATTTGTTGGATAGCATTATTGAAATTGTCGTAAAATAAAATAGGTAAAATAGGTCCGAAAATTTCTTCTTGCATAATTGGACTATCCCAAGCTGGATTTAAAACTAAAGTGGGTTCAAAATCTCTATTTTCTAAATTGTAATTTCCTCCAGAAACAACATTTTGATTTTCAAGTAAATTCGCTAATCGTTGTGTATGTTTGACGGAAACTATTTTAGTAAAATTTTGATTTTGAATTGAATATTTTCTTAATTTAATTTCTTCTTCAATTCCTTTTAAAAATTTGCTTTTTAAAGATTGATGCACTAGTACGTAATCTGGTGCGACACAAGTTTGACCCGCATTTAAAAATTTTCCCCAAACTAAACGTTGAATACTTCTTTTTAAATGACAATCTTCTGTAAAAATAGCGGGCGATTTTCCACCTAATTCTAATGTAACTGGAATTAAATTTTGCGCAGCAGCTTGGTAAACAATTTTCCCTACTTGAGTAGAACCTGTGAAAAATATTTTGTCAAATTTCGAATGGATTAACTGGGTCGTTTCTTTAATTCCGCCTTCAACAACCGCTAGAACATTAGAATTAAAGTTTTCAGAAATTATTTTTTTTAAGGCATTACTCGAATGAATCGCAACTTCACTCGGCTTAATAACAACAGTATTCCCTGCAGCTAAAGATGCAATAGCTGGAGCAATAGCCAATTGATAAGGATAATTCCAAGCACTAATTATTAAAGTTGTTCCTAAGGGTTCTGGTACAATATAATTTTTAGATGGATAATTAATTAAACTTGATGCGACACTTTTTTTAGAAGACCATTTTTTTAATTTCTTAACAGCTTCATCAATTTCTATGTACAAAAAACCAAATTCTGTTAGATAGGTTTCAAATTCCGATTTGTTAAAATCTAAATAAATAGCTTCTGACAACAACTTTTCATTTTGTTGCAAAACCTGTTTCAACTTTTTTAAAATAGCAATTCTAAAAGAAATCGATTGGGTTTCATTTGTTGTAAAAAAATCCTTTTGACTATTTAAGATTTCTTCTATCATTGTGATTTTGGATATTTTTTTTGAATGTTACGAATCAACTCTTCTAAACCATTTAATTTTAATTCGTAAACTAGCTTGAGTTGTTCGCCTAAAGCGCCAGCAGGAAATCCTTTATTACTATACCAAACGATATAATATTCTGGTAAATCTATAAGAAAACGCCCTTGGTATTTTCCAAAGGGCATTTTAGTATGTGCGAGTTTAATAAGTTGTTCTTGATGGGTCATTTTTCTAAATTACTTCCAATTAAAAACCACTTCTTTTTTAATATCTGGATGCAAACTATTGAAAACCGGGCAAGTCATAGCTGTTTTTTCTAGAATAGTTTTCTCTTTGTCTGAAACTGTGATATTCATTGTAAAAGTTACATGAATTTCAGTAATTCGTCGTGGTTCTGTTCCCATTATTTTAGTAACCTCAGCCGTTGAATTAGAAAAATCAATTTCCATATCACGAGCTTTAATTCCCATTACGGTAAACATACAACTTGCCAAAGCATTTGCAACGGTGTCTGTTGGTGAGAAGGCTTCTCCTTTTCCGTTATTATCAATTGGCGCATCGGAAATAATTTCTGAACCAGATGCTAAATGTATGGATGAAGTGCGTAAATCGCCTAAATAAGTTACTTTAGATGTTGCCATTATTGTGCTTGTTTTATAGTTAAATCGGAATCATAATACATCATATATACTCCATAATTGTTGTTATTTGAATAGTTGAATTGACTTTCAATTTGTTCTGAACCTTGACTTTCGGCAGATTTAATAAAACCTTCTTCTTGACACATTCTTAAAATTGCATCAAACGTCACATCAAAACCACGGGTGGCGTATTGATTAGGTTGTACTTTATTATCTTTTCTATATGCTTTCGCGAAATTTGAAGCTTCAATAGATTCATTTTCACGAATAGCAGAAGGATACAACATTTGCAAAGCAGCTAAATTTTTAGAAGGAATTTCTTCAAAATCTAACGCATCATTTCTTTCAACAACCACCAATTGAATATCGAATTCTTTCTTAAGTTTCAATAAATTATTAACCACAGAAATCACTTGCATAATTTTATCTGAATCTAAAATTACAAAGTTTTTCTTTCCTTTTTGTAAAGTAGTTTTGAAAACCGTGTAATCAAAAAGTCCTTTATCATTAAAACTAGACGATTTTACTTCTGGATAATTGGATGCAAAATAACTACTCAAACTTGTTTTTGCCGCAGAATGAATCGCAAAAATAGCATCTGATTTCGATTTTAAATACGATAGTAATTGTTGTTTTTGAATAGTTTCGTTTGGCATGGCGTAAAATACATTACTTCCGCCTTTTCCAGTTTCGTTAGTTAACGGAGAAATTATTGCTGTATTTCTGTCTAATAATTGCCCAGCCGTTTCTACATGAGAATTAGTAAATGGTCCGATAACAACATCTACATTAGAAAAATTATTATTCTTGATTATTGTCGCAACGTTTGAAGAATATTTAGAAGTTTCAGCATCGTAAACCTTAGCATTAATTGGCAAACCTAATACTTTTGCAGAATCAATTGCCTTTAGCGCTCCAGCATAAAAATCAAGTGTAATATTTAAGAATTTATCTGTTTTTAAGTATTCTGTTTTTGTTTTGGCAGAATCTTTTTCAATTCTGTTAATATTGAAAGGCATCAATAAAACAAGGTTTCTTTGCTTGGTTTTATTCGCCTTCTCTAATAAGTTCCATTTTTTTTTTAATCCATCAGCAGCATCGCTCTGAATGGTAGAAGAAATTTCCTTTTTTTCAGGAAGCAGTAGTTCCATACCCACTGTTAAACCAGTGGAAACCGCAGGGTTTTTTTTGGTAATTTCATCCACTGAAATTCCAAACTTTCTTGAAATAGAGAACAATGTTTCACCTTGTTGAACAACATAAAACATAGTTTTTGTAGTTGTTGGCTGAACATCTGCAACAATCGTTTTTGGTAAAACCGTGTTTTTATTTAATCGAATTTGCATGCCAATTTCGAAAACATTTTTAATATGTGGATTTAATTCTTCTAATTCTGGAATTGAAATTCCGTATTTTTTAGACACACTATATTTAGTTTCTTCTGCTTGAATCGTATGAAGATTTGGGATTTCTTTTTTAGCTACAACTTCTGTTTTAACAGGTTGATTTTGTGTAGAAAAATATTTTTTTGGAGCGAAATAAGTTAACATTTGTCCAGCCGCAACTCCTTCTTTTGAAGTAGGATTATTTTTAATCATTTCATCAACAGAAATTCCTAATTTTTTAGAAATTGCATATAAAGTTTCGCCTTGTTGTACTTGATATTCGTATTTATTTAAAGTAGGTTTAGAAGACGCAACAGCTTTTACATTAGAAGGCAAAGTTAAAACAGTATTTTCTTTAACACCATCTTTTGCATCTGGATTTAGCTTTAATATATCATCTGGTTTTACGTTATATTTTTTTGAAATACTATATAAAGTTTCACCTTTAATAACAGTATGTTTACTTTGCGAAAAACCTGCAAAACTTACTAAAAATAAAATAATGTATATATGTGCTTTTTTCATACGTAAATATTTATTGCTTTTAAATTGATTTTCTAACAGGAAACAATTTTAATGCCAAAATTCGCAATGACAAAAATCAATTTCAATATCAATTTTCAAAAATAAGCATTATAATTTCATTTACAACATTTCAAAATAAAAAAAGCAATGTCAAATTTTAGATAAATTTTTGACATTGCTATTGATTTTTGAAATTGTTATTTCTTTATTATTCCCACTCAATAGTTGCTGGTGGTTTCGAACTAATATCGTACACGACTCTGTTCACACCACGAACATTATTGATAATATCATTTGATACTTTTTGTAAAAACTCATATGGTAAATGTACCCAATCAGCTGTCATTCCATCTGTAGATTCAACAGCTCTTAAAGCTACTACTTTTTCGTACGTACGCTCATCACCCATTACTCCAACACTGTTTACTGGTAATAAAATTGCTCCGGCTTGCCATACTTTATCGTACAAACCGTGATCTTTTAAACCGTTAATAAAAACAGCATCTACTTCTTGCAAAATAGCCACTTTTTCTGGCGTAATATCTCCTAAAATACGAATTGCTAAACCTGGACCTGGGAAAGGATGACGCCCTAGTAATTCATCGTCAATTCCTAAACTTCTTCCTACTCTACGCACCTCATCTTTAAATAACATACGTAAAGGTTCAACGATTTGTAATTTCATGAAATCAGGCAAACCACCCACGTTATGGTGTGATTTAATTGTTGCTGATGGACCACCAGTTGCAGAAACTGATTCTATTACATCTGGATAAATCGTACCTTGACCTAAAAATTTCACATCAGTTAACAGATGTGCTTCGGCATCGAAAACTTCAATAAATGCGTTTCCAATAGCTTTACGTTTTGCTTCTGGATCATCTAATCCTGCTAAAGCATCATAGAATCTTTGTGAAGCGTCTACACCTTTTACATTTAAACCCATTCCTTTGTATTGATTCAATACATTTTCGAATTCATTTTTACGTAATAATCCGTTATTTACGAAAATACAATATAAATTAGCTCCGATAGCTTTGTTTAAGATAACTGCTGCTACTGTCGAATCAACTCCTCCTGATAAACCTAAAACTACTTTATCGTTTCCGATTTTTGCTTTCATATCAGCAATAACTTCTTCTACGAAAGCATTTGGTGTGAATGTTTGTTCCACTTTAGCAATTTTCACTAAAAAGTTTTCTAACATTTGTTTTCCATCTGTAGAATGGTACACTTCTGGGTGAAATTGAATGGCATAAGTTGTTTCACCTTCTATTTTATAAGCGGCGTTTTCAACATCTTTTGTACTAGCAATTTTAACTCCATTTGTTGGTAATTGTTTGATAGAATCGGAGTGACTCATCCAAACTTGGCTATTTTCAGAAACACCTTCTAAGAAAACTTCATTTTCTTTAATGAAAGAAAGATTGGCTCTACCATATTCTCTAGTGTTTGATGCCGCCACTTCTCCACCAGAAAAGTGTGCTAAATATTGCGCACCATAACAAACCGCTAATAAAGGTTTTTTTCCTCTAATTTCAGATAAATCTGGGTGTAATACTTGTTCAGAACGAACTGAAGCAGGACTTCCTCCTAAAATTACAGCTTTGTAGGATGATAAATCTGCAGGGATTTTATCGAAAGGAAAAATTTCGCAGAAAATATTTAATTCTCTTACTCTACGGGCAATTAATTGGGTGTATTGCGAACCGAAATCTAAAATTAATACGTTGTTCATTATGTTGAGTTGTTGTTTTATTATTATTGCTAGGGACAAGTCTCGACTTGTCCGTACAAATTTATTTTTTTTTAATATTCAAAAGTTCCGTATTCCGAATTGATAGTAAGTTTTGTGTTTTCACAAGCTTCAACTCTTCCTACAATTCGAGCGTCAATATTAAATGATTTAGAAATTTCGATGATTTCATTTGCGATTTCAGCAGGAACATAAATTTCCATACGATGTCCACAATTGAAAACCTGATACATTTCTTTCCAATCTGTTTTAGAATTTTCTTGAATCAATTTGAATAATGGTGGTACTGGAAATAAATTATCCTTAATCACGTGAACATCTTTTACAAAATGCAACACTTTAGTTTGTGCACCACCACTACAATGTACCATTCCGTGAATTTGGTTTGATGAATAGGTATCTAATATTTTTTTAATTACTGGAGCATATGTTCTTGTTGGAGACAATACTAATTTACCTGCGTCAATTGGACTATTCTCAACCGTATCAGTTAGTTTTGTTTGTCCAGAATATACTAATTCATTTGGAACAGCTGCATCAAAACTTTCAGGATATTTATCCGCTAAATATTTCGCAAAAACATCATGACGAGCAGAAGTTAAACCGTTACTTCCCATTCCGCCGTTGTATTCCGTTTCGTAAGTTGCTTGTCCGAAAGAAGCTAAACCAACAATAACATCGCCTGCTTGAATATTGGCGTTATCAATTACTTTATTTCTTTCCATACGAGCTGTAACCGTAGAATCTACGATAATCGTACGAACTAAATCGCCCACGTCAGCTGTTTCTCCACCAGTTGAATGAATGGTAACACCGTGTTTTTTTAATTCAGCGATTAATTCTTCCGTTCCGTTGATGATTGCTGAAATAACTTCAGCTGGAATTAAGTTTTTATTTCTTCCAATAGTTGAAGATAACAAAATATTATCTGTTGCACCCACACATAATAAATCGTCGATATTCATGATTAATGCATCTTGAGCAATACCTTTCCAAACAGAAATATCGCCAGTTTCTTTCCAATACATGTAAGCTAAAGCCGATTTTGTACCTGCTCCATCCGCATGCATAATGATGCAATAGTTTTCGTCGTTTGTTAAATAGTCAGGGATAATTTTGCAGAATGCTTGTGGGAACAATCCTTTATCGATGTTTTTAATAGCATTGTGCACGTCTTCTTTAGAAGCAGAAACTCCTCTAAGATTGTAGCGTTGGCTCGTTTCAGAACTCATGTTTGTTGTGTTGCTTGTCCTGAAACAAGTTCAGGATTTGTTGTGTGCGGCAAAGATATAAATAATTAGGTAATGTGCCAATAAGATAATGAGACAATTTGCCAATTCGAAACAAATCATTTTAAGAATAAACAATATCATAGAAAATTTTATAACCTTTGCAGATAAATTTCAAATCGAATCAATATATAATAATTGGAAAAGTTAGAAAATTCATCTACCTACTGGACTATTTGCGAAAGCTGTAAAGGTTTTGGGAAAAAAAATCGGAAACTAAGTAAAAAAGCATTACTTCGTTACCAATTGGCTTGTGATGCATTTGATAAAACAAAAAGCGAAGGAAAAGCACCAATTAAACCAAAACCCCAACAAAATTCTTGTACAATTTGTTCTGGAACTGGTTTAGTTACTTCAGAAAATCCAACTCAAGCAAATGAAGACTTTCCGCATATAGCTATAATTGGCGCTGGAATTGGTGGAGTGGCACTGGCTGTAGCCTGTTTGCATCGAGGAATTCCGTTTTCACTTTACGAACGTGACAAGAGTTTTAATGACAGATCTCAGGGTTATGGACTCACTTTACAACAAGCGAGTAAAGCAATGAAAGGTTTAGGAATTGTTTCATTAAAAAAAGGTGTAGTTTCTACCAAACACGTAGTTCATACCCCAGATGGAAAAGTGGTTGGAGAATGGGGAATGAGAAAATGGCTACCTTCAGATGCAAACATATCTCCAAAACAAACAAATATACATATTTCTAGACAAGCATTACGCTTAGCGTTATTGGAACAACTTCAAGAAAACACCGTAAAATGGGGACATCAATTAATTGATTTTAAAGAATCTGAAAAGAATATTGATTTGATTTTTCAGACAAATGATGAAATTAAGCACACAAAAGCTGATATTTTAGTTGGAGCCGATGGTATTCGTAGTTCGGTAAGAAAATTACTGATTGGTGAAGAAACTACACCTTTACGCTATTTAGATTGCATTGTAATTTTAGGAATTTGTCCTTTGAGTGCATTAGATGATGTTGAAAGTTCTTTACTTGATTCGGCAACTGTATTTCAAACTGCGAATGGTAACGAGCGTATTTACATAATGCCTTATGATTCTGATTCGATAATGTGGCAACTAAGTTTCCCAATTTCGGAAAATGAAGCTAAAGAATTAAGTGCGAAAGGTCCAACATTTCTAAAAGAAGAAGCTTGCAAAAGAACACAATGGCACACTCCAATTCCACAAATATTAGCGGCAACTTCGGAAACACAAATTTCAGGATATCCGGTTTACGACAGAGAATTACTGACTTCAGAATTATTAGAAAAAGGAGAAAAAGTGACGCTAATTGGAGATGCAGCACATCCTATGAGTCCGTTTAAAGGTCAAGGTGCCAATCAAGCGTTGTTGGATGCTTTATCACTTGCTAGAGAAATTACAAAAAAATGCAAACCCTCTTCAAATTGGAGAGAAATTGGTATTCGAGAAAGTGTTTTAAACCTATTTGAATCGGAAATGTTAGTACGAAGCGCTACTAAAGTGAAAGATTCAGCTGAAGCAGCAAAATTTTTACATTCTGAAATTGCACTACGTGAAGGGAATGAACCAAGAGGAAGTGTTGTGAAGAGAAAGCGATAATTCTATTTCTCCAAAATCATAATTTCCACCCTTCTATTCGCCGCAGCTTGTTCTTCCGTAGCTTCAGGAATTGGGAATTTTGGTTTCGATACGCCAAAACCTTTCACTTTTACACGGCGTTCTAAAATATATTGAGATTGCAATACACGACGCACTTGTTTCGCACGCTCTAACGATAATTTCCTAACATCGTTATCTACGCAACAAATATGACCTTGAATTTCGATATGTAATCTTGGGTTTTCTGTCATAATTCGGATTAATTCGAACATTTCTCTTTGCGATGAAGGCATGATTCCGAATGAGTTTTTATAGAATTGAATTTCTGGTAAAACGATTAAAGTTCCTGGTCGAGATAATTCGATTTTCTCGGCTAAAGTTGCTCCTTCAGGAAAATGCATATCTGCTTCTTCAATTGGAGTTAAACCATTTGTGGGCACATCTTTTGGTTCTTCAACTACAGCCACTTTTGGTTTGATTAATTCTGCTTCCTTTGCTAAATCTTTCTCTTGTAAAAATACAATAATTGCTTTTCTGTTTTCCGCTTTATTGTTTGATTTTGCTCCTTTTTCTCCTAAAGAAATAGATTTAAAATCTTCTCTAATTTTTACTGAGACTTTGACTTTATTAAAAATATAATCGACACGTTTTTGTGATAACGTATCATTATAACCTGAAGAACCTACTTCGTCTGTAGAACCTGTTATAGAAAGGATTTTCGATTTTTTATTTACTGTAATCCATTTGTTTAGTTTTGCCAATTCCACTTGATTCAGAGTAGATTTATTGTTTTCGAAATAAAACGAAATACTTTCTTGTCCGAAAAAAGAAAAAGGTAAAAGAAATAAGGCAAAAGCTAACAAGTTTTTCATTATATGAAATATTTTATGATTTGAGATTTACAAATATAGGATTAAAAACTATGCCAATTATTTATCTAGAATTAAAATTTCAACTCGGCGATTGGCTTTTCTTTCTTCTTCATTTTTTTCCGGAATAGGATAAATCGGTTGAGTCGCATCAAAACTTTTGGAACGTAATCTTGATTTTTCAATTCCGTTTATCACTAAATATTCAATTGTACCTTCACAACGTTTCAAGGCAATTTCTTCATCATCTTTTTCAGTTGTACAACAAATATGACCTTGAATTTCAATTTTTAATTTTGGATTTTCTTTTAAAACCTTTAGTAATTCTTCTCTAATTTTGTAAGATTCTGGATAAAGAATATCGGTTCTGTCGTAGAAATTTAAGTTTTTCAACACTAATTTGTCTCCAATTTTAGATTTCGCCACCACATCAGAAAGTTCTTTATCATTATTAATTCTTATGGATGTCGATTTTTCAATTTTAAAATAAATTTCCACTTTTCGGTTTAAATCTAAATCTTTTAATTGATTGAAATTTTCTCCTTTAGATTTTACTTCAAATGTTGCATTAGAAGTAGTTAATCTTAGCAAACTAGCTACAAAATTAGCTCTTTTTAAGGCTAAAGAATCATTGTATTGACTAGAAGATCTTAAATCACAAAACCCAACAACTTTTATGATTTTTAAATCTTTGGTTTTCACGAAAGCATTAAACTTCTCCATTTCTTTTGTACTTAATTCGCTAGAATTCGTATCAAAAAAAAGCGTTATTTTTTTCTGCGCAAAAGAAGTTAAAAAGAAAATACAAAAGCAACTTACTAAAATCGACTTCATAAAAAATTAGTTTTTATAATAACTCAAATCTTTAAAAATTATTGTAAAAAAAATGCTTGTTATTTCTGACAAGCATTTTTAATTTCTTAAGATATTAGTATCGTATTTTCAGATTTTGTAACAAATTATTTTTCTAAAATCATAATTTCAACTCTACGATTGGCTTTACGTTCTGCTTCATTTTTTTCTGGAATTGGGAAAAGCGGTTGTGTAGCATCAAATCCAACGTAAGTCATCCTATCTTCTGAAATTCCATAATCTACCAGAAAATCATATACTGCTATGCATCTTCTTAAAGAAAACTCTTCCACATCTCTTCCTGGTGTGCAACAAATGTGTCCTTGAATTTCGATTTTAATCTTCGGGTTTTTCTCTAAAACTTCGTATAAATCTTCTAAAAAAGGAACAGATTCTGGATAAAATTCTGCCGTTCTTACATAGAAATTCAAATTATTAAGTAAAATTTTATCGCCCACTTTACTTTCGATAATTTTCTTTTGTAGCGGCGTTGGATATTCGTCTGTAAAGGATTCTTCTACAAGTGGTTTATCTATAATTTCAATTTCTTTGGTTGGAATTGATTCGATAATTACTTCATTTACTTCGTATTCAATTTCTACTTTTCGGTTTAAAGCCAAATCCGCTTTTTGTTTAAATTCTTCACCTTTAGAAGTAACTACAATGTTAGATTTATCTGCAATTGGAAGTAAATTTAAAATGGTATTCGCACGATTTAAGCCTAATTGATAATTGTAAGCATTACTAGCTCTAAAATCACAAAAACCAGTGACTTTATTTACTTTAATATCTTTCTTTTTTAGAAAATTTTTAAAAATTTCATTTTGATTTTCATTCAAAACATATTTATCTGTATCGAAATACAAAGTAAAGTTTTCCTGCGAATAAGCAGATAATGAAAAGGTTAGCATTAATATAAAATAACGCATAGGTTAATTAGTTAGTTTAGAACAGTCGAAAAGTATGGTTTTTTATTTTATAAACCAAAAAAAAGCTTACCATTTCTGATAAGCTTTTAACATATTTATAAACAAAATTATTTAATAAAAAACAATTCTCTGTATTTTGTTAACGGCCAAATTCCATTATCAACTAAAAGTTCTAATTTATCACAATGTTGGCGAATAATCTCGAAATATGGTTTCACTTTATTACAATAAGCTGCGGCCATTTTTTCTGTATTATCTATGTTGTTTGCAATTTTACGTTGCTCAATCATTTCATCGATATTGTGATTGATACCTGCAATATGTTCAGAAATTTCTTTGATTAACTCAATTTGTTCTTTCGCAATTTTTGTAAAATCTTTTTCAAAAATATCTTTTAAACCTTTTACATTTTCAATTAATGTATTTTGATATTTGATTGCCGTTGGAATAACGTGATTACGAGCGATATCACCTAAAACTCTACCTTCAATTTGAATTTTCTTTACATATTCTTCTAATTCAATTTCGTAACGTGATTCTACTTCTACATGATTCATAACACCTAACTCAGCAAATAAATCGAATGCTTTTTTAGAAACTTTAGCTTTTAACGCTTCTGGAGTTGTTTTATGATTACTTAATCCACGTTTTTTAGCTTCTTTTTCCCAAGCTTCACTATAACCGTCACCTTCGAATAAAATGGCTTTTGTACCTTTGATGTATTCTCTTAATGTATTGAAAATCGCTTCATCTTTCTTTAAATCTTTAGTTTCGATTAGAGTATCCACTTCTTTTTTAAAATCGATTAATTGTTTCGCAACGATTGAATTTAAAGTAGTCATTGAAACCGCACAGTTTGCTGTAGAACCTACTGCTCTGAACTCGAATTTATTTCCTGTGAAAGCAAATGGCGAAGTTCTGTTTCTATCTGTGTTATCTAATAAAACGTCTGGTAATTTACCCACTACGTTTAATTTTAAATCTGTTTTTTCTTCTGGAGATAATTTTCCTTGCGTTACACCTTCTAATTCCGCTAACACTTTAGTTAATTGTTGTCCAATGAAAACTGAAATAATTGCAGGTGGTGCTTCGTTTGCTCCTAAACGGTGATCGTTACTTGCAGAAGCAATTGATGCTCTTAATAATTCTTCGTAATCATGAACCGCTTTAATTGTATTGATGAAAAACGTTAAGAATTGTAAATTACTCATTGGCGTTTTTCCTGGAGATAATAAGTTAATTCCAGTATCAGTTGCTAAAGACCAGTTGTTGTGTTTACCCGAACCATTTACACCTTTAAAAGGTTTTTCGTGAAATAAAACTTTGAAATCATGACGTTCTGCCACTTTTTCCATCACATCCATTAATAAAGAGTTGTGGTCAACCGCTAAATTAGTTTCTTCGAAGATTGGCGCTAATTCAAATTGTCCTGGCGCTACTTCATTATGACGAGTTTTTACAGGAATTCCTAACAACATACATTCGTATTCTAATTCTCTCATATATTGTAATACACGAGTTGGAATCGATCCAAAATAATGATCATCTAATTGTTGTCCTTTAGAAGATGTATGTCCTAATAACGTTCTTCCAGTTGCTAAAATATCTGGACGAGTTGCCGCTAAAGCAGAATCTATTAAGAAATATTCTTGTTCCCAACCTAAAGTTGGCGTAATTTTCTTAACGTTTTTATCGAAATATTTTGCTACTTCAGTTGCAGCTGTATCAATGGCACTTAATGCTCTTAATAAAGGTGTTTTATTATCTAAAGCTTCACCTGTATAGGATACGAAAACGGTAGGAATACACAAAGTACTTCCGAAAATAAATGCTGGAGATGTTGGATCCCAAGCTGTATATCCACGAGCTTCAAATGTATTTCTAATTCCTCCATTTGGAAAAGAAGAAGCATCTGGTTCTTGTTGTACTAATTGACTTCCTCCAAATTTTTCCACAGGATCAGAACCATCCATTGAAGTTTCAAAGAATGCATCATGTTTTTCAGCTGTTGTTCCTGTTAAAGGTTGAAACCAGTGCGTATAGTGAGTTACATTTTTAGTTAAAGCCCACTCTTTCATTCCCATTGCCACATAATCAGCAATTTTTCTATCGATTTTCGTTCCTAACTCAATAGCATTTTTAACTGCTTTATAAGCATCTGGAGTTAAAAACTGTCGCATGGCTTTGTCACCGAAGACATTTGAACCAAAAATTTCTGATTTTCTTGCCGTTTCTTCAAAAGAAACTGGTTTTCTACTAGTAGCTTTATCTAAAGCTTGGAAACGAAGTGTAGCCATAAAGTTGTGTTTAAAAAAATTATATTCTTAATTTTATGGTACAAAAATACAAATAAAACACAAATAAAAAAATTTACCCCCTAAAAAAACAGGGGTAAATACAAAAATAATTAATTAAAAGACATTTTTATCTAAAAACACAAGGGTATAGTCATAAAAAACACAACAAAACAAATATCCAAGCTTATTTTTAGAGAACTTTAACTTCCCCACACCTTTAAATTCTGAATTTTAATTTATATTTGCTAAAAATCAATTATTATGACAGTTTGGATTATTTTTCTAATCGCTATTTCAATTTTCTTAGCCTTAGATTTAGGTGTTTTTAACAAAAACCCACACATTATTAGCAGTAAAGAAGCCTCAAAATGGACTATTTTATGGGTTTCACTTTCGTTTATGTTTTCTGGAGTAGTTTACCTTTTATATAGTGGAAATCATATCGAAAACCCAACTAACTTAAAACCTATTGAAGCTTCAATAAAATTCATTACAGGTTATTTAATTGAACTTTCTTTGAGTGCAGACAATATATTTGTAATTGCAATAATTTTTGCTTCCTTCAAAATACCACAAAAATACCAACACCGTGTTTTATTTTGGGGAATCATTGGAGCAATTGTATTTAGAGGTTTAATGATTTTTTTAGGCGTAGCTCTTATCAATAGATTTGAATGGATTATTTATGTGTTTGGCGCATTCTTAATTTTTACCGCTATGAAAATGCTTTTCACCAAGGAAGAAGAAGAATTTGATCCAAAAGATTCAAAAATATATAAATTTATTGGTAAAATATTTCCTGTACACACTGAAATTGAAGGTCAGAAATTCTTTATTCGAAAAAATAACATTAACTACGTAACACCTTTATTTATTGCACTAATCGTAATTGAAGTAATGGACGTAGTTTTTGCCTTAGATAGCGTTCCTGCAATTTTAGCCATTACATCAGATCCTTTTTTGGTATTCAGTTCTAATATTTTTGCTATTTTAGGATTGCGTTCTATGTATTTCTTTTTAGCTAACATGATTGAAAAATTCAGCTACATCGAATACAGTTTAATTGCTATCTTAACTTTCGTGGGAATTAAAATGTTATTAATTCATCATTTTCCACAATTTTTCCCAGAATGGTTATCACTAGCTTTCATTGCTTTATCAATCACCCTAGGAGTTGTAGTGTCATTAGCAAAAAATAAAGACAAGTAATGAAAGTTTATACAAAAACTGGAGATAAAGGAACTACTGCTCTTTTTGGCGGAACACGTGTACCAAAAGACCATATTAGAATTGAAAGCTACGGAACGGTTGACGAACTAAATTCGCACATAGGATTAATTCGTGATCAAGATTTCAACTCACACTATAAAGATGTTTTAATCGAAATTCAGGACAGATTATTCACAGTTGGGGCTATTTTAGCTACTCCTCCTGAAAAAGAAGTGTTAAAAAACGGAGAAAAGCGCTTGCAAAATCTAGGAATTCTAGAAAGTGACATCGAATTTCTTGAAAAAGAAATCGATACTATGGAAGAAGCTTTACCACAAATGACACATTTTGTTTTACCAGGCGGACACACAACTGTGTCATATTGTCATATTGCACGCTGTGTTTGTAGAAGAGCCGAGCGTTTAGCTGTGCATTTGAGTCATAATGAACCTGTCGCTGACATCGCAATTAAGTATTTAAACCGACTTTCTGACTACTTATTTGTATTGGCACGAAAGTTGTCTCATGATTTGAACGCTGAAGAAGTAAAGTGGATTCCACGAAAATAGTATTTAGTTTACAGTATTTGGTTAGTCAACAAAATAATCTGACCACTAAAAACTGAAAACTGACCACTAAAATTAAGTTCTTAAAATTTATTTAAAAATAATTCAAAAAAAACTTGTCTTTTTAAGTAATAAATTTATTTTTGCATTAAACTAAAAATCTAAATAAGATGTATTGGACGTTAGAATTGGCATCATATTTAAGTGATGCGCCATGGCCTGCAACAAAAGACGAATTAATTGACTACGCGATTAGAGCTGGAGCACCATTAGAAGTAGTGGAAAACTTACAGTCTATTGAGGATGAAGGTGAAATTTATGAGTCAATGGAAGAAATTTGGCCTGATTATCCTACAGATGAAGATTATCTTTGGAACGAGGATGAATATTAAAAAATAAATAACCTATTAAAAAGTCTCTTCGATGAGGCTTTTTTTTTGGTTATCTTTGCAAACGAAAAACAGAACCGGAAGGTTACAACATATATTAAAAAACATATTATGAGTATTATAAATTCGATATTAAAAGTATTTGTAGGAGATAAAACTGCGAATGATATCAAAGCCATTCAGCCAATTGTGAATAAAATTAATTCTTTTCAAGAAGGATTAAAAACCATTTCACACGACGAATTGAGAGCGAAAACTGCTTTCTTTAAAGATAAAATCAAACAAGCACGTGCAGAAAAAGACAACAAAATTGAAGCTTTAAAAACAGAAGCAGAAAACACTGTTGATGTAGATGCAAGAGAAAACATCTATACTGAAATTGATAAGTTAGAAAAAGAAGCTTACGAAATTTCAGAAAAAGTATTAAACGAAATCTTACCAGAAGCGTTTGCTGTATTAAGAGAAACCGCTCGTCGTTTTAAAGAAAACAGTTCCATAACAGTTACTGCAACTCCAAAAGACAGAGAACTTTCAGCTACAAAACCATACATTACTCTTGTTGGCGATGAAGTAAATTGGGCCAATTCATGGGATGCAGCAGGTAAAGCAATCACTTGGGATATGATTCATTACGATGTTCAGTTAATGGGTGGTATTGTATTACATCAAGGTAAAATTGCCGAAATGCAAACAGGTGAAGGAAAAACATTAGTTGCTACTTTAGCCTTATATTTAAATGCACTTACAGGTAACGGAGTTCACTTAGTAACTGTAAATGACTATTTAGCGAAACGTGATAGTACTTGGAAAGCGCCAATATTCGAATTCCACGGTTTAACGGTAGATTGTATTGACAACCACCAACCTAATACAGAAGCCAGAAGAAAAGCATACAACGCCGATATTACTTATGGTACAAATAACGAATTTGGTTTCGATTATTTACGTGATAATATGGCGAATTCTCCAGAAGATTTAGTACAAAGAAAACATAATTACGCGATTGTAGATGAGGTCGATTCCGTTTTAATTGATGATGCAAGAACACCATTAATTATTTCTGGACCAGTTGAAGATGGTGATCGTCACGAATTCTTAGAATTAAAACCAAAAGTTGAAAATTTATTCAACTTACAAAAAAGAATCGCAACGGATTGTTTAACAGAAGCAAAACGTTTATTAAAAGAAGGTAACACAAAAGATGGTGGTTTCCAATTATTAAGAACTTACAGAGCGTACCCAAAAAACAAAGCATTAATTAAGTTTTTATCTGAAGAAGGAGTAAAACAAATTCTTCAAAAAACCGAGAATGCGCACATGGCTGATAATAACAGAGAAATGCCAAAAGTAGATGAGGCCTTATACTTTGTTATCGAAGAAAAAAACAACCAAGTAGAATTAACAGATAACGGAATCAAGTATTTATCGCAAGATACAGATGAAAACTTCTTCGTTTTACCAGATATTTCTACTGGAATTTCTGCCATAGAAAAACAAAATTTAGATAAAGATGCAGAAGCAGAATTAAAAGAAGATTTATACCGAGAATTTTCTATTAAATCAGAAAGAATTCATACACTTACGCAATTATTGAAAGCATACGCCGTATTTGAAAAAGATACAGAGTATGTAATTATGGATAACAAAGTTATGATTGTTGATGAGTCAACAGGTCGTATTATGGATGGTCGTCGTTATTCTGACGGGTTACACCAAGCGATTGAGGCTAAAGAAAATGTAAAAATTGAAGCTGCAACTCAAACATTTGCGACTGTTACTTTACAAAATTACTTCCGTATGTACAGCAAATTAGCAGGTATGACGGGAACTGCCATCACAGAAGCTGGAGAATTCTTCGAAATCTACAAATTAGATGTAGTTGAAATTCCAACTAATAAACCAATGTCTCGTATTGACAAAGAAGATTTAATTTACCGTTCGGTACGTGAAAAATTCAATGCGGTTATTGAAGATGTTGTAGAACTTTCAAATGCTGGTCGTCCAGTATTAATTGGAACAACTTCAGTAGAAATTTCAGAACTATTAAGTAGAATGCTAAAAATGCGTGGTATCAATCATAATGTATTGAACGCCAAAATGCATAAAAGTGAAGCGGAAATTGTTGCTGAAGCTGGTAATCCTGGTGTAGTAACTATTGCTACAAATATGGCAGGTCGTGGAACCGATATTAAATTATCTCCAGAAGTAAAAGCAGCTGGTGGATTAGCAATTATCGGAACAGAACGTCATGATTCTCGTCGTGTAGACCGTCAGTTACGTGGTCGTGCGGGTCGTCAAGGAGATGTAGGAAGTTCACAATTTTATGTTTCATTGGAAGATAACTTAATGCGTTTGTTCGGTTCAGAAAGAGTCGCAAAAGTTATGGACAGAATGGGATTAAAAGAAGGTGAAGTGATTCAGCATTCTATGATGACTAAATCTATTGAACGTGCACAGAAAAAAGTAGAAGAAAACAATTTTGGAACTCGTAAACGTTTATTAGAATATGATGATGTAATGAATTCACAACGTGAAGTAGTTTACAAACGTCGTCGTCACGCTTTACAAGGAGAAAGATTAAAAGTAGATATCGTAAACATGATTTATGATACTTGCGAAGTAATTGTAGAAAACAACAAAATTGTAAACGATTTTAAAAACTTCGAATTCCAATTAATCAGAACTTTTTCTATCACTTCTCCAGTCACAGAAGCCGAATTCAATAAGTTAAATCAACAACAAATAGTTGCAAAAACCTATAAAGCGGCTTATGCATATTACGAAGAGAAAGTAGTTCGTGATGCTAAAGAAGCTTATCCAATTATTAAAGATGTTTACGAAAACAATAATGGTCAATTTGAAAGAATTGTAGTCCCTTTTTCAGATGGAATTAAAACATTAAATGTTGTTACTAATTTAACGAAAGCTTACGAAACAGAAGGAAAATCGTTGATTACAGATTTCGAAAAAAACATCACTTTAGCCATTGTAGATGAATCTTGGAAGAAACATTTACGTAAAATGGATGAGATGAAACAATCGGTTCAGTTAGCTGTTCACGAACAAAAAGATCCTTTATTAATTTATAAGTTCGAAGCGTTTAAATTATTTAAAGCGATGATTGAACAAGTAAATAAAGATGTAATTTCATTCTTATTTAAAGGTGAATTGCCAACGCAAAACACAAACAATATCCAAGAAGCGCGTCAGGAAACAAAAAGAACAAACTATACAGAATCGAAAGATGAAGTATTAAATTCTGACGAATTAGCCGAAGCAAACAGAGAAGCAGGTAACAATGCGCAACAACGTCCAGCAGTTACTGAAACTATCGTTCGTGACCAACCAAAAATTAACAGAAACGATAATGTGACTGTTAAACATGTTATGACTGGTAAAAGCGAAACGATGAAATACAAAAAAGCGGAAAGCCTATTAGCTTCTGGCGAATATGTAATTGTTAACGAAGAAGCATAAAAATTCACACTTAACGTCTAATATTCCGGCAGAAGTGTAATCATAAAGTTGTCCTGCAAGGTTTCCAAAACCTTGTAGGATTTCTTATTTTAAACCTACAAGAAACAACTGTCAAAAAAGAACTTGCAGAAATGTCGAATAAAAGTAAACTTTAGTACTTTTACAAAAAAAAATTAAAAATGAAAATTAAACTAACCATTTTATTCCTACTTACTTCTATTTTTGGGTTTTCTCAGGATTTAGAAAGTATGAAAATTGAAGTTCAAAAACTATACGATTTAACTATTGAAAAAAAATATGATGCAATTGTAGAGTCAACTTATCCAAAAGTTTTTGAGATTATACCTAAAGCACAATTTCTAAAAATAATGACAGATGCTTTAAATCCTGAAGGTATGACTATATCAATTGAGAGAGTGGATCCAAAATTTACATTTGATGATTTCATCATTATTGGAGAAAGTAAATATTGCATTATCGAACACAACAATAAAATGTCAATGAAATTTGATGAAGAACTTGGTGATTCTAAAGAAATGTTTTTAGGTTTAGTACAAGCTAGCATGAAAAATTACACCGTTACTATGGATGAAAAAACGGAAATAATTACTCTTGATGGAAAAGCTAAAATGATTGCTATTTCAGACAAATTAACAAACGGAACTTGGAAATATATTAATTATAATGGAGATAGTCCAATGATGGAAAAAGTGTTAAGTAAAGAAGTATTAAAAAAATTAGGTTTATAATCATGTTATATTTAGAATCCATAACCACCATTTTTGAACAATTAAAAGAAAGTTTAGCTAACGGAACATTCGCCAAACTAACTTTAGGAAAAACCATTGGAAAAACCGAATTAACCAACATTTACTTCCGTACAATAGTTGATAATGATGTGCTAAAATTTAATGTTGCTTTTAGATATCTTTCAGAAGAAGTTGTTGAAATTAGACCTATTGAAGATGTTATTATGATTTTAAATCAATACCTCAACAATCCGTTTTTAACAGTAATTTTATTTACCACAGAAAAAGATATACTTATAAAATTGAATAAAAAACGTATCGCTACTGTGTCTGAAATGGACAATACCTTTAAAAATGCCGATCCGGTTTTGTTAGAATACTTGAAGAAGTAATATTAAAGAAAACTTGTCATTCTGAACTTGTTTCAGAATCTAAATTAAATAAGATTTTGAAACAAGTTCAGAATGACAATAGATTTTACTACAACTCATCTGGAAAAATTTTCCCAGGATTTAAAATATTATTTGGGTCGAAAATTGCTTTAATACGTTCTAATAATTCTAAATGTACTTTTCCAAAAGCAATATCCATATAGTTTTTTTGCACCAAACCGATGCCGTGTTCACCTGAAAGAGTTCCTTTTAATGAAACGGTTAGTTCAAAAATTTCTCTGATTCCTTTTGGGACTTCAATTTGCCAATTGTCATCGGTCATATTTCCTTTGATAATGTTTACGTGCAAATTCCCATCACCCGCATGTCCGTAACATACTGATTGAAATCCATATTTCGCACCAATTTCTTTGATTCCTTTTAGCAAAGTTGGTAATTCATAACGTGGCACTACTGTATCTTCCTCTTTATAAACAGAGTTAGCTTTTACAGCTTCTGCTACTCCTCTACGCATTTTCCAAAGCGCATTTTTTTGTTCTTCAGTATCTGCAAAAAGTACTTCATCAATTTCAAATTGTTCTACTACTCCCAATATTTTCTCCGCTTCTTGCATTAAAATTTCTGGGTAATTTCCGTCCACTTCAATTAACAAATGTGCTTGATGTTCAGGTTTGATAGCTACAGAAATGCCATCTAAAAATTTTACAGACCAATCAATAGCATCGCGTTCCATAAATTCTAAAGCACTTGGTACGATTCCTGCTCTAAAAATAGCTGAAACCGCTTCACAAGCTTGCTCCGATTTATAAAACGGAACTAACAATAGCACATTGTGTTTGTTTTGCGGAATTAATTTCAACACAATTTTTGTTACTACACCTAACGTTCCTTCACTTCCAACCATTAACTGCGTTAAGTTATAACCAGTTGAGTTTTTTAAGGTATTTGCTCCTGTCCAAATGATATCACCTGTTGGTAAAACCACTTCTAAGTTTAGCACATAATCTTTAGTTACTCCGTATTTTACTGCACGAGCACCACCAGAATTTTCGGCAATATTTCCACCAATCCAGCAACTTCCCATACTACTTGGATCGACAGGATAAAACAAACCTTTTTCGGCAACTGTTTCTCGTAATACTTGAGTAATTACTGCTGGTTCAGTTACCACTTGTAAATTATTTTCGTCTATTTCTAAGATTTTATTTAAACGTTCTAGCGACAAACCAATTCCGCCGAAAATAGACAAGGCGCCGCCACTTAAACCCGTTCTAGCACCAATTGGCGTGGTTGGAATTTTATATTGATTAGCAACTTTTAAAATTTCAGAAATTTCTTGAGTATTTGCTGGTTTGATAACCACTTGCGGCGGAAAAGATAAATCTTCAGTTTCGTCGTGTCCGAAATGCATTAAGGTTTCTGCATCGGTAAAAATATAGTTTTCGCCAACAATAGCGGTTAGTTTTTGAAAGGCTTCTTTATTGAAATTCATTGTTTTAATGTTTTTTATTTTTTTTT
>JACCDZ010029297.1_pt1 | contig 27446 bp, 13 predicted proteins | sample 7449551 | NCBI WGS metagenome assembly JACCDZ01 (sample SAMN15323452, study PRJNA562643) | freshwater metagenome | isolation source: river surface water | place: USA:Blue River Watershed | collected 2017-08-18 | reverse complement strand
TCTTAATAGTTAAATACCTCAGTTTATTATTGGATGACTCATTTTGGTAATTTACTGCATACCCAGTATTTGAAGTATTTTCAATCGTAATGAACTTATTAGTACCTGTTCCAGCTGGTCGTCCGTCAATAATAAAGTTATTACCTCCATTGTGGTTGATTGTTCCAGTTGCATTTGAACTTGATATTGTCAACGCAGATGAAACACCAGCTGCAGGTCTTACAGTAACTGTATTTGTTGCACTTGCACCCGTAATTGATCCAAGAGAAATTGGAAAAGTTTCACTAGTAGAAACATAATTGCTTTGCAACTCCAAAATGGTTGGTTGTGTTATACCACATCCATTCAAAATCAAAATAGCATCAGTCAAATTGGCATAATCGAACCCAGGACCAATAGTAATGACTGGCGCAAGAATTGGACACCCTGTCGTGCTTTGTGTTCCTGTCAATGGTGATGTTGTATTGTACACTGGACCATTTGTACAAGTAACAGCATTGTATGGATACACATAAAAATCATAAGCTGTATTTACTGTTAGACCTGAAATCACTGTACTCGATGCGGCACCTACATATGATATTGCACCTGTCCCAAGTGAAGTTCCAGCGGTATATGTAGTACCGTCAACAGGTAAAGTTGGTGTGTCACCTGCTGGATACCTTACGATCATATAACCTGTAGGGGAGCTTGTTGAAGCCGTATAATTAATGGTCATCTGCGCAGGTCCTACGTTCGTAAACGTTAAATTGGTTGGTTGGGTAGGAGGAGTACAAGGTGCTTTCAAACTAAAATCATCAAAAGCCATGTACCATGGAGAACCACTTGCTTGATTTCCTCTAATTCCGAAATAATAAACACCAGTTGACGATGGAGTAAAAGATCTAGTAACGAGATTGTATGATTGAATAGCAGTAACATTTGTACCTGAAGGAGAATAAGTTGGAGTAATTTGTGTCGCTCCTACTGAGGATTGACTTGAATTCACAAATACATCATTATTCCATCCCGTCCAACCATCGCCTTGCGCATAAAACGAAAATTCATATGGGATGCCGGCAGTTAATGTAAATCCTGGAGTCCAGACAAATGCATTGGTAGTTGAATAAATATATCTTAAATATTTTGACCCAGAATTAGCGGTATTATATGTTACAGCATTAGACGTAGACCATTTCGTTGACTCACTCAACCAACAATTCGGTAAAGAAGTTGAAGACCCAACAACCGTAGTACCTACTGTAACATTCTCGAAACCTTCTGACCAAGGTATAGATGCAATTCCACAAACTGTAGTAAATGATGATTGGGTACCATAGATAGTTGTTGAACCATAGGTTACATAGGCCTTATAATAATACGTAGTAACCTGTGATAGTCCGGTTAAATTAGATGTAAAACTACCCGCTGATTGATTTGTTGATGAAACTTGAGTACCACTACCGTTGGTAAATCCATTGGTTGTGCTGTACTCGATACCATAAGCAGTTATTGTTTGACAATTGGCAAAAAATACCCCTGCTACTGTTGCCGTTGATGCTGTAATTGAACTAGAGGAACCAGATGTAGCAGTAGCTGGAGTATTTACCCCTGCTGCTGTAACAGCTACTGAAATTGCCGCACTCAGCCCACCACCAGTTACTGGAATGTTTCCATTGAATGAAGTTGCGGAAGTTGGTGTAAACTGAACAAATACAGGTGTACTAGCCAAAGTGCCACCCGATTGAGAAATCGTTAAAGTAGACGAATACGTTCCGTTACTTGTTGCAGAAAAAGCAAAACCAGCAAGTGGTCCAACCGTGATATCTGCAGTTGTAAGATAAACACCTGATAAATTGAATGAATTAGCACTACTAGTTGTATTGATACATTGATTAGTAAATGACGTTAAAGAGGTTGCAGACAATGTTGATGTGGCAGCCTGAGTTGTAAATGACCATTCGGTACATCCAGAAGCATAATTTGATCCATTTCTTGGTACGATTTTCCAATAATACACGGTTGATGGAGAAAGAGCTGTCGAAGGACTATAACTCAACCCTGCTTGGTTAGTTGATACCAATGTTAAAGATCCTGAGGTTGTTCCCAAGTAAACATCATATCCCGCGGCATTGGTTGCTGCAGCCCATGAAAGCGTCGGAGAAAGAACTACATCTGTAGTTCCACTTGTTGGTGAAGGAGTTGAAGCACAAGTAACAACAGCGATGAAGGCATCGGCACCAATATCTACGGGAGTTAAACCAGATCTTGTTTGACCATCGTAGTCCGCCGTTACTCCTAAATCGAAACCAGCTGCTTCAGTATTGGTAGAATTGTTACTGTTAATATGTAAATCAGGAGTTGAATTTGTTGGATCAGTATATTGAGGATTGCCTTCTAAACTTGCGGCATCTTGGCCAAGGGCAATTTTCCATGCTGCCAAATTGGCTACATCCGCTGAATTGAAATAACCAAAAACACCACCTGTTCCAGATGTAAAATAAATATTGTTATTAATGGTTAATCCTGTTGGGTTTGCTACTGTTCCATTTATTTTTATAGCATAATTTTTTCCCGTTGCTCCGCTGTTCGTTCTCTCATTTACAAAAATATTATTTCTAAAACTTCTTGTGTTTGTTGTTTGAGTTCCATTGAACGCATATGAAGCACCTGATCCAGCAGTAGCTGTTCCCCCGATATAAATACTATTATTCCAAAAATTATCAGTTCCTAAAGCACCGTTAAAACCATTAATACCTGATGCACCGCTATTTGTTGCAGCGGCACCAAGGGCTTTTGTAATTCCAGCACCTAGTGCAATCATATTATTTCGGTAGGTGGTAGTTCCGCCTGCAACACGAATACCATTAACTTCCGCAGTTGCACTATTGGTAGAGGAAGTTAATCCATATATTAGATTCCGTTCCACAATATTTGCTGTGCTTCCCGTAAACTGTATTCCAGTTACTGTTGTTGACGCAGTGGTATTCGTATTTGATAAGTTGAAAATTTGATTTTGAGAAAGGGTATGATTTGGAGTCGATGTTGTGACATTCATTCCTATAATAGATGCGGAGGTTGTTGTACCTGTGCCTATATTTGATGTTAAATTTCTAACAATATTACTATTCCATACTGCCTGTGCATTACTTGTATGAAGCCCTATTACTTGTGAGGATGCTCCAGTAGCATTCAATTGGATTGAATTTGCAATAGTACCACCAATATTATTCGAACTAGCATTAAATGATACAGACGTTGCAGTATTTGCGCGCAAACCATAAATAATAAAAGTTCCAGATGCTGCTGAATTGGTAACACTAATTCCACCTATATTATTTGAATTAGCAACCCAAGTATCAAATCCTACATTGTAAATACCATAAATATCTGTTGCAGAGGTTGAATTCGTACTGAAGTTGAGAGAACCTGTAACAGATTGGCTACCAAAAGTATTTGAATTTGAGTTTACTAAACCATTTTGAATCATGAGAGCAGCGAAAGGACTGGAAGAACCTGTTCCACTTGAGGTTACGCCAGTCAAACTAACCGATGCAATTGTATTATTGTTTATATTGGAAATTGTCCCGAGGGAAATACCATTAAAGTTTATACCTTGAAATTTTCCAGTTGACCCTGATAAAGTATAAGTTCCTGTTTGTGAATTGGATGAAAAACCAATGATATTATCAGTAACAGTCATACCCTGCACTCCACTTGTTGCTGTGGAAGAATTTAAATCAATAGCCCGATGTGTCGACCCTGTTGTCCAAGTTCTTGTTCCTGTTTGATAAAAACGATTATTTGTAATTGACCAAGTGTTACATCCACCATTTATGGCTATACCAGAACTTGATACCGTTGCGCCGAAATAATCATAAATATTATTATTATTAATGGTAATTCCACTGTTTCCAACGGCTGTTGATCCGGTGGAACCATTTCCCAGAATTGCTTTTGTTGGTAAATTTGAACCTGCTGGCCCAATATTACAATTTGAAATTGTATTGTTATCATTACCTGTAGTTGTACCTGTTGAGAAGAAAATTACAGCGCCATTTGTTCCAACTGCAGCACTGTGTGATCCTAAAACAGAACAATTGGTAATTGTGTTGTTTGTTGCGTCACCTACAAAAAGTAAAGTGGATGTCCCTGAGGTAGCAGATGCTGTTGTGTTAGAGATAGTTAAAGAATTACCTGCAGTATTTAATCCATTTATGGTTACATTATCGGCACCATTTAAATTAATCAAAGAACTACCTGCAGTAATTGCACCACTAATGATACGAGCAGCACCTCCATTTGGTTGAATTAATATTGCTGAATAACTTGCTAGCCCTGATCCAGAAGCATTTAACACTGCCGTTGCAGTTTCTGTTGTATTTCCGGAAATACTTATAGTTATCGAACCTTTATGGGTTCCTGCGTTAATAGCATCAAAGGCAGCTTTTAATGTGGCATAGACAGTGGGGCCTGAATTCCCCGTTGTTGCTGTAACAACCACAGGACTTCCACCAATCGTAAAGGTAGCTTTATAATTATTTCCAAAGTTAGAAGCATATACCGTTCCTCCAGAACAAGTAACGGAAGCTTCACTATATACTTCCAGAGTATAGGTTCCGGGGGCTAATCCTGATAGTACATTTACTGAATTTCCTGTTACAGACCACATTTGATCTTGCCCACCACAACCATTTACAAAACCTGAAGTATATGGAACGTTCATAGAGATAAAAGATCCAGATGGGGTACCGGTATAAATTCGATACATTAATCTTGATGATGTCAAGTCACATCCGCCACACTTCCACACATTATGTTCAGCTCCTTTTAAAGTTAGTGAATTAGATGCTGGATTAAAAGTTCCGAGATTTGCTCCATTAAAATCTGTATTTGCGGTTACCGCATTTAAATCATAATAAGCATTCGCACCACCATTTATGGATAAAATAGCAAAGGTGTTATTGAAACCAGCCGTTTGAGCCACTAAATTGCTGATAGAAAAACTTAGGAAAAGTCCAGCCAATATTAGGCGAATTTGTCTATAGAAATTCATTTGATAATAGTTTAAGCGGTAAAATTATGAAATCTTTGATGGATGAGAAAATAATAGTGTCATTCAAACATTAATATGTTATAAACAATAAAAAAAATTCTTATTAACAAAAAAGCCCTGATGCAATCATCAGGGCTTTTCAAAAGATTATAAGTGACTATTTCACAGCGTGTTTGATCACTTGAGTGGTTTTAGTTCCATTTGAGATGTTTAGGAAGTAGATACCTGGGTTCAGCGTTTCACTGATCACAAACATGTTTATTCCGTCTTGCACTTCAATGGAGCGTTGGTTAATTACTTTTCCTTGTGCGTCCACTATGTTTAGCGTGCATGCTCCTAGGATTTCTTTGTTGTTCACCACCACTTGGAATTCATTTCCTGATGGGTTAGGGTAACTTGTAAAGTAACCTGCTGTAGTTTCAACACAACTTACGTTGATTGGATCATACAACTTCTCTTTTCCATCGTTGTCCACTTGACGTAATCGGTAATAGTTTGAACCATTCGTTCCGTTGTTATCCATCGCTTGGTAAGTCAATAACTCATTGGATGTTCCAGCTGAAGGTATCGTTGCCATACTCTCCATGTTTCTCCATTTGTTGATTTCTCGACATCGAAGTGTGAACTGTTAAACTCAGATGCTGTTTGCCATACTAAATTAACCATTCCTTCTTCACAAGTTCCGTTGAAGTTCAACAATTCTACTGGTAGTGGGTTGTTATCATTTCCACCTCCGTTGAAGAAACTAAATCCAGTTACACCTGTCTCTTCCAAAAGATAATCTCCAGAAGCTAATACAGAATGACCTGCACCTTGAGTTCCTGCCAACACCCATGTGTTATGGCTCGGACCTTTAGAAGTAATGATTCTTAATTTACTTATATCTGCAATTACGTTTCCATTTGAACCACTTGGCGGTAAACCTGCTTGAAGTGTACTTGGATTGTTCATGCGTAATTTAAGTGTATATGGTGCTGTATTCAATGCTGCATAAGCAGAACCAGTAGCATCATATGGAGTAATATCCCAGTATCCCTCCTCTTCATAATTCTGAATATACTGACCAGGTCCATAAGTTAATGGTAATCCCGTATATCCTGTTGATGGAGTTCCTGTTTTGTATTCAGCTATCACATATCCTCCTTCACTTGGAGAGGCTGTAAAGTTTACTTGAGCATAACGGTTAATAACGCCTTTTCCAGGGATATTAGCTCCTACAGGGAACACACCACTAGCAACAGTGTTGTTTGTAGCTGTAGCAAACCATCTTTTCAAAGGTCCTCTCACTGTTCCAGCTGTCCAGCTAACTGAACCAACCGCTGTTGCACTAGAACCAATTTCAAGAATGTTTGTACCGTCTGTGATAATATCACCTTGAGTCATCGTTAACGTACCTGCAACTTTAACTGGTTGAGCTAGAGTAACAGTACCTGACGCCTTATTCACTACCATGTTATTCAAGTTAGAAACTAGACCTGTTCCTGAAATAGTTTGTGTTCCTGTACCATTGAAAGTAACTGTTCCTGTACCTGGATTGATGGATCCGTTGTTAACTAAATCACCTTGAATTGTTAAATTACCTGTGTTTAAATTAACCGTCGCTCCAGTTCCAATATACAAATCATTTGAGTTACCAGTAGATGATACAGATGCGGCGTTAGAAGAGCTAACACAAGATCCCGCAACCGTATTCGATAAAGTATATACTTTATCAGTACTTGATGGTTGACCTTGACCTAATTTAACCCATGCATTTGCCGTACCATCATTTTGGTATTGATACCAGTTTGAAGATGTAGCCCAAGTATTATCAGTTAAACCACCCCAAAGTAAATCTCCAGTTGAAACTACACCCGCAATTGGTGTGATAACCGGTTGTTTGAAGTCAATGTTAATTGTATCGCGGCTGTAACAGAAGTTACCGCTTGTTTCTCTCGATACATTCCAAACCAATTGCTTAACACTACCACCTAAAGCCGAGTTTGCAGCTGTTACGTTGATTACAGTTGACATTGGATCGTCTACTAAAATCATACTAGTTCCTACAACTGTCCATTCACCTTGAGAGTCTACACCTATTGAAGCAGCAGAAACTGAAACTTCTTTATTACCACACATTGCTGTTGAAGTATAATCAGGTGTTAAAATAGAGGCAGCAATTGTTGGTGAGTCATATACGTTTAAAGCAACTGTATTAGAATTCACTGCAGTTCCACAACCACCTGTTACCGCTACCAAATAAGATCCATCATCAGCGGATGTTGTACTTGGAATGTTGAAACTAGCAGCTGTTGCACCTGAAATATTAACTCCACCAAATTTCCATTGATATGTTAATGGTGTTGTACCCGCTGCTACCACAGTAAATGTAGTATTTTGACCCTCACAACCTGATGTTGCCACCGGTTGAGTTGAAATAGTTGTTAAAGGATTAACTGTTAACAATGCATTATTTGATGTTAGTGTACCACAAGTTCCTGTTACATCAACCGTATACGTTCCTGCATTTGCTGCTTGCGTATTTGCTATAGATAATGTAGAGCTATTTGTACCAACGTTCGAACCATCTTTTTTCCATTGATAAGAAAGAGCACCTGTTCCTGAAGCTGTTACAGAGAAGTTAACAGTATTACCAGCACATAGTGTTGATGCAACTGGTTGGGTTGAAATAGCTGTAGATGAATTCACTGTTAACAATGCATTAGAAGAAGTAACATTTCCACATACTCCTGAAACAATTACAGAATATTGTCCTGCATTTACAGTAGCGATATTAGCCACAGCCAAAGTAGAGTTTGTTTCACCTGTTAAGGCAGAACCATCTTTTCTCCACTGATAAGATAAAGTACCTTGTCCAGAACCAGATACAGAGAAGTTAGCTGTTGTACCAGCACATTGTGTAACTGCCGTTGGTTGTGTTGCAATTGAGGTAGCTGTGTTAATTGATAACGCAGCGGATGAAGAAGTTACTGTACCACAAGTACCTGTTACATCTACCGTGTAGTTTGCAGCATCACCAGCAGCAATACCTGAAAGTGTCAATGTTGAAGTAGTTGCCGTAGCATTACCGGTCACATTTGAACCATTTTTCTTCCATTGGTATGTCAATGTACCTGTTCCAGTTGCACTTACAGTAAAGTTTTGAGATCCACCCAAACAAGCAGAAGCTGCTGCTGGCTGAGTTGAGATCGCAGTTGCACTATTTACTGTTGAGGCAATAGCTGAACTTGTTGCGTCTGATTGAGTTAAACATGCACCACTTAAGCTTGATGTCATTGTTAACGTAACCTGATCATTATTTGCTAAGGTAGTGCTAATCAAAGTGGCATTTGTTTCACCAGAAATTGGTGTTCCATTTAAATTCCATTGGTATGATGGAGTAGCGCCCATGTTCGCTGATGAATTTACACTAAATGTAACAGATGTACCAGGACAAAAAGCAGATGAAGAAGAACTTTGAATTGCAACCGTTGGAGTAGCAGCCGTACTTGTTAACGTAACTGTGTTACTTGCCGTTGCAGCACTACTAGCCAAACAAGTTTGAGCTGAAGGAGTCATTTCGACATAGATTGCATCTGCATCATTTGGTGTAGCCAACGTATAAGTAGCATTTGTTTCACCACTTACAGCTGAACCATTCAAATACCATTGGTATGTTGGTGTTCCGCCGTTTGTAGGTGTTGCAGTAAACGTGATTGAACCACCACCACACGCTGAAGTTGAAGAAGCTGAGTTTGAAACGGAAGCAGTTATTGTTGGATTAACCGTTACCGTTACTGTTGTTCTTGAACCTTCACAACCACTTGCATCAGTTCTATCCGCCACGTAATAATCTGTTGTTCCAGCAGTAGCAGTAGAAGGAGTTGGTGCAGTTGAAGAACCTGTACCTCCTGTTGGAACTGTATACCAATAAAGTGTATTTCCAGCTGTAGAAGTAGCTGTTAACGCAAATGCCGTTGCTCCTTGACAATAAGCTGAAGGATTACTTGCAACTGGTGCACTTGGAGTGGCATTTACAGTAACCGCGATTAAAGCCAATTCACTTTCGCAACTGTTTGAACTAGAAGACTGAGAAACATAGTAGTTTGTTGTTCCTGCAGTTGACGTAGAAGGTGTTGGAGCACTACCTAATGCAGTAGCACCAGTAACTGAAGGATAACTTGGAGCAGCTGAATACCAATTTAAGATATTAGCACCCGTAGCTGTTGCCGTTAAAGTAGAAGCTGTAGCTCCTTGACAATAGGCAACCGGAGTTGAAACTGTTGGTGCGGCAGGTGAAGTGTTAACATTTAATGTAACCCCCGTTCTTGAAGCACTCACACAACCTGTTGTTGTATTTTGAGCTGCTGCATAATAGGTTCCAGCTGTTGCAGTAGAATATGTTAATACATTATCTCCTGAAGCTAATACTGTACCACCAGTTGATGCTGCGTACCAATCTGCTGTTTCACCAGCACCTGTTGACACAGTTAAAGATTGATTACCACCTGTGCTACAAGCTGTAGCATCTCCTAAAGAGTTAGGTGCAGCTGGTAAAGCATTTACAGTAATATTAACCGATTGTGTTGTTGTACACTGCGTGTTTGGATTGGTTGCAGCTACACTGTATGTAGCCGTACCAGGAGTTGACAATACAGGGGTAGTATAAGATGTTGCTGTTGCACCACCAATATTTGAACCTGCAGTTGCCCACTGGAACGTGTAGTTAGCACCAGGAATAAATTTCCAAGCTGTGTTTGTGATTGCTGCAGTGTTTGCGTACGCTGTTGCACCAATAGAGGCATCTGCATTTTGAAGACCAACCACTTTATTATTTGTAGAACTTGCATTCTGAACGTGAATTTCAACGATACCTGTTGTTTCAAACAATTTTACTTGAACGGTCATTGAACCATTAGTTGTGAAACCAGGTACACCATTCCATTCTGCAACAAATGTTCTAGTTGGTGCAATTCCTTGCGTCCAATATCTAATTGTTCCAGAATATGCATAATAATCATTTGCAGCTGCGGCAATAATATTTGTTGGTTCTGTTGCAGTTGGGAAAGCCGTTGCATACGTGTAGTCACCTAATGAGGTAGCGTTGTATGCTCCAAACTGTAATACCCCATTAGTACCGATATTTAACGTAGTGTAGTTATTTCCGAAGAAGTTGTATGTGAACCCAATCGGAATATTTTGCCAACCTCCATCATCTAATGTACCAGATGCTAATGCAACACCTGTTGTTCCATTTGCTACAAGGTTTGTAGGTGAAGAAGGTGACGCCATTGCGAAGGTAGTAGTTGAATAGGTAAATCCAGCACTTGCCAAGTTGGAAGCCAATGCAGCTGTATTACCCGCACATACTTCAGTTGGCGTAGATGTTGGAGTAAACGCAACCGCATCAATAACTCCTACAGTTTGAGTACCAGAAACTGATCCACAACCGGCTACCGTAGCATTCATTGTATAAACGGTTGTAGTAGTTGGACTAGCTACAGTAGAAGCACCAGAGGTAGTTGATAAGTTTGTATTAGGAGACCAAGTAATTCCTGATGCACCTGTTAATTGCGTACTTAAAGTTACCGATCCACCTGCTTGACAAATTAATGCATTAGCAGGGTTAGACGCTACCATAGGACGAACTGTAAAGGATACCGCACCCCTTGCATTACTTGCACACGTACCGTTGTTGTCTTCTGCATAATAAGTAACAGAACCTGAAGTACATTGTACTGGAGAGGTAAATGGAGAACCCGAACCAACCGCTGTTCCGCCCGTAGCAGATGTAAACCATAATGTATTTGCTCCAGCTGTTGAAGTAAGCGTTGCTGCTCCACCTACATTTACAGTAGAAGATCCAGAAACAGCTGCGGTAGGTGTTGTTGGTACTGAACCACCAGCAACCGTTGCTACGACATCATCAGATGCAACACATCCGTTAGTACCTGTTACCGTTAAGGTATACGTTGTTGTTGAAGTTGCAGAACAGTTTGGTGTTAATGTATTGGTTGCAGACAATGCTGTTGCTGGTGACCAAGAATAGGTTGGATTTGGTGATACACCTACATAATAACTTAATGAAACTGTGTATGTAATTGTCATTGCATCTCCCCAAGCATCATTATCTTGACCTCTTACGGCAATCACTAACCCATTTGCCGCTTGTCCATTAAAGTTGGTATACGTTGTGTTAGTTGCACATCCAGCCGCTCCTTGTTGCACTCCGTTGATACGAGTGGTTACGCTATACCATCCTGGACAATTTGCACCACCCGCAGATGAAATATTAACAGTGATTCCAGAAACAACAGCACCAGCAGGTAAACCTGAAAATGTGTAAGTAGCTGTTGGGTTGGTGTTGTCGGTACCAGTCAAAGTTACTGTTCCAGAATTTGCAGTACCTGATGAGGATGTTGCGTCCGTTGAACCAGCCAAAGCAACCACTTGACCAGAACACAAATTGAAATCTGAGCCTGCATTAACTGTTGGTGCAGCAATACCAGCTCCTGAAGCAGAAACATTTTGAGATGTTGCTCCAGTACTTGAGACTGCAATTGTACCGTTGTAAGATGCCGCTGCAGTTGGTGTTAATTTAACATAAACGGTTTGGTTTATTGATCCCGAGGAAGGAGTCAATGTTAACGTTGATGTGTATGTACCAGTTAGCGATGTAGAGTAAGTAAAACCAGATAAGGCGCCTATTGTGGCATCGTTCGATAAATTTACACCTGAAATTGTAAAGGAATTTGTTCCTGTGGCATTGGTACATATATTACCGAATGCTGTTAATGCCGAGCAAGATAAAGATGGCGTACTTGCAACTGTTTGAGCAGCAGAGTAAAAGACAACATTACCTGGACCACATGTTCCTGTATTTCCACTAAACCAACATTGTCCCTCGCTAACCAAATCAAATGCCAAGTAATAGGTGCCATCAGCTAAATTGGTAGTGTAGACAGGCCCTGCAGAAGCATCCTTTGCTTCAATTGACAAAGAAAATGTACCACTTGCTCCTGGAGCCAAAGATCCTACAGATGTTCTGGAGTGAAAATCGCTCCATGGCAAACCTGAAAGAGATGTGTTCGTAGTATTCCAACGTACACCAATATTATTTGGATAGGTTGTATTCCATGTTGCTACCCCTGTATTTTTAATAGTAATCGAAATGGTTCGTGCTTCACCTCCCGTCCATGTTGCTGCACCTAAATTAGACGAAATATATTTCCATCTGTAATTAGGTATTGTTGAAGTTGTTGTTCTTGCAGTACCGCTACCTGATGAATTAGATGGTGTCACTGAAATTGTCCCGTTAGCAGTTCCAACTGTTACGGTTACAGAATTTGTACCCTGCCCAGCTGTAATTGTCCATGTTGCCGGAAAAGACCACGTGTAGGTTACACCAGATACATTTGTTACTGAATATGTTTGAGAAGTTCCAGGCTCGGCATTCAATGTTCCTGTAATTACAGAAGGTTGAGCAGGTGGAGGAGGAGTGAAAGTAAACTTCTTCCCCACCAAATTGGTAGTTGCAGTTATATTATTATTTGCCGTTGTACTCGAAACTGTTGAGGAAGCTGCAGGCGTAACACTTAAAAAGGTAGAAGCACCATTAATACCAACTGATGCAGAAATCGCTCCTGCTGTCGCCATTGTTGGGCCATATATAAATTCGATAACATTTGTTGTTTCGTACAAATTCATCCTGTAAGAAGCAAATGCAGTAGTAGAAGTCAATCCACCACCACCGATATTAATATTGTGCCAACTTACCGACAACACTCTATTAGGTGCTACTCCCGTAGTAGCGTAGGTAATTGCACCAGTATTTCTATGGTTATCATCCCAGAACGGTGCAATCAGTGGACGAAGTGCTGCAGTAGTACCCAATGCATTTGTCCATCCACTAGCAATCGCTGTACCTCCCATTCTAACCATTCCATTTGTTGTAATACTAAATGTTGTGTAATTAATATTATCAAATTTAAAAGTAAATCCAATTGCAATTGCCGTTTGAGTACCATCATCGCCTGTTGCAGTAGAATTTGTTCCTGTAACTTGAGCGTATGTTCCAGCCGATTGAGCAAATGTATACGTATTTACCTGTCCCCAAACACCACCAATCCCAGCAAAAATAATTGCTAGGGTGAGTGCGAAAGATTTGAAGAACGAGGGGGAGCTTCCCTTCGACAGGCTCAGGGTTCGATCGGTTCGAACTTCGACACCCTTCGATAGACTCAGGCATTGCTCAGTTCGCGAGGGAGATGAAACTCCGGTTGATTTGTAACTTTTTTCCATAGTTAAGAAATTGATAGGAGAAAATAAAATCGAACGACCCTTCGGACTGAAGCCCGTAGGATAGCTTTTGCCATTTTGGCGATGAATCATTGCTGATTCGTTTGTTTTTAGTTTTAGGTTTTTCATAGTACCTGGTTTAAAATAAAAATGAAATCTCGATAATGCCATAGTTTAGTTGAGCGTAATACCAAAATTTCAAATTATCCAATAAGTAAAAATACTTATATACAGATATAAAGGTTACATAAATGAAAGTTTTTGAATTTTAAATGAACAAATAACCTTTCACACTGAATATTCCTTATTACCTACATATAAACATTTTCGTCTTAATAAAATTAAATTATAAATTTACATTAAAAACACACTTTCGAAATAAATCCATAAAATTGTGTTAAAATGAAATAAAAATAGTTCAATTTCAAGGGTGAAATGTATTAATATTTTATTAAATAATCAATAAAAATTAAAAAAATATTTTGTAAAAAGAAAAAAAAGCCGGATTGAGATTGTTAAGGAAAATAAGGATATTTATTCCGGCTTCGAGATTGGTACTTCTTTTCTGCTCTCCCCTACTTCATCTTGCTGATATAAGGTCAATTAGAATTGAAAATTGTATATGATAATTTGATTGGTTTGCCTCGTTTGGCGTTGTATTACAGAACAAACTTCAGCATAATCAATAAAGCAGCCAACTAAATTTACCTTGCTAAATGAAAAATAAGGTGTAATCCCTAGGAGTTAATACGTGGTATTACGTATAAGAATGCTGTTCAATCTATTTTAGGGGGTACTCCACCCTCATTTTCATGTTTGAACAGGGGAAATTAAAATCTATTGAGAATTTAGTTCCTTTTCTCGAAAAAATCCGTAAAATATTGAATAGCCAAGGCATAGCTCGTGAGACCGAATCCCATTATGGATCCAACGCACACCGGCGTGATCATGGAAGTATGACGAAAACTTTCGCGCGCGGCGATATTTGAAATATGCACTTCCACCACCGGAGTTTGAATCGCGGCTATGCAATCTCGGATAGCAACGCTTGTGTGGGTATACCCTCCTGCATTGATAATAACCCCATCAACTTCAGCTGCTTGCAAGTAATTAATAATTTCGCCCTCCACATTGGACTGAAAATAAGACAAATCCACATTCGGATGTTTCAAACGTAATTCAGAGAGGTACGTTTCAACAGATTGTGTTCCGTAAATTTGTGTTTCACGTGTACCCAACAAGTTTAAATTGGGGCCGTCAATAAGTGCAATTTTCATTTCTATGTCAGCTTGGGACCGCTATATTAAGCATTTTGTTTCATACTTAAAAATTGAGCGTGGATTAGCTGATAATTCTATTTTGGCCTATCAAAATGATGTATTCAAACTGGCTGACTTTTCGATCCCACGTAAAAAGAACGTACAGGATATTTCTTATGCCGACCTAACTGAATTTGTATCTATCTTATATGACTTAGGGCTGAGTGCACGGAGTCAAGCCCGTATCATTAGCGGAATCAAGCATTTTTTTGGCTTTTTGTTGTTAGAAAATGAAATCACCCAAGACCCGAGCGAACTATTGGAACAACCCAAAATTGGGCTAAAACTTCCTGTTTACCTGACCATTGAAGAAATTGATGCATTGATTCAAGCGATTGACTTGAGCAAAAATGAAGGGCATCGCAATCGAGCCATGCTTGAAACCCTTTACAGTTGCGGTTTGCGGGTAAGTGAATTAGTAAACCTACGATTTTCTGATTTATTTTTTGAAGAGGGATTTATTCGTGTTATCGGAAAAGGAAACAAAGAACGCTTGGTACCGGTTAGTCCAAGTGTGGAAAAGGAAATTGGGATATACGTGGATTTTTATCGAAAACAACAGGACGCAAAGCCTGGAAATGAGAATATTGTCTTTTTAAATCGCAGGGGTGCTCAACTTACTCGTGTTATGATTTTTACGATTATTAAGGATTTATCCGAGGCGATTGGGCTGACAAAAAACATATCCCCTCATACGTTCAGGCACTCATTTGCTACTCATTTAATTGAAGGCGGAGCCAATTTGCGGGCAATTCAAGAGATGTTGGGACACGAATCTATAACCACCACAGAAATATACACCCACCTAGATCAGCGCTTTTTACGGGATGCTATTCAGTCGTTTCATCCAAGAAATGCGAAGTAGGTTAAGGAGATGAGAGTTGAAGCTTCGACAGGCTCGGCTTTAAGAGTTTAGAATGGAAACACCCCTTATTCTGTTACAAAAAATGATTAAAATAACCCCATCTATATTACAAAATACACAATTAAGTCATTAATAATCAATTAATTAACTTATCTTTTGTTTTTTCTTCGGTTTTCGAGCCAATTCGGTACTTTCTTTTCGGGTTTTTGAAGATCACCCAATAGTTTTTCTGCCAAATCAGGGCGCTTAGCTTTGTCGAGACGGGATTTGATCCATTGGTGGTTCTCACGCTTATACCAAAAGAAAAAGCGATTTTGGTTTTGTTTTTCTTCTTTCGTTTTCGCCGTTTTAATTGGTTTCAAGGTATATGGATGAACGCCCGTGTAATAGATTACCTCCGCAACAGTCATAGGAGTAGGAGTAAAATCTTGAACTTGTTCCAATTGAAAGCCCATATCTTTGGTTTCTGCAGCTAAATTCGCCATATCTTCCTCTTCACAACCGGGGTGCGACGAAATAAAATAAGGAACTAAGGGCTGATTTAATTTGTGCTTGGCTGAGATTTTATCGTATTTGGCTTTAAACTTATGAAAATAAGAAAAAGATGGTTTACGCATTACGCGTAAGGTTGCATCAGAGGTATGTTCGGGCGCCACTTTTAATCGACCGCTGATATGATGCTGAACCAATTGCTCAATATACTCATCGTGGTTGCCATCTTCGTTGTTTTTGTTGAAATCATCTACCAGCAAATCATAACGTATACCAGAACCCACAAATGCTTTCTTCACCTTTGGGTTGGCATCCACTTTTTTGTACAACTCAGTCATTGGCTTATGAGAAGTATCAAGGTTATTACAAATTACGGGATGAATACAACTTGGAGAGGAACAACGAGCACAAATGGCCTCATCTTTTCCTTTCATTTTGTACATATTAGCCGATGGACCTCCTAGATCGGAAATGTACCCTTTAAATTCAGGATGCTGCACCACTTCTTCCACTTCCGCTAAAATCGATTTTTCACTTCGTGATGCGATGAACTTACCTTGATGGGCTGAAATCGTACAAAAACTACATCCACCAAAACATCCACGATGCATATTGATGGAAAACTTAATCATTTCATACGCCGGAATCACACCCCTTTTCTTGTATTTAGGATGAGGCAAACGCGTATATGGCAAATCAAAGGAACGATCAATCTCCTTTTCAGTCATGGTTTTATAAGGCGGATTAATTACCAATGTTTGATTACCCACATGTTGAATGATTCGGTTTGCATCCCATTTATTGGATTCCACCTCAACCACTTTGAAATTGGCCGCATATTTCAATTTATCCTTTAAGCAATCTTCATGACTTGCCAATTCAACGGTTTCCCAATTTTTATTTTTTGGCAATTCGTTGACTTTATCTTGCACAAAAGCAATCTGTCTGATTGTTTTAATTTGATTAAACGGAATGCCTTTTTTCAATAAATTCAATAATTCACGCAAAGGCTGATCACCCATTCCGTAAACCAGTGCATCTGCACCCGAATCAACAAGCACCGATGGCATCAATTGATCTTTCCAATAATCGTAATGAGTAACTCGTCTTAATGAAGCTTCAATACCACCAATCAATACAGGGACGTCAGGAAAAAGTTCTTTGAGGATTTTAGTATAAACGGTTGTTGCATAATCGGGACGAAAACCAGAAACTCCACCTGGTGTGTAAGCATCTGTTGAACGCAATCGCTTGCCTGCTGTGTAATGGTTCACCATGGAATCCATGCAGCCTGCTGTTACACCAAAAAAAAGTTTGGGTTTTCCCATTTTTTTAAAGTCGCGCAAATCATCTTCCCAATTGGGTTGAGCCACAATTCCGATGCGCAATCCTTCGTCTTCTATGATACGACCAATTACCGCTGTTCCAAACGCAGGATGATCTACGTAGGCATCGCCAGAAATTAAAATTACATCAAATTCTTCCCAGCCACGTTTTTCGGCTTCTTTGAGAGATAAAGGGAGCCAGTCGGATAAAGGTCTTTCGTTTTGCACGATGTAAAATTACGGAAGAAAAATGGAGAATTTGTATTGTAGAATTGAAAATGTAAAATTGAAAATTAGTTAAGGAATTGGAATAGATAATTTACAGAAGCAGTTTGGGCTTTATCTTAGGAGGTAAATGAAAACGGAAAAATGAAAGAGTGGAGTTTGGGGAATGTAAAATTGAGAATGGAGAATGGAAGCTACGACAGGCTCAGCTTTACAGAGTGGGGAATGGAAAAATTAATTTTACTTTTTAAATTTCCATCGTTCTAGGTGACCAAGCATGAACGGGCGAGAAAACAACCACGCAAAGAATTTACTATTACCACCTGCAATCATCCCTTTTCGGGATGCTTCAGAAAATTCTTTCAAAGAAACATCACCTCCAACAAATGCACCATTGACATAGCAATAACTGCAGTATTTTTGACTTCTTGTGCCATCTATTTCTGTACCTCCACCCTGTTGGTCTTTGTTCAAAGGCATTCCACAAGTTTGACAATTTTTGTAGGAACTTTTTGTGCTATTTTCCATCGAATTCATTATTAAATCTTATTTCAAAGATACCAGTTATTATGTATCCAAAAAAGAGATTATAGCTGTACTCCTACCCTACATGAGCAAGAACCTCAACAAAAACAATGATGTAGAAATCACAAAAAACAAGGTAAGAAATAAAGAGAAATCTTCTAGTTTATTTCGAGTAGCAATGAGCAACACCTCTTTATCATGAATGGGTAAGTGGGAAAATTCTTTATGTCTTGAAAGTACAAGCTTTGTTGCTTTTCGCTCAAGCTGCCTAGAGATTTGATTGTAAGTTGTCATCTTGTTCTATTTTTATAAAACAAAGGTGATACATAACGCAAAATTACTTGGAAAAATGGTATTAGGTATTTGAAATTTTACCAATGAATACGCGGGTTCAAATACGTAATTATACTAATTAGTTGTTGGTGTTTTTTCGCCGCACAAGTTAATTTCTAAAACTTGATGTTTTACATGTACATCCAAGTCAAGTGATAACACATACATTAACTTGGTTATTGCCGCTTCGGTGGTCATATCTGTCCCGCTGACAACTCCTACTTTTTGAAAAAAAGAACTTGTTTCGTATTTACCTTGTGTCACGGCACCTGATGAACATTGACTGACATTAACAACGATTCCACCGGATTGAATATAGGAGGCCACGCTTTGTTGAAAAACCACGTCACTGGAAGCATTTCCCGAACCGAACGTCTCCAAAACTACCGCTTTAAATTTTGAAACATCTAACAGGGAACGATATCCTTCAAATGGTATTCCAGGATACAATTTGATTAATGCCACTCGATTATCTAATTTCTTAGAAAAAGATGGTGTTTTTTCTGTTGATCTAAATAACCGATTTTTATCATATTCAATGGTGACCCCAGCAACAGCTAAGGGAGGATAATTGGGTGATAAAAAGGCCTGAAATTGGTTAGCAGATACTTTGGACGAGCGATTTCCTCTGTAAAGGGAATATTCAAAATAAACACATACTTCCTGCACAACCGATTGATTGTAATCATCTTTTTGCGCGGCAATTTCAATCGCAGTTATTAAATTTTCTTTACCATCGGTTCTGATTGTTCCAATGGGCAATTGAGATCCAGTTAAAATAATCGGTTTCTTTATTCCTTGAATTAAAAAACTTAAGGCAGAAGCCGTATAAGCCATAGTGTCTGAGCCATGTAAAATGACAAAACCATCATATTTGTTATAATTCTCCTCAATGATTTCGACAAGATTAATCCAATGATCGGGCGTCATTTCGGAAGAATCAATCGGTTTGTATATGCTTACGGATTCAATGTTTACTGGAATACGATTCAATTCTGGAACTTGATCATACATGTGTTTAAAGTCGAAGCTTTTTAATTCGCCGCTGATTGGATCATTGATCATTCCGATAGTGCCACCGGTGTAAATTAATAAGATTGAACTTTTGTTTTGCATAATGCCTAATTGATTTTTCTTAAAATTAGCTTTTTTCTTTTAAAACCGATTCTGAGTATCTTTTTTAATCTTTTTAGCAAAGTTGTTACAAAAACAATAATTTGGGTAAGTAAAATTAAATTTGAAATATCTTCAATTCCACTTTTTTGCTTGATCATAAAAGTGGAGTAAAAAAATCATGGCTTAGGATTTTTATTGGTTCGGCACTTTTAAAAACTGTTGCCATTATTGATTATATCCGAACCATTTTCAGCTCATCCTGATTTTCTGATTTGTCAGTGATCCTTCGGTTTCCTCCAAATTTACGAAACTCAGTTCTGATAGAAAACCAAAAAATCCTAGGCCAAAAAAATTCTCTTTCAATTTTTTTATTTTATTCCAAATTATAAATTTCATCCAAAGCTTCGCAAAATAGATGTGTTGCTTCAGCCAAAATTTCGGTTGTATGAGCAGAGGAAACAAAGCCAACTTCATAACCACTTGGACCAAGATAAACTCCTCGGTTTAATAATGCAGCATGCAACTCATTGAATTTTGTCATATCCGGATTAATTGCGTCTGCATCTTGAATGCGCTTTTTACCATCAAATGAAAGCCAGAAAATGGAACCAATTTGAACGATTTCAAAATTATAATCCTTCGATTTAGCATGTGCGTTAATGGTTTCCACCATTGATTTTGTGCGCGCCTCTTGGTTTTCATAAAATCCTGATTGATTACACGCAGTCAATTGCGCGATTCCAGCTGACATAGCAACTGGATTTCCCGATAAGGTTCCTGCTTGATAAACAGGTCCATCTGGGGAGACAAACGACATGATTTCATTTTTTGCACCATATGCTCCAACTGGCAATCCGCCTCCAATAATTTTACCATAGGTTACAATATCAGGGATGATTCCATACACTTCAGCCGCGCCACCAAATGCCACTCTAAAACCAGAAATTACCTCATCAAAAATTAATAAAATCCCTAATTCAGTGCACCATTCTTTTAAATGAGTGAGAAATGTTTTGTCTTGTAAAAGCAATCCATTGTTGGCCGGAATGGGTTCGATAATCACACAAGCCAACTCTTCTCGATATTGCACCAAGGTTTCTCGTAATTTGGTGGAATCATTCAATGGTAACACTAAGGTTTCATTCGCAAAAGCCTCAGGCACACCAGCGCTTGAAGAAGACCCAAGTGTGACCAATCCACTTCCTGCCTTAACGAGCAAAGCATCTACGTGCCCATGATAACATCCTTCAAACTTTAGAATTTTAGATTTACCTGTGACCCCTCTTGCCAAACGAATAGCAGACATAACCGCTTCCGTTCCAGAACTTACAAATCGCAATTTATCGATAAATGGAATTCGACCTAGAATCAACTCAGCCAATTCATTTTCCAACCGAGTAGGTGCACCAAAACTTGCTCCATTTGCCATAGTTGACACCACCTTATTAAAAACCTCTGGGTTGTTATGTCCCAAAATCAGAGGTCCCCAACTACAACAAAAATCAATAAATTGATTGTCATCTTCATCCCAAATATAGGCTCCATTGCCTTTTTTGATAAAGAGTGGAGTTCCGCCAACGGATTTAAAAGCGCGAACGGGAGAATTTACCCCTCCAGGAAAATAGGTTTTTGATTTTGCAAAAAGTTCTGCTGAAACTGTTCGTTTGATGGTAGTCTTGGTATTCATAATGTGTATCTTTGTCACTATAGAACAAAGTTAATAATATATTGTGCGCAATGACACCCTTTGAAAATTCACTTGCTTTTGCTCAACAGATGGACGAGAACGATCCATTAAAAGATTTTAGAAATCACTTTCATTTCCCCACGTTTCATGAAAAACCGATTCGTTATTTCACCGGAAATTCATTGGGTCTGCAACCAAAAAAAGCTTCTCAATATATTCATGAAGAATTAGAATCATGGGCTATGTATGGGGTTGAAGGACATTTCTTGGGTAAACGTCCTTGGTTTTCCTATCACGAAAATTTAACCGATTATACGGCTGAGGTGGTTGGTGCTAAACCCATTGAAGTGGTTGTCACTCATTCGCTCACAACCAATTTGCATTTATTGATGGTTTCTTTTTACAGGCCAAGCGGAAAGCGAACAAAAATTTTATGTGAAGCCAAAGCATTTCCAAGTGATCAATATGCCTTGGAATCTCAAATCAAATTTCATGGATTATCGATGGATCATTTGGTGGAAGTTGCACCGCGAGAAGGAGAGTATTTAATTCGAGAAGAAGATATTTTATCAAAAATCGATGAATTGGGTGATGAGCTCGCTTTGGTGATGATTGGAGGCGTAAATTATTATACCGGTCAATTAATGGACATGGAAAAAATTACACAAGCCGGACATTCCGTTGGAGCCATCGTCGGGTTTGATTTAGCGCATGCAGCCGGGAACATCAATTTGCACTTACATGATTGGGGCGTTGATTTTGCTGCATGGTGCGGATATAAATATTTAAATAGTTCACCAGGAGGTGTATCTGGAATGTTTGTTCATGAAAGACATGCCAATAAACCTGAATTGCCACGATTTGCGGGCTGGTGGGGATACAACAAAGAATCTCGATTCAAAATGGAACCAGGTTTTGTACCTATGCCTGGTGCCGAGGGATGGCAATTGAGTAATGCACCCGTTTTAGGAATGGCAGCCCATTTGGCCTCGCTTGAATTATTCCACGAAGCTGGTATGGAACGGATTGGTAATAAAAGAGATGTAATGACCGCTTATTTAGAATTTGTCATTCACGATGTTTCAGAAAGAAATAAAGAACGTTGTACCTTTGAAATCATTACTCCAGCAGATAAAACAAAAAGAGGAGCGCAACTTTCAATCTTGGTTCATGGACAAGGAAAAGCCTTGTTTGATAAATTGAGTGAAGAAGGAGTTGTGGCCGATTGGCGTGAACCAAATGTTATTCGCATTGCCCCTGCCCCACTCTATAACTCATTTGAAGATTGTTATTGGTTTGGGCACCACCTGGAAAAATCTATTCAATAAAACTTCACTTTAGAACAATTAATTACATTTTATTACTAGATTTGATTCAAAACAACTTACATGATCTTAAAATACCTTTTCTCTTTATTGATTGTCTTGACTTTTTCAACCGTTGCAAAAGCTGATCAATTAGAAATTTTAACCCTTGAGCAGGCTACAGCAGCTACTGAATATTTACAAGGCGAGGAGATGGTATTATTGTGGTGTGCCTGTTGCGAAGGTGAGGAACCAAGAGCCGTTTTTATTTCTGAAGTTAACTATCAATCGGTTGGAGATAATCAGTATTCCGTTAATATCAAGGGAGTAGATTCAGAAGGAAACGAAATCAATGAATATGTAGATCTAGCATATGTTCACGTTCTTATAGAAACCACGGTATATTGCTTAGGTACTACCTTAGGTTATGAATGTGATCCCTGTGTTGATCCGTTTAGCATAGAAGAATAAGATTAGTGTCTTGGGGCACTATTTTGTAAGTTTTACCCATTAATCCATAATAATTTTCAGGATTAAAACTCGGTAATTCGTGGTATTACAAAACCATTACCATGAACCATATCCTCAAACTTGTCAAAGACGTAATTTCAGATACTTGCATTACCATTATCTTAAATACGCACAGAACTAAACCTGAAAAGCTTCAAGACTCAATTGCGTTGAAAAACCTAGTAAATCAAGCTGTTACACGGTTACAAAAGTTGGAAGACAAAGAAAAGTCGAACCAATTAATTGAGAAGCTTGAAAAATTATCTTCTTCCATCGATCATACTTTTAACCAGGAAAGTTTGTTGCTCTTTGTAAACGAAACCATTTCCACCTATACACGGCTGCCGATTTCGGTTGGAAATCGAGTGGTAATAGACAAAAGTTTTGCTACGCGTGATTTAATTAGAGCCATTCATCAAGAAACCAATTATTTTATTTTGGTGTTAAGCGAGCACCAAGTTCGGTTAATCGAAGCATTAAACGACAAAGTTGTTCAGGAGATTGGAAATCCTTTCCCGATAATCAATACGCATTTATTTCCAACAACAAAGGCAGAAAAGAAAAACGGACACATTCAAACTCAATTTATTGCCGAATTTTTCAATCAAGTGGACAAAGCATATAATGCGATTCATTATATCCATCCTTTGCCTCTACTCATATGCAGCGAAGCTTCCAATTATCATGAATTTAAAAAAATAGCCGATCACCAACACCTCATTTTTCCCGTTTTCATGAAAGGAAATCATTTAATAGAAAAAGGGAATTCGATAACTAAGGAGGCATGGAAAGTAGTGAAGAAATATATTATTGAAAAGGAAAACCAGCGACTGGTTGAATTAGAAAACGCCGTGTCTACGGGAAATTACATCTCAGATTTAAATGAAATTTGGGAAGCTCTTCCAACCGGACAAATTCAAACGCTTTTCATTGAAGAGAGCCTATTTCAATCGGCCAAAATAACCGAAAACAGTTTATTATTGGTAGGAGAAGACCAGCGAGAAGGAAAAGATATTGTGGATGATATTTATGATGAACTCATTGAAGCCAATATGAATCATGGTGGCGAGGTTGTATTTGTACCCGATGGTTCATTAAAAAAACACAACGGATTTGCAGCGATAACGAGGTATTAATTCAGTCACCGAAGGATATTCCAATTGTTTTTGCTGCTTGAATTTCAAACCCATTCACCTCTATTTTTTTAGTTGAATTTGTAACCTCCTGAAATGGTATTGAATCGATTTTATTTCCTAGAATAGCTACCATTTTTCCAAAATCTGAAGATTGAACAAGTTCAAACGCTTTCACACCAAACAAAGTGGCCAAATACCTATCAAAAGCTATTGGAGTTCCACCTCGTTGAACGTGGCCCAATACTGTTTCACGGATTTGGGCCGTACATCCATGTTCTTTCAATTGTTGGGACAGAGCAAACGCAACGCCTCCTAATCGAACATGTTCGGAATGCATTGAACCTTGGGATGAGACCACAATACCATTTTTTGGCTTAGCACCCTCGGCAATAACAATGGTAGCAAAACCTTTACCTACTGCATACCTAGCTTGAATTCGAGTTACAATTTTATCTATGGAATAAGGAATTTCGGGAATTAAACAAACTTCAGCTCCACTTGCCAATGCTGTATGAAGAGCAATCCAACCCGCATCACGCCCCATTACCTCCATGATCATTACTCGATGATGACTTTCAGCAGTGGAGACCAATTTATCTAAGCTGTCAGAGGCGGTTTGAACAGCCGTTTGAAACCCAAATGTATAATCCGTTCCCAGTAAATCATTGTCGATGGTTTTTGGGACACCTATTACCGAAATACCTTTGCTGAACAGAACCTCTGAAATGCGTTGAGATCCATCACCTCCAATGTTTATTACTGCATCAAATCCCAATTCATTTAATTTGTGAACCAATAAATCGGATATATCCTCGTAAACCCATGTTCCATTAACTTGCTTTGTCGGATAATTCAATGGATTTTTAGTGTTTGAAGTATGCAAAATAGTACCCCCTTTCACGTGAATTCCAGCCACTTTTTCCGTTGTCAAGTGAATCAAATTTGGTGGATCGTTCAACACGCCTTCGAATGCATCCACACTTCCATAAACCTCCCAATGTCTATCCGCATAGGCAGCCTTCACAATAGCTCGAATTACTGCATTTAATCCAGGACAGTCACCGCCTCCGGTTGTTATCAGTAATTTTTTCATGCTTTTTTATTTTTCCATCTTGAGGAATTCTTCGAAGGAACTAATTTTTGGAGCTATAACGGTTGTATTTTTACTTAATTGTTTTTCAAAAGCTTTTAAAGAGCCCATTTTAATTTTGTCAAATTGTTTCAACGCCTCTTCAAATTGCAGGGTCAACATCTGAATGTTGGCTAATTGAGTAATAGACGGAGCACCAAAATAGGATCCAACAGAACTATAGATATCGCCCAATTTTTCACGAAGTTTCGGTTCTCCCGCACCCACATAATTATCTCCTTTAGTTACCACCAATTTATCACGTAACTCATCTAGTTCTATATTCAATGTTTGAACCGATTTGTTTGGTGCAGAATTTTTTAAATTGAATTCATCAACAGTAGCATCCCAAGAGTCGATTTGATAAACTAAGTAAGCCAGTTTTTGAGTAAAATCAAACAATTCTTGTGTTACTTTTTGTTGTGCTGAACGCTCCTCCAAGGTAAAAGGAGATTTTGGGTCATATTGCACTTCAATTTCTTTCTCAAACACATCGTTTCCTTTGGTAATGCGCACCTTGTATTTTCCAGCTTTCACCCTTGGAGCAAACATGGCAGAACCGGCGATTGTTTTTCCTTTAGCCACTTTAGGCGCTTGTTTGTTAAAGCCCCATTCAACTGTATTTATTCCCTTTTGTTTGCCTGCTTGAAGTGTAGTAATTACGTTTCCTTCCATGTCAAGAATTTCCATTGTCATTTTCCCGAAAGTATGACGTTTGGGAAGTACATATTTAATTTGCGCACTCGGTTTTGGATTTTCTTCTACAAATTGAACTTCTGAACTAGTTCCTCCGAATGAACTCTTCTCACTCATGATAAAAGGCTTGGAATCGAAGAAATGGAGGGTCTTCGATGTTATTTCTGTGTTCAATGCTTGTAGCGGAGTAACATCGTCTAAAATAATAATTCCACGGCCATGAGTGGCAATAATTAAATCATTTGTTTTCGGATGCATTTCCATGTAATGGATGGCAACACTTGGAACATTATTTTCGAATTTTGACCATGAAACACCACCATCTAAGGTAATATACAAGCCCAGTTCAGTTCCTAAGAATAGTAAATTCGGATTTTTGTAATCTTCCTGAATATTTCTAGCAAATGTCGAAATTTCTTTAGTTGAGATTGAATTCCAAGTTTTACCAAAATCTGTTGTTTTGTATACATAGGCATTGTAATCGTTTTTCGTATGCCCGTCAAAAACCGCATATGCTACTCCTTCACCAAAAATGCTGGCTTCAATGTGATAACACCATGTATTAGCGGGTAACCCTTTCACATTCAAGGTAACATTTGACCATGTTTTACCACCATCTTGAGTCACCTGCACATTACCATCATCGGTTCCCACCCACATCACTTTTTCATTTAAAGGCGATTCGGCAATGGTAAAAATGGTACAATGATTTTCTGCGCCTGAATTATCTGCGGATAAACCACCTGATTCAACTTGATTTTGTTTGGTTTTATCATTTGTCGTAAGATCAGGAGATATTTTTGTCCATGAATTTCCCATATCGTTTGACACATGTAAAAATTGACTTCCAATTAATAAACGATCTGGATTATGTTTACTTGTAGTTATAGCTGCATTCCAATTAAATCTCAATTTAGGGTCCCCGGCAACCGGATAAGGTTTAATCACTTTCAGTTGTTGATCTTTTGTATCAAACCTCCAAACGGCTTCAGCACCTTGCATTTCAGAATATACGATATGAGGTTTCGTTGGATGAGGATAAACCCTAAATCCATCTCCTTGACCAACCAATTCCCAATCACGCGCTTCAATCCCTCCCGGGCTGGCTGATGGACCAAACCAAGAGTTATTATCCTGCAATCCACCATAAACGAAATAAGGCTCTCTATCATCCACACTTACATGATAAAACTGACTGATCGGTAAATTCTCAATCATTTCCATGGATGTTCCTTTATTCAAACTTCGGTATAGACCGCCATCCGTTGCAACGAAAACTTTATCTGAATTGAATGGATCAAATGCAATATCATGAATATCAGCATGCATAGCACCTAAGCCCTTGAAGGTTTTGCCGCCATCACGACTAATAGAACCAAACAAACCAGCTTTAACAACAACTTCCGAATTTTTTGGATCCACCGTAATACGTGAAAAATAGAACGGACGAACTGTCAAACCAAAATCACCAT
>JACCDZ010990466.1_pt1 | contig 27459 bp, 34 predicted proteins | sample 7449551 | NCBI WGS metagenome assembly JACCDZ01 (sample SAMN15323452, study PRJNA562643) | freshwater metagenome | isolation source: river surface water | place: USA:Blue River Watershed | collected 2017-08-18 | reverse complement strand
TAGAAAGCTTTATAAAGATCAGGAGCTACTTTAATACTAATTAGCATCCAATCTTGATTACCTTTAGCTCTTAACTTTTGAACAAAGTAGTTATTAAAGATAATATTATAATCAATCTCGTCAACTTTATTTTCAGATACAGTTGTTGGGTTACGAGCTTTGATAATTTTAATAATTTCAGGATCTAAGATAGACGCATAAGTAGTTAGTGCACCACCACGAGAACCTTGTTTATTAGATTTAGCAATACCTTGTTGAGCACGGTAATACGGAAGTTTACCCATGTGAACAATTGTACCACCTTTTACAGAATCTTGAGCTGAACGGATCATTAGGTTATTACCTAAACCTGCTCCTGCTACAGTCATCTTATGTGTAATATGCTCTGAAGCTGCGATAGAATCATCAGTATCTTCTGCTGCATATAAACAACATGATGCACCTGTGCGGTTAACAGTACCGATAAAAGACCAGTTAGGACTTGGCAAACTTAGAGTTAGGTCTTGTAACATACCTAAATAATTTTTAATATGATACATACGATTAGGATCTTTCTCAAAGATAGCTAATGCAATACGAGCATACATAAATTGAGGAGTTTCATAAGTAACGTTAGCAACTCGGTTACGAACTAAATACTTAGACTCCATTTGGTTAATCTGTGTATAAGTTAATTTATAATCATTTTCATGTTTTAACCAAGAATCAACTAAATCGAATTCTTCTTCAGAATAATCAAATGCTAAGTAATAACCTAGTTCATACATCTTATTAAGGTGATGTTTTAGTTTAATAGGTTTACCGTCATTCTCAGCAAAAACACGTTTGTAGAGATCAGCTACATAAATCTTGCCAGCAACACTCAGATGGCTTTGACTACGTTCATCGATACAAGCTTTGATAAGTGCTTGCATAATATCTTGAACAGTACAACCGTCTGATAGTTTTTTAAGTCCATTTAATGCAATTTGAGACCAAGAGACATTATGCTCTGTTGCCCAACTAGCAAGTTTGTTCAGTTTATCGGGTTGAAAGCGGGCTTTCTTCCCATTACGTTTAATAACGTGGTTAATCAATTTTAGCTCCAATTAAAATTTAATAATCAAGGTAATCCGTATCTTGACTTTGTTGTAACGCTTTTTGGCGTTCCCTTTGTTTTTTCTTAAAGGATTGTTGTTGTTCTTTGAACTTTTCTTTTCTTAGTTTCTGATAGTCACTTTCGGTTTCGATTATTTCATAATCAAAAGGAGGATACTCAACCTGATTAACACACTCTTTTAAATCTTCAACAGTTTTAATTTTAGTGTTATATGGAATACGCACAACTTTAACGCCATGCTCGTAAAGGTATTTATCCTTCACTGTATCTAATCTAACAGAATTATTCCAAGCATTCTCGTCTTTGAAAAAGAACTTTGAAAACTCAAAATGTTGAATACCATCGATTTCTAGGGCAATACCTAGAAGTGGTATAAAAATATCAATACGCTGATTTAAAGCACCAATAGGATACTCATAAATAACTTCATAAGGCTTATAAGCTTTACAAGCTAAATTATAAATATCTTGTTGTAACTTTGAACCACGCTCATCTAATTTAGCCATCTATTTTTTCGTCTTTATGGAGACCTTGATAATTATAGTTATCACGAATCCATTTTTCATATTTATCGTATTCTTCAGTAGTTAACACTTCAAGGTTAAATCCACTAAAGATATCAGGTGACGGTTTCATCTTATTAATGATTCTATGGATATAAGTCATAGATCTTAGATCATCACAGAAGTAAACAAACCAATCTCCATTATCTTCAAACCACACTAATAGTCTTTGATGACCACCGCCTGTTGGAATATAGACAATTTCGTTCTTACCTGTATAAGTATATAAAGCTTTCATTTTAAAATCAGTTCTAGAGGTGTTTTAGTGTAATACATACTATTACTTTTGTTAAAGATGTTTCTATAAGGATAAGGTTCAACTTCAGAATATCGAGATACCAACTCAGCAACATTTTCTGTTAGAGGTATGGAATCTACTTCAACTTTAGCTAATCTGTCATTCATATTTAACCAGTAAATATACAACATATCTACAGAGATATTATGTTCAGCAAAGTATCTATATATTTTATAAATGGATGCAACTGTATACCAACTAGGTTTAGACCCAGTATAGTTCAAGATGAGATGGCAGTCAACCCTTTCAGGTTTATCTTCATTTATACCCAAGAACGGTATGTTTACTTTATAATTATCTTTTCCATTACAGTTAAAATAAATAGAAGTATTAGAAACGACTCTGTCGTATTGAGACATAGAGTTAACTAAATACTCTAAGAATAGGAAAGTTTTCTCCCAGTACTTACGGATGAAAGCAAAATTCTGTAAATTTTGAAAATCCTTTTTAGCTTCTAAGAAGCCAACTAACTGTTCTGAAAAATAAGCTTCATAATAGGAAATAGTAAAATTTCTGTTATGATACATTTGGATAATAATTACATAAGTCAAGTAAGAAGCATAAGCATCAATATTAAATGTATACAGGGAAGGTTTATCAAACATGAACCAATTTAATTCATGTAAGTTATCTCTGTATCTATTTTTATTATTTAGCCAAGAATAGTCTTGTAATGCCAACTCAAAATCATTGGCATTCCAAAACGAAGAAAAGTCCTGATCTAATTGCTTAGACCAAGACTTGATATTCTGATAATTGTTAAGTAAACAATTAGAACTCATTAAAGAGCTACGTTAGCGAACGAGTTGTTGTCAACACGTTTAGGTTTCTCAGGAGCTGCGTATGGTACTAAATTAGTAACACAAACTGCATGTAAAGAAACTGTAGGTGGAATCTCTGCACTACGAGTCCATACTGAATAGCGAACAATACCTTGAGAACCATTACCGATTAAAGTAGTTGTAGTTACATCAACTTGTTGACCATCAATAAACTGCCAAACTTTAGGACGTAAGCTTTCAGGCATCGGTGTGCCATCATTTTTATAAACTTTTTGTTTGAAAGTTAAAACGTATTGCATAGGTTGATTAGGGAACGGAACAGCCTCAACTTTCATTTTAGCTAAGAAGTCGTCGTTCTCAATCGGAGCTGTTTTCTTTTTAGGGAATTTTTTAACAAACTCTTGATAAACTTCTTTAGACACACAAGCTGTTACTTTATAACGGAACTCTTGTTTATCTAGTTGGTCAATCGGTTTTTTAAGAGGGTTTTGACCATAGTCAGGCTCTTGGATACGAGTCCAGTATAAAAATGCATTGATGTCTTCGTATGTAGTAGTTTGTTGAAAATTTGACATTATATTTAATCTCTTCTCTATATTTTATTTCTTCTTAGTGACACATTTTCCAATTAAGACCAGTAATCCATGCAATACCTAGAGGTACTTTCAAATTATGGTATTTAACTGTATCATCAATCGCCTTAATAATAGTTCGAGAAACTACATTAGGAGTTGTCACATAATGAATTCCTTTATCTGTATGACCTATATCACTAAATTGCTCTAGTGGGTCATCACTTTTATTGGTTTCGATGAAGTGTTCTGCAGCTTCTTCAAATGGATTTGCAGGTTTAGTTTTCTTATCAGCTCCTGCTTCTTTCCAAGCTTTAAGACGTTCTTTGTAATCAGCATCTACCGCTTCATTATAAAAAGAGACATTCTTAATTAAACTTTTATGAACAGCATATTGAACCTCATCGTGGTAAACAATCATTTGCCACACTTTAACTTCATCCGTTGTATGTTCAAATGGGTTACCTAATAATCCTTGTTCTTCAAGCAATTCAGCAATACGAACAACCGACCATTTAGCTAGTATAGCACCAGCAGATTGGAAAAGCAAGTTAATTAAACTATGTGGACTACGAGCACGAAGCTTACGTCCATCAATACCGATGATATGATCACGGTCAACTTTTTCCCAATATTTAACTAGGTTATCACGTAATTCCTTAAGCGGAGGTACAGCATCCCAGTAGTCATTAAACATTTTCTCAGCTTCTGCAGGTGAAAGACCTAACATCTTTTGGAGCTTAGGTGCAGCTGCACCGTATAATAATGCATAGGTAATAGACTTAGCATTGTCACGAGAAATACCTAATTTCTTAGCGTTTAATGTGTGAATATCGTTTGGTTTCTCAGCTAACAAAGCTTCACCTAATTCAGGACCACCAAGGTAGCTGTAAATATAGTGAGCTTGTACACGAGCCTCTAGTGACGCAAAGTCAAAGCCAAACTGATACAAACCTTCTCCTGCACCAAAGAGCGCTCTCATGAACTCTCCGTATAAACTTGATGCACGAGCAATGTTACAAATATTCTTATGTGTATAACGGAATGATGCAGCGCCCATTGTATCTGCAGGAGTTGCTACACGACCGTCTTCACGTAAGAAGCTTAAAAAGCCTTTTTGTGGATTACCTTCATCATCCATACCACCACCTGAAATAGAATTCTTACGGTGAGTGTATGTATGCCATTCTGCAATTGCTTTTACAAACTCAGGATCTTTAGCGATCTTTTCTAGGTTAGGGCATAGTTCCTTTTGAGCACCTACACGTAACTTAGGACTTGTAATTACCTTAAGAGGTTTTTGAGGATTTTTATAATACTTTTTGAGTAATTCATCTTCAAGTTTCTCAGGTTTTTTAACGTCAAGGAAATCAAGACGATCTTTTAAATATACACTTTCACATGTATCTTTAGCATAACGTTTAATTGCAGCAATTGCCTTGTCAGCAGTTAAGACTTGCTTTTGCGAATTCTTGGTAAGATCTCGCTCAGACCATTCAGTTGGAACCCAATCCAAGCTTAGTAAATAACTTTTAACTTGATCGTGATCTTTAATATTAGTCTTTAAACTGTCTTCAATAGGCTCAGTGAAAGGAATTTGGAATTCTCTATCACCATAAATAAAGAAGTAATCCGTAGCCCCCTCATCATCCACACGAGGACGTTCTTCAATAGTAGCGCCATGTTTATCAGCGAACTTTTGAATGAAAGAGTTAGGCTTACCATTTTTAAGAATTTGTTTAGCAGGTGGTGTATAGAGTTTAAGCTCACCTTTATTTAAAGGCTTAGGAGGGAAACTAGGTTCAACTAGATCCGCACGTTCCTTAAGCTTTTGCTCTAAGTCCGTAAGACACCATTCAGCTAAGTCTTTATCGAAATAGAAACCAAAATGTTCTTGACCTACAGTTAGATCTACACATTTTAATTCTTGAGAGTAGGCAAGATCCCAATCCCAACCTTCCATTTCTTCTTTAAGATGCTTAACTAATTTCGTACCTACCAGAGTATCATTGTCACAGTAATAACCCATGTTCCAAGACCAACGATCAAACTCATGGAAATCTACTTTAGGGAAGCCTAAACGCATACCCCAAGGTTCGATACCATGTCGACCGTATTTATCTTGGATATCAGGGTTTAACAATTTACTTAGAATCAAAGTATCTGTAATTTTAATCTCACGTCCAAACATAGTAGATGGAGCAGGATTAGAACCTGGATACTTTGGATAACCAACTTTATAGTCAATTACACCGAATAATTTGAGAACAGGTAAATCGAAGTTAACAATATTATGACCAGAGACTTCTTTTGCATTTGCAAAGATCTTATCTAACATTTCATAAGTAAGCTCACGTTTCGGTACAGAGTTATACTTAATACCTTCTTCTAGAACACGAGTGCTTTCCTTATACGTAGGCATAAGGTTAACATCATACCCTCTCTCTTCAATACTTTTCATTACATTACCAAGTTCGTCTTTGAATACACGAAGCTTGATAGTTTCAACATAGTTACCAGTAGCAACCATGATATGTGAACCATCTTCAGAGTTAATTTGTGGTTCCATTTCAGGTTCAACTGCACTGTACTCTGTAACTTGTACAGGAGCACGTTCTTCTAATACTTCTTTAGGTACAAGAAGAACAGATTGTTCAGTTTCCACATCACGTACACTGACACACCATAAAGATGCATCAGGTTTAAAGCGATAAGGCATTTTTGTATAATCTAACATCATGCTCATTAAGCCGTTAGATTCAAGGTCGATATTAATATGTTCCCAAGGTTTCATTACTTTTTAGTTCCCATAATAATACTAATTTTTCCAGAAGTATTATTAAAATCTATTTACAGGTTTATCATCATCTTTTTGTGTCTTTCTTTGATAATTACCATTTTGATAACTATTCTTGTTAGCCTCTTGGTTTTTCATATCACCAATTGGATCATTTGGATCTAAACCTAATTGCATTGCACGGTTAGGATCTTCATCGAACCAGTCTTTAAGATCTGTAAATGTATGGCGCTTATTATCATAGAATAAACTCCCGACTTCACCAGTCCAACCCGTTTGACGGTTTTTGAACAAGTTGATAGTCATTACGTTTCTCAGGGTTTCATCTTCAGCTACTTTATTACGACTAATAATCAAGTTTAAGCTTGCAGATTTATATTGAGTTGAAGATCCTGAGATATCTTCTTCGGTCATTACACCACCTGTTGAAGCAGACTTTTGACCACCACCAGGTTTACGGGTATGCACAACATTAATAAAAGTTACAGGATAACGTTTAACAGTTGCTTTCTCCCAAGCCATCCATTTAGATTGGAATTCCATAGACTCACCATCAAATACATCTGACAATACGTCAATAAGAATAATCTGAACATCACAACTAATGATCAGTTCTTCAATTTTAGACTGTAACCCTGCATAGTCACCACGTTCATCGATCATATGGAAAGATGGTGTACCATCTTCTTTATAGAACAATTCACGAGCGGCTTGCTTAACAGCATCAGATCTTAGATACGCTACTTTCTCAGTAGGATCTTTAATCCAATGAAGTTTTTCTTTGATATACGCAGAGATTAAGTTTTCAGCATAATCACCAGCATCAGATTCTAATGAGATTACACCCACACCATAATCTTTTTTCATGATATGGTATTTAACAATTTCATTCGCTAAGGTTGATTTACCTGAACCTGAACCACCAGTAATATTTACAATAGAACCTAGAGTCATACCACCACCTGTAACATCGTTTAACGATTGCATAAATTCAGGTGGAAACTCAATCTTTTGCGTCTGAGCCTTCTCAATCATTTTCTCATATAACTGATCCGAGCCGATAATACCTGCAGGGCTATAGTATTTAGCTTTCCAGAACGCATTAATAAAATCTTTAGTACGTCCTTCTTCTAATAATTTATTAGCATCTTTAGCAGGTAGGTCAATAACTTTCAACTTATCTTTAGGTAAAGCTTGAGCTACTTTATGCAGAGCTTCTTCACCTTTATCATCCTTATCAGGGATAATATAAATAGTATCGAATTTATTTAAAAATTCATAGTTATTTTTATATTGTTTAAGACTAGAAGCTTCACCTGCTGTGCCTGATACAACAGGAATTACAGGAAAGTTATATTCACCATCATCACCTTTACGACGGAATGAATCATCATTAAGCATTTGATAAGCAGATAATGCATCTAGCTCACCTGAAGCAATAACAATAAACTTACTAGTACTTGAACGGAATACTGCTTGACCGAACAGTTCACATTCAGCTTTACAATTTCCTTTAGCACGGAAATCTTTTTCAGGGTAAGCAATACGTACTTTTACACCTGAGAAGTTACCATCTTTACTAACAGGGTAGTATTGATGTGACACATATGTTTGACCTTCTACTTCCGTAAACTCATGGTATACTTGATAGGTATCACATGTCTTTTTCTTTAATCCACGGAAACCACGAGGGTCTGTAGTGTACGTATTTTTATCTCTTAACCAATCTTCTAAATTGTATTCTGTCACAGGAAAATCTAACTCCGAATATACTTTTCTATACTTCTTTTTGTAATCATCACTTTTTTCTACGGCTTTGTTACAAGAGAAGCAATATTTACCACCATTAGAATAAACTTTTAAATTGTCACCGCTTGAATCTTCACCTTTAGCTCTACAAAGAGGGCAAGGTTCAGAACCGATAACATAAGCTGCATCTGCCATTAATGGCGAACTCCTTTTTATCTTTTTACTACCGATATATCGACTTACTGTTCGATACTATAACACGTACTTTGATTCTCTAAATTAGGACCGTACGGACAGAATCTACATTGCCAATCTCCTATAGGGTTTTTAATAGGATCTTGCTGCCATTTAGTAAGTCTTGCTGCTGAAATTTCTTTCTTAGATACCATATCTTGAATAACTTCGTATACATACTGGTGAGAATAATCTCGCATAGGGATACGTTGAGCTTCAACACATTGGTCTAAGACTTCGTTTTTATTAAGGATAGCGGTTTCAGTTATACGGAAATCAGTATATTCTTCAACCTCTCCTTTGCTATTAAAATACTCAATTCTAGGGTGTACTTCGCCTTTAACTTCTTTAAGTGAAATACGGAATTGAACGTTATTACTAAAGTTAGCACATGAACGATCAATATAAACTAAGTTAATATGCTCTAAATCATTACCTGTATTTCTACACATAATTAAATATTCAAAACATTGAAGTAAGTTTTGATCTTTTGGTTTAGGAGCAGTCTTAGAATTACCTGTTAATTCAGATGCAGCATAATAGTTGGAACCATTATATTGTTTACATTCAGTAAGCTCTACTTTATCAGTCTCAGGATTGAAATGGATAATATCAATTTCACCTGAAATGAAAGATGTAGGGTCATATAGTTTAACAGAATGATCTAAATATAAACCTAGTTCTTTGAATTGATTAGTTAGCCAATACTCCCATAAGCGTCCAGCTTCAGTTGTCATAATGGTATAAACACCAAGAGGATTAGAAACAGGGTATTGCATACGTGAGAGGTAAGCGGCTCTCAGACAATGTCCGATAGGTCTACCATCAACGACTGAGTTACACATAGCTCTAGAAGGCATGTGTGTTGGAATCCTATCCGTTTTTAATGGCTTAGGTTTCGTTAAGTTTGTTTTAATAGCTTCAAAGAGGTTAAACATTAAATTAGTCCTTGGATTTTTCTATATACAATAAATGACTGAGAATGTCCTGTAGTTGAACTACGAACACGTACAGACAGATAAGCAAAGTAATGTTCTAAAGCAGTAACTACTTCAGAATCAATTTCGATATTATTTGGCTTTTGAATAAACAAACAGCCATAGTCATTAAGAACTGTGAAATATCTTTCTACATTTTTCAATGTAAGATCTTCAGCAGACTTAAGGTTTAAGAAGACAAGGTCATACTTATTTTTGTACAAACAATCTTCATAAGCTTCAGTAAAAGATTCGTCGATTAAAACGAGAGAGCGTTTGTGTCCTAGAGCATCAGTTGTATTTTTAAATTCAACAGTGTTTAAAACATTTTGGCATTCTTCTGCAATATATTCATACGCAAGAGGATCTACAATAGTAGCATTGATAGGATTCTTAATTGCATTATAGATTAATTGAGAGCCGTCATTTACAAGTAACACATCATAAGATAACTGTGCAGTTGTATATAAGCAAGAATCAATTACTTCTTTCCAAATCTTAGAGAAAGATTTGTAATCGTTTGAAGATAATTCGTAGTTAGGTTCGTTAAGTACCCAGTTGTCTTTTTTATTATTATTAAAAGTTAAGGACATCATTAAAGTTTTATGTTAAAAAGTTCAAAGTAAGATTTTAAATCTTCATGTTCAAAAGAATTTATGATGCGCTGTAGAGTATCTTCTTTCGTTTCAGAATTGATAATATAGTAATCACCACTCTTAATAGCTTTAACCGTATAGTATTGTGAATAAACAGAATAAACAAGGTTGTGCAAAGTAGTAGTAATAACTTGAGAATCATTCAACGTAGCTAACTCACAATAAGCAAGTACAGCTGCAGAACGAGCTAGAGAAATTGACGCAAGTTTACAAACTTTTGGATGTATATAGAAGGACACTTGATGTGTACGACCTTGGCTAGTGTCTTTGGTTTCAAAAACAATAAAGCCTATATTTTTACTATTACGATTACAGATATAAATTCTATCTGTACCCAGCCATTCATAGAAAATATCCTTTTCATAATTTGAAGGAGGATTAAATCTTCTTAGATTAGCATCTATAGAATACTCAATACAATCAGCAAAGAAACTCTTATAATGATTATAATCAGCAGGATTCAAAATAGAGATAGTAGGAAGGGTTTGCATTTAATTAGCCTTTAACTAAACAACTTAGATATACAGATTCTGTATCATCAGTACCTAAGTAAGTATATTTTTCATTATGAATAAAAGATTCCAATAATGAAACTTTGGAGAAATACCCATCGTTTTCGAAAATAACTGTACTATCCAAAGATGATAATGAATCTTCTTTTAGAAGAGTTGCATAATAATCACCTTGAGGAGAATCTTTAATAGCAACCACTTGTTTAGTATATAAATAAGCTTGTTTAATTTGTAATAAAACATTCAAGTCTAATTTAATACGGTTAGTATTTAAGAATAGTAATGCGATAAACTTATTATAAAGATGTGGTTCTAGTCTAAACAAGAAACTAATATCTTTTAAGAAGCCATCACTTACTAATCTATATAAAGGCTTATTATATACACTGATTGTGTCTTTATTAGGAGACACTTCGAACTTAACATTTACACTCTTTAAAAAAGCTATCAGATCGTTATAAAGTTGCGTATCTTCTAGTTTTAAATTATATGTAATTTGATATTTATTATTTCTATTAAAAGTATTTTGAGACAACGTAGACCTAGTTAAAGATGCTACTAAGAAACCGATAAAAGTTTCATTAATCTCGATGTAACGATTCATTCTAAAAATATGATTCTTCAATACATATTTCTTGAAATTAATAAATGAAGTCTCCGTTTCATTAGGATTCTCGATGATGTTATAAGTATCATAGATATATCTTTGAAGTTTAATCAAATGTTGATCATACTCTGCAGCTTCACGAATTAATAATTCTTTAACTGCTTTAAACGGAATTTCTAATTTATTAGCAATATCTAGAATCTCATTATTAAACAAGTACACGTACGTTGTATCATGATGATTATCTACATATTTAGATAGATCGATAGATTTACGAGGAGATAACTCATCCTGAGTTACCCACGGAGTAAATACCCAATGATCTTCAGTCAGATCTTCTACTAACACATACTTTCTATCGAAAGTAGTTAGATCAACTGTATAAACCTTTTTATCGTTACGTAATAAAATAGGTAGGTTGTCGACTTCTGTTGCTATACGAGAGAACATTGTAGGAGCTACTTTGCTGTCACTTGTATAGGTTACACGGGAATGTCTTCCTGAACGGTTATAAGTAAAGTCTTTAGATGTTAAAGCTGATGTAGCTTTGTAGCCATCAGAAGTCAATACAAAATTTTGATAATATGCCATATGCCTCAGAACGGAAAAATATGTTTATTAGCTTGAACATCCATCAAGTGATGTAGATTCGCTATGTACAATTCTCGTAAGAATTTGTCGTGTATTAATTGACTGTTTCTAAAAGAAGCGTCAAAGAACTGTTCTGGTGTGAATAGAGAAGAGTCTTGCTTATTATATTTAAAGTAAGTCTTCATTGGGTCTCCGAAATAGAACATACATGCTTTACCCATAACAACCACAGGGTTGGTACTTGTAATTATGTCTGCTACTAGTTTCAGATCTATAGGCGAAATTATGTCAGAGATATATCCATTTGCATGGAAACTTTGAAGCAAAACTTCTGTATCCCTTACATCTGTTTGTTTTATCAAACTATTATCAAAAAGCTCGTTCAGAAACTTTGAAATCTTTTCAAGAGATTCGTCTGTCTGAACAGATAGTCGTACATCTTCAGCAATATAAAAACTAACTAAGGATAAGAACACAGTCTTATCCTTAATCAATTTAGATTTAGATCCAGCATCCATCTGTTGTAGTACAAAGAACAAGGCTAATAGATGTTCCATGTGCTTTTCACTAAAGATTAATGCAGGGCGAGAGTTAGTAATATTCTCGCTAAAATGCTTGTGCCAAAGTTCGACATACTTGTCATATTTAGTATCATTCCAATTAAAAAGATCTTTGATACTATTTCTGTATGTTTCGAACACTTAAATTAAACCTCTGGTACAAATGTGCCATCAATAACAGAACCTTGTCTTACTGTAATACCTACAGGAAACAATGGAACTTTGTATGCACTCAAAACTTGATAGTCAACAGTTAACCAAGATTGATCTTCATGTTGTTCTTTGTTTTGATAATATGCAAGATTGATTTCTTTATTGCCTTTTAAAGCACAATCAAACGTGTTATATGGCTCATCTTTATTAAAGAGATTATAGAGCTCAAACATAACTTTCGAATCATCATTCTCAGCTAAGTAGACACGTTTAATTTTAAACTCAGCTTGTTCCATTACCTTGTATTTTAACAAACTAGCCGAACGCTTACCGAAGTCATAAGGTACGTTACTAACACGCAACATCAGACCTTCAAAACCTAGCTTAATCCACTCTCTAGCTAAGTCAATCATTTCATCTTCAGAATATACAGGAATACTCTCTACAAGTTTAACAGAATGCCAAGGAGCTTTATCCCATTGACGAGTTACAAATCTTTCATAGAAAGTTTCTTCAGGGTTATCCTGATCAATTACATCATAACAATGGAATTGAATATCATACGTAGACCATTCTCTACCTGTTTCAGGATCTGTTACAGTAATATACTCATCTGAGTTTACCAATGCACAAATAATTTCAAATGGAATTTCAGGATGATACAGTTCACCATCAAAAATAGGACGTTTAATCACACCACTTTGGAAACATAGTTCGGTGTCGATATGAGTAAACATTTTAAAAGGCTTACGTGTTCTAGATTCGAATCTAACTTCTCTAGCTTTTTTAGTATAATCTGCAAAGACAAAGCAACGAATACCATTTAATTTGGTACTTGCTTGGTTTACATCCTCAGGTTCTAAACTAGACCCATCAGATTTCTTCCAGACAATCGTATGACTTTTATCTTTGTACTTATGAGCTAATACAGGACTGACAGGTTCTTTATAATCAGCGATGTCTAAGACATACCCATCATCAAATTGTTTTTGGTATAAGTAACCTAGTTCTAAAGCTGCTTGCTGTTCGATACTAGTTTCATTTACTTTCCCTTTATTCTTTCCAGACTTAACTACACGAGTTTTAGTCTGTATCTTTCCGCCTTGCTGACCATGTTCAATTAATATTGAAACAGTACCGTCAGCTTCAGGGCGCAAATAAGCTTTCCAAACACGAACCTTTTTCTTGGAATCGAGTTTATAAAGCTCAACATTATTATAAGACATTTATAATCCTTTCACTTGAATAACAAAACCTGAGTCATCTTTTTTAGCTTGTCCTTTAGCCTTTAACCCAATAATAACACCTTGAGGATCTTCATAACGTAGATCGTTTAAATCCCCAGGATGAACGGCAACTTCCTTGCCATTTAAGTTCCACTCACTAGGAACTTCATCGTAGACGACTGCAATGTTTACTACATCAATCATCTTCGATAGAAAGGTATCATCATGATCTTCAGAACGACTAAATGTCAATTTATAATTAGAAGGTAAGTTTTCAAAGTTACGATCAGTTCTTTTAGTATAATCATAAAAGCTGACTTTATATTTTTCCATGTCAATATAGTCTTCCCATTTAATATCGGAAGTTCCATTTAACCGTACATACCCAACCATATTATTTTCAATACAATATTTCTCAAAAAGGGTAATATCATCATTCAATAATTTTAAGAAGTTAGTTTGATCTTCAAAAAACATTTTAGTTTTACGTACACGAGCTTGTTGTACATTGGTCATAGCACCACGACCTGCAGTAAACAAACAAGAGTTTGTACAACCTTCAGAACGATTCGGACATACTTCATAGCCACTAATTTCAGCAGGAGCTAAATACATAATAGCAGTAAGTTTCGTATCGTCATCACCTTTAGCAGTTTTAGAATTAGTTCCAATTGCTAATAAGTTCATTTTTCCATTTAGTGTTGATAGTTTCATAATTAACCTGTTGTATTATACTTTTTCTTCTTTTACTTGAATTAATCTGTTTACAAGTGTAGGCATAAGCTCTTCTGATGAATTAGCATATACATGTATAGGAGTTAAGCCATTTACAAAAGAATGGAGTTGTTTAGAATCTTCATCAGATTCTTCTTCCGTTTGAACACGTAAGAGAGGATCGTACGGAGCAACTCGATTTAAAAAGATGTTAAAATTTGTGAAAGAGTTATGGTATGAAGTTACAACTTCTTTCAGGAAAGGCCCTGATGTACCATACTTTTCGCCATAGAAGTAAGATAATATAAGTGGAGAGTCAGTAACAATAAAGTCTAAACCTTTATCTGCTAATACTTCCATTCTCTTTAATTGTTTAGAGAATACATACAGTTGATGTTTAAGTTTATGTAATGATCCTTCATTAACAAGATCTTTAGCATATTCATTTACATACTCAACTTTATAACCTTTTAATCTTAAAAAATAAGTAAGACCCATAGCGGTAGTAGACTTGCCACTACCTGCTGAGCCAAAGAGATTGATCACGATTGTGCTCAATTTTACTCCTCAGAAGCTTTCTCCGCTTCTTCTTCTTTTGCTAGATTGACTAGACGATCCATTGCAAGCGTAGCTTCGATATTATCAATGTTACGTTGAACGAAATTATGAATTTGTTTTAATTGAGGAAGTACACGAGATAGAGTATCTTTAACACCTGCTTCATAAGCAAGTTCTTCACGTTCCTCAATAACTTTTAAAATTTGAGCTGACACATTAGATGCAACTTCAGCATCTTTTTTAGGTAATTCTGACATTTTTATCCTTAAACAGAAATAGGGGCTTTAATAAATGGATGTGATTCGTAACCTACTAATTCGAAATCTTCGAACTTAAAGTCATTGAAGTCAGTAACTTCAGGATTAACTTTTAAAATAGGAGATGGGAAATCAATTGAACGAGAAAGCTGTTGCTTAACTGCATCAACATGATTTTTATAGATATGGGCATCGCCAATAGAGACAACTAAGTTCTTTGGTTTGTATCCTGTTACTTGTGCAACCATATACAACAATAAAGTGTAGTTGATTAAGTTATACGGATTTCCAAGGAAGAGATCGTTTGACATTTATGTTAAGTACAGGACGTTACTCTGTACCCAGTGCTTTAAACACTGCTGCATATTACTATGCAGATCAGACTATATCACAACCCTATGCTATAACAGGGTTCTTTCCGTTTCGGATCACTTGATCCTACTCTACTGACTCTTCTGAGGAAGGTGTTCGATAGTCGTTGGGCATTTCTTGAATGTAAAATATTTCAGGGAATTTTTCAGATCTTGCTCGATAACTTAAAGTTGTTATATGTATACCTAGTTCTTTTGAGGCTATGCCAAGAGAATCGTATTCAATATTATTAACAGAAACTTTTTTACGACAAGATTGGTTTATCTTACCAGAATGTATTTTACTTAATTTCTTCTTTGTACTATCTGTGTGTTGTTTACCATAAAACGAATTTTTAGAACCTACTTTAGTTTTAGCTCTGCAAGATGTACATATAGTCGCTGTTACAGTTTTTAATAAACAGTTACAAACTTGACAATAAACATCTCTTTTAATATATTTACCACCCTTATAATTTGGGTTTAAAGAACCAAGTTTAGGATAGTTTTTAAAATTAAAATTAGTTTGGTAAAGAACTTTAGATATTTTTGACATATTTTGTCTAATCAATTTATTATCAGGATGGTAAGATATAAGGTCACCGCCTGACGATTTTTTTGAAACATTAAATAGATTTAAATTAATATTTAACAACAACTCTTCATAGTCTTTGCAGTCTTCTACAGTTTCAAACTCCGCTAAAATTTTAATATAAAAAATAGAATCAGGATGTTTATTATAGAAGTTTTGAAAATGAGTAGAATGATGTCTACCTTGCTTTAAAGATGAAAGATGTTGTTTAAATCTCTTCTCTACATTTGATGTAGAACCTATATAAGTTTTTAATGATTGATTAGTAAATATTTGATATACGTAATTCATAAGAATCTCCTTTTGTTAGATTTTAATTATAAGGATATCCGAGAAATAACTCAAGAGTTAGCAAAGGATTGTCCTTAACAGGAGTTCCCCTTTTTAGGAAAGTTATTCGACTAGTATTACTACTAGAAGCCGCTCAACTTTTTAGTTAACGGATATACACTTGCAACGATAAGTCTTTATCTTTTTCTACATAGAACTGAATGACAGCACCATGACAAACAGGAAGCGCACTATTACCGTTCTGTAAGTTCTCTTTAAAAGATTTCTTACCATCAGGTACAGTTGCAGGATTCCACAAAGTAATAACATGTCGACGAAAACAAGGATCATTCTTCAAGCTATGAATTACATTTTCAATCTGATCAACATGTAATAGTTGACTATCTACGCTGTCCAACTCACCTTCAATAAATGTAGGCATAGTTTTCCAAGCAGAATAACGACGAGCTTGTGCTCCATAGATAGGACCTAAGTCACCATTTTCATCAGCCCATTCATCCCAGATCTTAACACCGTTATCTTGTAGGTAACGAATATTAGTTGAACCGTGAACGAACATCCAAATTGTTTCATGAATAATATTTTTAATATTAATCTTTTTAGTTGTTAAGAGTGGAATTCTTTCGGATACATCGAATTTTAATTGAGCTCCAAAGATTCCGATAGTGCCAGTTCCAGTACGATCTGAACGTTCTGTACCATTTTCAAGTACATCTCGTAACAAATCTAAATACTGTTTATCTGCAATATTATTTAACATTTACAGCCTTTAGTTTAGAGGGAAAACAAAATCTCGGTAAATTTAATACCATTTTCTTTTAATGCGTTTACATTCGACTTATCATGTCGAATAATTAATTCTACTTTATTAGGTGTGTATCTAATACGATACGGTTGATCTTTTAAGAGCTTTAGTGTTTCTTTGTGGAAGTTACCTTCATTCTTAATAGCGATAACACTTTTGGAACTTAACAGCATAGAATTAATCATAATTAAACCTTAGTCTTGGGTGTGTTTAAAAGAAGTTGTGTTGTATACAGTCACCAAATCAGGTGGTACATACTGGTCACTTTTTAGAAGTTTACCATCTTCACGGAAAATAGGATTTCCATCTTTATCCAACTTAGTCATATTAGAGCGTTGAACTTCTTGGAACGCAGCTCCAAGATCCATACCCATAATATTTGCCCAACCAACATTTACGTAATCTTGGTCAGCGAAGGAATCAAGTAGATCAATCGGTTTAATTTCCATATCACTAATAGCTAATGCTTCAATTTTAGCATTAATATCTTTAATGATAGGAGCAAAAACTGCTTCATATACTTCAGGAGCTAACACAGCTTCAAAAACTTCGAATGTTTCTTCTAGTGTTAGTTTTAAACGTAGTTTATATGTTGCGAGTTCTTTTTCATCTTTAGGTTTAGGGAAAGAGAGTAAAGACTCTCCATCCCACTGTTTACAAGTGGTTTGGAATTTAGCCACTAACGGTTGTCTGTAGTCAATCATATTTTTCCTTTACATCGACAGATATTTTATTTATACTTATGGTAAGTGTCAGACCTAAACATATAAGGAGATTCATATGAAAAGAAAAACACAGGAAGATTTCATCAAAGAATGTACAATACGACATAAGAGTTATTACTCTTACGAGCATACTATCTACACTAAAGGTAGTGATAAGATAACCATTACATGCCCATGTCATGGAGACTTCGAACAGAGAGCTAATAGTCATTTAGCGGGTTCAGGTTGTAAAGAATGCTTAAAGTTAAGTAAAAATCAATTTATTGAAAAATGTAATAAAGTACACAAAAGTTTTTACGATTATACTAATATTAAATATAGAGGTCTCGTTGAGTTAATTACAATTTCTTGCAAACTTCATGGAAATTTTACTGTAAAAGCGCATTCACATTTATATTTAAAAACAGGTTGTCCTTTATGCTCTAGAGAAAAACCTAAACACTATGATACAGCTACTTTTATAACAAAAGCTAATAAAGTCCATAATTTTAGATATGATTATTCACAAACTATTTATACAGGAAGTAGAAATACTGTTCTTATAAAATGTCAAAAAGGACATCTCTTTGAACAAAAAGCAAATGATCACCTGAACGGAAGTGGTTGTACTGTATGTACAGGTCGTTTCAAGTTATCTTTTAAAGAGTTTGAAGACTTAGCCAATACAAAACATAACAATTACTACACTTATAGTAAACAAATTTTCACAAAAAGATCAGATACTATTGAAATTGAATGTCCTGTTCATGGTACTTTTAAACAAACAGTTAGAAATCATTTAAGAGGTCATGGCTGTATAAAATGTAGTTATAAAAACTCAGGATGGACTAAAACAACATTCAGAACAAAATGTTTAAAAAATAACAATGAAAAAGGTTTCTTATACGTATTAAAGTGTTTTAACGAAGATGAAATTTTTTATAAAATAGGTATTACCTCAAGGTCAGTTTCCGAGCGTTTTAATTATACAAAAAGAATGCCTTATAACTATGAAGTAATACACTTAATAGAAGATGTATGTGATAACATTTATGATCTCGAAGTATTCTTACAAAGAGTCTATAAAAGTTATCACTACATTCCTCAAATACCTTTTGGAGGATCTTTAACAGAATGCTTCAAGATCCTACCTTAGTCATGAATTCCGCAACGAGAGGTTGACGATAATCCATGTTCAATATTACTCTGCAGCTTGACCGTTTACAGAAGCTTTAAGAGCAGTTGCAGCTTTGAATTTAACAGCTTTAGAAGCAGCAATTTCAATAGCTTCACCAGTCTGTGGGTTACGACCAGTACGAGCTTCACGATCTACAACATCAAAAGTACCGAAACCTGAAAGACGAACACCGTCACCTGCAGCAAGTGCAGCAGCGATTAGACCAACAACAGTGTCGATTTGTTCTTTAGCAGCTTTTTTAGTAGTACCAGCTTGTTCAGCAAGAGTGTTAGTAAGATCAGCGATAGTTAATACGTTAGTTGACATAATATAATTTCCTTTATAGTTTAAAAAAAGTTTAGTTTTTTGAGTCGTAATTTTTTGATTGCCAAAACAAATCTGTGTTGTAATTTGACACGAGGACTTATTCTTGAAGGCACATCTACATACTCATTTTTAGTTGTGTTTAAGAAAGACCCAGGTTCTAGAATTATTGGTTTAATTTCTAGAACACCAGGAATGATGAATTTTTTATTACTCGCAACTGTGTTTATTATTTCATCCTTTAAAGGTTCAAGTTTGTCCTTTACATAGGATTCATCCAGTTCGAGCATATCTGCAATTAAAGTATGCAGACGGACTATTTCGTTTTGTTGAGACATTAATCTAACAATCCAAATCTTTGTAACAAGTCTTTAGCACAGACACGATCTCCATCGAAACGTCTCATATGGACAACATCGATATATATTTGGAACATATCAACCCAAGTACCTTCGATTTCGTTGCCTTGCCAATCTTTCCAAGAAGTAATGTCTTTATACCAACCATAATAAGTATCTTTTAAAACTTTAATACATTCAGCATCAGTTTTACATTCAGCTAACATATTATAACATTTTAAAGCGGTAATAAGAGGAGACTTGGAAGCGTTCCCTATGAGCTGTTTATAATAATCACAAGGGAAGTAATTATCAGCTTTATCACCTGTTAAGAGTTGAGAGTAGAACCACATTCTACCTTCACCATATAACTTATAACCATTTGCAGACTTATCTAGCTTCAGGAAGCCAAGCCCCTCGATGTTTACTAATGTATCCTTATCGGGGTTATAGAGTTTACCAGGTGTTCCTCTTGCGTCTTTGTCGAGAGTACATACAACAATATGTTCTTCAGGATTCTTAGAGGAAAGAAATTGGTATTTAGAGATGATGTCATCCGCCTCTTCATTATCAGATAAAGCTGTTTCAAAAATATCAAATATCTTTTCACGAGTTTCATATAATGCTAAAGGGCGTGTTTCACCTTCTCTATTTCCTTTATACTTTTGGGGTAAAGGAAGATCATTCCTAAAGTTTGTTTTACCACCCATAGCAACGAGAGCACGATCACAACCAGTACGTACAAGATATGTATTTACTAGATCATTTAATCGATACTCCATTGTTTTTTGATAATTAGATTTAAGCACTTGCGAATCTCTAATCTCAAAGGTTTCATCATAAACTTTAGATTTTTTAAAATCAGTTTTGGTTTTAAATTTTTTAACAAAGTTGCCTTCAGAATCATAGATCTGAACACTCTTGTTTTCAAGGATTGCAGCAACTTTGAATGCTAACCAATCTCCATCTACGACCAAAAGTCCTTTAGGTTTAAGGAAATTATCACGGAGATTGAATTGCATTTAGACACCTGTTGAGTTTATTTTTAAATATGATAATATACTCCTATATATTAAAAAGGAACCTATATGCTTAAACTCCAAAAATTCATTCAAAAGGCTAATAACGTGCACAATAACAAATATGATTATAGTGAAGCTATCTATGTTAACAGTTATACAAAACTTAAAATAAGGTGTCCATTACACGGTATCTTCGAACAAAGACCTAACAGTCATGTTAGTAATAAAGACGGTTGTCCTACATGTGGAAGCCTTTCAAAACAAGCTAAATTTAAAAATAGTACAGTAACATTTATTGAGAAGGCACAAAGAATTCATGGACACTTTTATGAGTACCCTAGAACAAAGTATAGCAATAACAACAATGAAAAAGTAATAATAACCTGTAAGGTACACGGAGACTTTCTTCAAGCACCTAGAACACACTTAGAAGGAAAGGGTTGTAAACTTTGTGGAAATCTATCTAAGACAGTTTTTAGTTTAACTGATTTTAAACAAGCTTGTGAAAGACATTCAGGTAATGGAACTTTTTATATTTTAAGGTGCTTCAATAACTACGAATCTTTTTATAAAGTAGGTATTACATCTAAAACAATCAAAGACCGTTACTCAAGTTCAGTTACAATGCCTTATAATTTTGAAATTGTACAAGAAGTTATAGGAGACCCTTATCTAGTTTTTAACTTAGAGTTAAAAGTAAAATCTTATATTATACAAAATAAGTTACAATATAACCCTAAGCTATCTTTTAGCGGTAGTGTGAAGGAGTGCTATAGTTTAAACTAACAAACCTTTACGTTGTACATTACTAAAAGAGTTTTTATCAAACATTAATCTTCAGATCCATCATCATCTAAGTCACGTTCAGCTTCTGGAAGTAACTCTACGTCACTAGCGTTTGCTTCATCGCATAACTTTTTGATATAAGCGAATTCTTCAGGATTTGTTTTCAAGAACTGAGCAGCACGAACTGCACCTTGGAATTTAAGAGGCTCTTTTTCATTACCATCCATACCAACCCAAGAATACCAAGCACCACCACGTTTAATGATCCCTTTACTTTCTGCAATCGAGACGAATTCTGATTCGAAATCGAAGCCTTGACCAAAGATTAACTTAGTAGTTACAACACGGAATGGTGTCCCAACTTTGTTTTTCTTAAAGTCAATTTTAAGTTCCTGACCAATAACATCTTTACCATTCGTAATAACATCAGTCTTAGACACACGAATACGAAGAGACGCATAATAAGGAAGTGAACGACCACCTGGAGTAGTTTCGCCACCGCCATAAGAACTTACTTTTTCACGGATTTGGTTAATAAAGATACCTGTCGTATTAGTTTTACCTAAGACTGTTTTAATCTTAGCTAATTCAGGAGACAAGACACCTGCAAGAGAACCCATAGTTTTCTCATCAGCATTTTTACCTAGCTGAGCATCAGTTGCCATTGCAGCGACAGAATCTAGTACGATTAAACTGAAAGCACCAGTAGCTGCCATTTCACGCATAATTTGTAGAGACTGTTCTGCAGAGTCAGGTTGAACGAACATGAAAACATCTTGTTCAACATTAACTCCAAACTTTTTAGCATAGTTAAGATCGAATGCTTGTTCAGTATCAATATACAAGACCATAAGATCAGGATATTGTTTCTGAGCTTGAGCTACAGCAGACATACAAATAGATGTCTTACCTGAAGCTTCAGGGCCGTAGATTTCAACAATACGTCCACGAGGAAAACCTGATAGAGGTTTAATCCCAATCGCATCGTCAATTACAGCTGAACCTGTAGAGATAACTTCGTAAGTTTTTACAATAGATGTATCATAAATTACTTCGTTACCATATTTTTTCTCAATTGATTTACGAGCAGCCATCACTGCACGTCTTTTTTCTGCATCTAACGCCATTTAATTTCACATTTGGTTTGAGTATTTATCGTCATTATGTTTTGAGATATTTAAACTAGTTAATCTAGTATTAAACAATTGAAGCTTATCCACTTGGAATTTCCAAAAGTCATATACAATCTCAGCGAGAGTAAGAGTTTGGAAATCAGCTTTACAATGCACATGAGCTCTTGCTTCTAATATATCAGCAGCAGGTGCTCTTTTACTTTGGTTAAAGCGTTTATTTTCAGCTTCTAGATTATCTAAGAAGTTAACCTTATACATTTGTATGTTAGAGGTATATTTAGCTTTAGCACTATTTAGAGTTGCTTTAGCAATAGATACATTTTTATAAATGATCTCACTATACTTAACAGCCACTGCATTTAACTTCAGAATTTCTTCCTTATCTGCGACCTCGGATAGAGGTGGGAACGTAACTTGGGCATACCATTGTTGTAATGTTAAACCACGGAATAGTAAACGTTCATCTACAAACTTAATTAAAGTGTCGAAAGATTTGACAGACTCTAAAGCATCCTCTTTTTCAACATGGAGGACTTCTTCATCGATATTAATATTTTCTTCGGACATCAATCTTCCTTGAAAGTTTCATATAGAAATAATAACGAATGTATCGTATGTGCTAAAACTAGCAATTCATCTCTAGGGTTGTATCTTAGATACTCTAAGACATATGGATAATTCATTAAATCATCCACGTCATAACGACTATCTTTAGACTTTTCGTTAAGAATAATAAGTAAGTAGTTTGCAAAAACAAGAAATGTTTCTGAAGTATTTAAAAGATCAGCTACATGCGTAGTTACTTCTTCATACTTTTCTTCAATATTCATTATTCTGGGATAACAGCAGGACCGCTTTCTAGAGCACTCTCTTCAGCAGAACCTGTAACAATAGGTGCTGCATTATATTGTTGCTTAATAAGTAGCAGACTAGTTTCTAATAAACCAATAGCTTCCCAAGCAGTCGTTCCACGACTTAATGTAAGATTAACAGCGTTACCATCAGCAGTGATAGTAACTGTCGGTTGAGTATTTTCAACTTGTTCTGACATGTTTCTTATATCCTTTATTATATGTATTACTCATCTTTTTAAGATTAATTTCAGGGAAACTTAGTTCTGACTTACAGTACAAGCATTTGAAATTATTTTGATATACATACCGTCTATCAACTGTATTTAAACAGCAATCACAGACAGCATGTATATTCCGAAGATTCTTCGTAAATACAAAGAAATCTGCGTTTTTAATTACTCTTCGAAAAGAGTAGGATATCAACAGTGATTTTAATATTTTAAAAAACAACGGACTACAACACTACAACGAGTTTTAGAACGGCAAGTCGTCCGCACCAATAACTGAAGAACCAGGTAAACTAACTGTTGGAGTTACATTTACAGGATTAGCAGTTGTCGGAGGTGTGAATGAGTTTGCTGCATTAGAAACTCCTTGACCATTAATGTACTGTTGTTGAGGTTGTTGATACGGCTGTTGGTATGTCTGCTGTGGAGCATTATACGGACGAGCCTGACCTTGAGGTTGAGCCTGAGGTTGTTGGATGTGAATACCACGATTTTGCATAGCATTAAGAACAGCGTCCTCAATCATAGCACGAGTATTTACATCAGCAATATAGACTTCGTTAAAGTATTTAGGTTTACCTTTAGCATCTAACTCTTGAACACCGTTTTTAATAGCGGGTTTCGAAGGGTATGAAATCAAGAAACCTTGACCATAGTTAGAAGGGTAAACAGTAAATGAGATAATAATCCCACATACATTTAACTGACCTACACCAAGACTACGACTATTTGGAATCGTAGAGGCATGGAAAGTTGCCGTAATATCAGTAGGGTGTAGCATTTTCTTTACTTCCTTTTGTGCTTATGTTTTGTAAATAGTGAATAACGTATTATTTATTAAACACTTTTATAAGAGCAGTAACGGAATTTGTTAGAGTTCTGTAAAGAAGCAATATATTTGTGAGTATTTTTAAACGGACGGATAGCGTCAGAGTAAACAGTAACGTGGAAATCTTTAGCTAGTAAAGTTTCGATAGCACCTTTGAAAGTACCGTTGATGTCAACACCACAAATATGGATGTCATAGCTGTCTGAAGGGAAGATGAAATCTAATTGATCACCGTCAAACAACAATTCATCATTGTCAATTGATAGGATAGCTAGTTCGTTATTTTTGTGTAACAACTCATCAGAATGAAGAGTGAAGTTAACAACAGATTGTGGACGAACATTTTTGAATACGTCTACTTCTCGTGTAGTTTCATGCGGAGTTGTAAGATTAGTAACTGCTTTATAGTTACCACGGTTTACGATATCTTCGATATTAGAAAGTAATTTTTCTTTTTTATCGATTGATTTATTGCTATGTGAACCGAAAAAGAAATCACCAACACCAGCTACAATAAGAACAACGTTTTTTTTCATATTAATATAATCCTATTAGAGAGTAGATCTACTCCATTATTTAAGATCTACTACGTTAAACACATAAAATTCAGTTTGACAAACTTTTTAGTTTATCTTTAATTAAAGAAATTAAATCAGGGAGATTAGACCAATCCTCATTGAATGTGAATTGTATATCCATATCTTCTTTATTTAATTTAGATTCAAATGCTTTAGCTGCATCTGAAAGGTTTGCATTGACTTGTTTATTTTCAACATCTACCTTATCTAAATAGACAGTGATAAGTCTTGCACCGAAATGTTTTTTAATCACTTCATATTCATCGGGACGTCTGAGGTCATCGATGAGAACTACATTTGCTAAATAGTTTTCGATATTCTTAATAGCCATTTGACCCCAAATATCTGTACCATAAAACTTTTGTAGTAGAATACTAAATTCGCATAATAAATCTCTTGTTTTAAACTCAAGAGGTTCGTTACCGAACTTCATAATTTGATCTTTCAAATGATAGTTTTCAAAGAATCGTGAACTGTCGACATCCAAGTCGTCAGCAACACCTACTAGCATTTGTCGGATATATTCAGCAATGGTATGTGGCATTACTGTATAGTCAGAAATCAATTCCGCTTGAAGACGCTTAACTGTTTCTGATTTACCAATCTTAGGAGCACTTGATGCAAATGCAATTACAACCTTTTCCATTTGTTTTTGACTAGGTTCAGGAAGAATTAAATCATCTTCCTCATTTGCAATTATAGCTGATTGCTTTATATCTTCAATTGCTTTCTTTTCAGACTCAGTTAGTTCTTTGCCATATACATCACGCTTAAGTGTGCAATAACAAGGGTATCTTAAACTGTTGAAAAAGTTTCCTTTTAAAGCGTCTTGCAAGAACAATGTAAGATACAAAGGTATGCTTCCAATCCATTTCTGAGGATATTTATAATACAATTCAGATTTAACAATAACTGGTCTATAACCTGCTTCTACAAGTTTATTCCAGTTACTTTTATCCATCTTAACTATAGCATCAACCACACCAACTTCACCTTTACGGATCTTTTCAATGTGCGGAAGTCTTACTAAGAATTTCTTTGAAAACATTAAATTTCTTCTAAGTTTAGTTTTTCAATAGTACTGTCAACAGTATTTGCATGAGCTTCAATAGTTTCAGCGATAACTTTATCTAATTCTTCAGGTTGTACTAAACCTTTTTCAATTAGAAGACGTTGTGTAGCTATAACTAAACAAAGTAATTCATGGATAATAGCTTCTGCTTGGAACATAGACACGCCTAGCTCTACAGTTGTTTTTTCTAAGCCATCGGCACGAATACCTGCTTGGATTAGATTACGCAATTCTGCAATCGCTTGCTCTTTGTCATGTAACATATCATTTTGTTCTGTCATAATTTCCTACAATTAATACTTGTTCAAATTCATCTTTATTTTCAACAGACTCTAGTTCTTGCGGAGTTAGAATCTGATCTTGAGTTGGAGGTTTATCCTTGCCATGTTGTTTGTTTTTATAACCAACACCAATAGCATTAATTTCTTTAAGGACATCTGAGAAATCTGATGCAATATAAATAGGCATATTGATACCATCTCGACCTTGTTTATATTTATTCAACTCTCTCATTAAATCTTTCACATGGGCAATTGGACCCTTATGATGTTTGCCTTGTTTCATTATAAATCCTCTTAATCTCATTTTTGCAACAGCCACAGCTTGTGCAAGCTCCACAGGCTTTGATCGCATCTTTCAGCGATGTAGCTTGTTTACTTGCACTTTCAACTGTACTTGTCGTAACTCCATTACAAATACAAACGTACACTTATACCTCAATAATTAAATTAGGTTTGTAACCATTCTTATCATGTTCTTGTGGGTAACCTAAAGGATTAATCACAAGTCTACAACCATCAACTGTTTCATCAACAGCTGTATGTGTATGCCCACTTAACCATAATTTAAAACCTTTAACATCTAAATCATTAATAAAATAAGGATTCAATACCGAAGCCGTAGGATGAGTACCCCAATACGGATCTAAGCAAGCTAGATGAGGAGGAAAATGTGTAACAACAACTACATTTTTTTTATTCTTATATTTTAAAATGTTATTATAATATTTATTAAATAATGTGACGTAATCATCCGCAACAACTGTGCGTTCTCCTTTATTACCATCACCAATTAAAATCTTACTAAAGTCATAAACCCATGCTTCTGCATTAGATTTATTCTCATCAAATGTTAGAGGAGCGTCATATTGAGCTTTATTAGCTCTGAAGTTAGTAAATAAAGTACCGCCTACAAACGTATAACCTTTAATAGTAATACTATTATCAAACAGTAAAGCATTATTTGGATGATTAACTTTAAGATAGTTAATAGTACCGTAAATGTTGGAACCATAATAATCATGATTACCAAGAGCAAAAACATAATCTTTACCCATGTCTTGACAGTATTCGGCAAAATCTACGACTCCTCTTAAACTATTACTGAAATCTCCAGCGTGTACAATGACATCAGCTTCTTCAGAGATATCGTAATCGAAGCCATGAGTATCACTAAGAAGTTGAATTTTCATT
>JACCDZ010457795.1_pt1 | contig 27496 bp, 24 predicted proteins | sample 7449551 | NCBI WGS metagenome assembly JACCDZ01 (sample SAMN15323452, study PRJNA562643) | freshwater metagenome | isolation source: river surface water | place: USA:Blue River Watershed | collected 2017-08-18 | reverse complement strand
TTTTGTTTTTAGCGATTTGAATGGCTTTTTCGTACAGCAATTGCCCTACTTTTTTCCCGTGGAAGTCTTGCAAAACATAAATACGCTCTATTTCAAGAGAATTGCCTTCTTGTACTTCTGTTTGTGCCTGTCCGAAGTTAATTTTTAAATAGCCAATAACCACCTCGTTTAGTGTGGCAAAATAGAATTCAGACTCTGGATTTTGCAATTCGGCAGTGAGTTTTTCTACAGAGAATCCTTCCTCTAAATACGTTTTCATATTCTCTTCTGAATTGGTAGAAGAGAATGTTTCTGCAAAGGTTTGACGACCTATTTCTTGTAATTGAACTAATTGTTCAAGGGATATTTTGGTAATTTAAATACGATTCATAGTAACAAAGATAGAATTTAATTAATTCCCTATATTTATCGAACGAAATTAAATAGAACAGAAATAGTATATGGATATTTTTAGCAAGATGTTAGCAGGAGGAATTATTGATAAAAATGACCCCGAATTACCGCAACTTTGGAAACAGGTTTCGCAAACCATTGCTTTGTCTTCGGTTTTGAATAGAGCTACCAATACCAATCAAATTAGAGAACAACTTAGTAAAATTATTGGGAGTTCCATTGACTCAAGCACTATTGTTTTTGTCCCTTTTCATACTAATTTTGGGAAACACATCCGTCTTGGTAAAAATGTTTTCATTAATCACGGGTGTTCTTTTCTAGACTTGGGCGGAATAATTATTGAGGATGATGTTTTGATTGGCCCTAAAGTCAACATAATAACTGAAAATCACCCTATTGACCCTGCTAATCGAAAATCATTGGATTTAGCTAAAGTGGTAATTAAGCAAAATGCTTGGATAGGTGCTGGAGCTACAGTATTGCCAGGGGTTACAATTGGTCAAAATTCGATTGTTGCAGCAGGAGCAGTTGTTACAAAAAATGTTCCCGATAACACAATTGTAGGGGGTATTCCTGCACAATTTATTAAAAATATTATATAGCTCTCGATTATGGAAATTTCGATTACTATTACAGAAGCTGCTAAAATTCAAATCATAGAAATTTTAAAAGCAGAGAACTTACTGGATGCAAAATTCCGATTGTATATTGAATTAAGTCACGCCAACGGATATCAATATTCGTGTACCATTGATAATGAGATCAATGAAGATGATTTGGTTTTGAATTATAAAGTTAAGGAAAATGATTTCGACGTTGTAGTTGATAGCATGAGTATTCAATATTTGAATGGTGCTATAGTGGATTGTCTCCTACAAGATGGCACACCTTCTTTGGTTATATCTAATCCTAATGCCCAAAAAGACTAAGATTTTGGCAATTGATTACCAACATATCCAAGATTGTAACAGCAGCCGTTTCCAAGAGGCAATGGCTATTTATAATGAAGCTTTTCCGTCTAGTGAGCGTCAGTCTATGGTTACTGTCATTGAGCGGGTAAAAAGCGGTCAATCTCAGTTGTTTGTTGGGATTGTAAAAGAGCAAGTAGTCGCAATGGCCTTGTTGTGGGATTTTAAGAATTCCCCTTTTGTATTATTGGATTATTTAGCAGTTAAAAATAATTGTAGAGGTTTAGAATTTGGCACTCAATTTTTCCAATTTTTGGCACAAATGACAATCAAAAACAAACAATTTTTACTACTAGAGGCAGAGCATTTTCAATTTGGTTCCAATAAAGAGCAGCGCAAAAAAAGAATTCAGTTTTATATACGTAACGGCGCTTATTTACTGTCTAATGTTCCTTATATTTTACCTTCTTTGGATGGTACTGCATCTACAGAAATGGTATTGATGATAGCTCCTAAACCTCCCAGAGAAATTCTAGAAAAAGAAAGTATTAAAGATTTAATTCAACGATTGTATCTTGAAATTTATGAAAAAGAATCGAATGACCCAGTTCTAATCTCCTTACTTGATAAAATACCGGAACAAATTGAACTAACCAATACCCCGTTACCATGACAACAATTGAATTTTGGAGTTTATTAGTAGACTCTGTTGCTACCTTATTGGCAGCTCTTGCTATTTTATTATATGTTATCTTTTGGTTTAGAGACAAAACGACCAATTCGTATGATGTTTTTGATTCGACTTATATGGAGTTGTTGAAAATAGCAATGGATAATCCTTCTTTTAGAAATTTTGAACTAACACAACAGTATGAAATGGTTTTTAGCGGAGATCAAAAAATTAAATATGAGTTGTATGCCTTTATGTGTTGGAATTTTTGCGAAACCGTTTTTGACAAACAAGATAAAGAGTTAATGAAAACTTGGGCTGTCATCATCAAGTCTGAAAGCCAGCTGCATGCTAAGTGGTTTGAAAAGCTTGAGAATTACGATAAGTTTAAACCTTCGTTCAGGAAGTATGTTGCCAAGTTGTGATGTTATGGTAAGACCACGAATTATATTCGAATACAATCTCGAAATAAATAATAATCTATCTTTTTGTTTTTAGGATTCTATAACAGAATCTGATAAAAATGCTGTAAATTTACTATTTATTATACTTCACTATTGGGTATGATCTTAGACCACTTAAGTATGTTTACAAGTAAAAACTTCTTTTTCAGTTGCGTTTTTTTGTTTTTAGCGTCGGTTTTATTCGGACAGAATAATGAGAAATTAGCGCCTGCTTTTCGGTATTTGAAAGAACGCCAACTCAATAAAAATCAAACAATTCCTACACCTTCTTTATTCAATAAATTAGTCTCCAAAAGACAAAATCGAATCACAGGTATCAATGAATCGGGATACAATTGTATTATTTATACCAAATCACCCGAGGTGCTTCGAGCGAATGGAATTCCTATTCAAAGTAGTCACGACACCTTTGTTACCGCTTGGCTTAGTTTAGATCAAATTTCGAAAGTGTCGGCTTTGGCTGAAGTGAATTTTGTAGACACTCCTAAGTTTCTAAAGAAAAACAATGATATTTCTATAGCCACGACAGGAGCTTCCCTTTTGCACGCTGGAAAATTGGACAACACCACTTACAAAGGAGATGGTGTGATTGTGGCTATTATTGATACAGGAATTGATTGGGATCACCCAGATTTTAGAAACGCTTCAGACCAAACTAAAAGTAGAATTTTAAGAATTTGGGATCAAACGTTAACACCAACAACAGGTGAAGCAGCTCCAGAAGGATTCAGTTTTGGAGTAGAATATACCCAAGCTCAAATTAATGATGAGATTGATGGCAGTCCTGCTGGCTTTGTGCGCGAAAAAGACACAGATGGACACGGCACACACGTAGCGGGAACAGCTGTAGGAAACGGAGCGGCTTTAAGCACAAAGTATTCTGGTTTAGCTCCCAATGCTGATATTGTAATTATAAAAGCAGGAGACGGCTCCTTTGACACTTCAAATATTATTATTGCTTTAGATTATTTGAAAAACCTATCCACTAGTTTGGGCAAGCCCATTGTGGTGAACATGAGTTTGGGTTCGCAAACAGGAGCGCATGACGGAACAGATCCTTTGGAACTAGCTATAGATAATTTTACAGATACTGCGGCGGGTCGAATAGTAGTAGTGGCTTCAGGAAATGAAAACGGGGATAACATTCACAAGCAACTCGCTATTGCGGTGGGAAGTTCGGCAAGTATTGATTTACAAGTGCCTACCACCACCACTACGGTGTCACAAGATGTTTTTCAATTTACGGCTTATGCCAATGATACCAGTGCCGTTACGGTAACGGTTACAGCTCCTGATGGTACGCAAGCTACTTCTTTGTCTAATAGTGGAACCTCAGTGATGAGCGGTAAAGGCAAAGTGTATATGTCTAATTTTATTGATCCCGAAAGTGGTGACAGAAAAGTACAAGTGTATGTTACACGTACCACAACTGCAACAGATGTAGCTGGTTCGTGGGGCATTACTATTGCCAATGCTTCCACCAATTCATTAACAGTTGACGGTTGGTTAGACACCAAAGGAGACGATTTTTTGGATATGTCAGTAACAAGTGGTGATAGCAAATATTTGGTTACTATTCCGGGATGTGCTACAAAAGCAATTACCGTTGGAGCCTATATGGCAAAGATGGATTGGTATGCAGCCTCTGGGAGCGGATACAACTACACTGCGGGTACCCAAGATGATATTTCTAGTTTTAGCTCTATTGGTCCACGAAGAGATAATGTTCAAAAACCCAATATTACTGCGAATGGTCAAGCAGTTGTTTCTTGCTTGTCTTCTGATTCGGGATTAGCGAACAGTTCTCCTTATATGGTGGTCAACGGTTTGTACCGAATAGAACAAGGGACTAGTATGGCTTCACCAGCAGTTGCAGGATGTGTTGCATTATTATTGCAAAAGAAACCCACAGCAACCTTCACTGAAATTAAAAACGCCATTACAACTACGGCTACAAAAGATTCTTTTACAGGAACTACAGATAGCCCGACTTGGGGTAGTGGTAAGGTAGATGTGTTCAAAGCAGCTTCAAGTTTTTCGTATTGTCAACCTCTAGAAAGAACCACATACAATTACGAGCAATCCTATGGAAGTTCAACTAATTATTCGTACAGCTTGTCTTCTAAGAGAGCGGCTTTACGCTTTACTGCTACCTCCAACGGTCAGTTAGGAGGCGTATACTTCAAGACCGTTCGCAACCAAACCCTAAGTCAGTGTACGATTGAAGTACGAACAGTAACAGCCGCTAATCCAGGAACGGTACTTGGGTCGTATGCAGTAACACCTTCCTACATTGCCAAAAATAGTTGGAATTATGTGGATTTAACTAGCCTAAATATTCCTATTACTAATGCTACAGATTATTTTATAGTGCTGGTTGCTGCTGCTACAGATACTTTTGGCTTAGGCCAAGAAGCTACAAACAGTAATCGTTCGGTTGTTTCTAGTGATGGAACCACTTGGACTTCGGTTCCTAATTTAAGAATTCGACCTGTCGTATATGGAACAGCCGCTCCAGGCACACCAACTTTGACAATAAGTTCCGGCACAACGACTAACAACCAAACACTTTGTAGTGGTACCGCTATAACGCCCATCACGTATACCACAACAGGGGTTACTGGAGCTGTTTTCACGGGTTTACCAACAGGAATAAATGGCAATTGGGCTTCTAATGTAGCTACAATTAGCGGGATATCGACCCAGGCCGGCACGTACACTTATTCGGTAAAAATAACTTCAGGTTGTGATACCGTAATTACTACGGGAACAATAACTATTGGTGTTGCACCGAGTATCAGTAGCGTTTCAGTTGCTTCAGGAACATCAGGTACGAATGTTACTATTAATGGAACAAATCTGGTTGCTAATTCGAATTCGTCACTTACAATTGGAGGAATTGTAGCAACAGTTACAAGTGCAACAAGATCCATAATTATTGCGCAACTTCCTTTAGGGAGTAATGGCGGAAATATAGTAGTTACTAATTCATGTGGCCAAAGTTCAGCCCCATTTGCATATCCGTATGTTGCTCCTACGAATATTACGTTAAGCACCACTACAACTAATGAAAACAATGTTGTTGGATCAACAGTAGCTACTTTAACAACAACTGATGCCGATGTAGGAGATACATTTACCTATGTATTAGTGAATGGTACAGGAAGTACAGATAATGCTAGTTTTAGCATAGTAAATGATGTTTTAAAAGCAAATATTGTTTTTCATTCCCAAACGAAATCAAGTTACTCGATACGGGTTCGAGTGACAGATGCTGGAGGATTAAGTTTTGAAAAGGCATTTGTAATAACAATAATTGCCGATACTGATTTAGACGGTGTACGCGATGAAATAGATCTTTGCCCTAATACATCTCCAGGAGTAACCGTTGATTTTAACGGCTGTGAAGTGTTTGTTTTACCATCTAATAACTATGCAGTTATGGCAACGGCTACATCTTGTATTGGGCAACAAAACGGAGCAATTAGTGTGAGCGCCACCAATACAAATTACACTTATACCGTTACGATAAATGGTCAAATAGGTTTTGAGTTAAATTTGGCTAATAATTTCAAAAACCAAGTGCAAAATTTGGCGCCAGGCAATTATGAAGTTTGTATTAGCATTCAAGGTAAAACCAATTATCTCCAATGTTATACGTTAAAAATAATCGAGCCAACGCCGCTATCAGCGACGAACAAAATAAGTACAAATGGTAAACAAATAACCTATAATTTAAGTGATGCTTCAAGTTACATGGTTACACTTAATGGAGTGACTCAGACGTATGTGACGAACAAAATTACTTTGGACTTAGTTTTAGGTTCAAATATCATTAGTATTGCTACTGATTTAGAGTGTCAAGGGAAAATCACAGATATTATTTTTGTGAGTGAAAAGGCAATTTTATATCCTAACCCAGCCCACGATTATGCGTACTTATATGTAGCGGGATTCGACAAAGAAGTTACTGTAACCATTACCAATCTTTCGGGTCAAACGGTATCTGCCGTTTCAAAATCAATTTTAGAAGAAAGAATATTAGAACTGGATTTAAGTTCGTATCCAATAGGCATCTATTTCGTTCATTTAAAAGGCACAACGATTAACGAAACTATTAAAGTAATTAAAAAATAACAGCTCAATGAAACTAGGATACAATATATTAACAGTTTTTACAATTGTGTTTTTAATGTCTTGTGGCGGCGGAGATTCAGGGCCTACTCCTACTCCCGTACCAATAATTAAAACTCCGGGGAAATCGGTTTTAGTAGCGCCAGCAAATGCTAGAACTTGTGAGGAAGGAACCAATATCACAACGACTCAAAGTACGGTTGCTTTCAGTTGGAATAGCGCTTCGGATGCTCAAAGTTATGATTTAAAAATCACCAATTTAAATAACCAAGAGGTTGTAACTCAAACAGGAATTTCAACAACGACTGCTACGGCAACATTAACCCGTGGAATCCCGTATGCATGGACTATAACTGCTAAGAATACAGGAACAACCACCACGGTTAGCGACACATGGAAATTTTATTTAGCAGGTAACGGAGTGACCAATTATGCGCCATTCCCTGCAGCAGCGGTGAGTCCGTTACCAGGAGTTGTTACTACTCCAGTCAATGGTAAAGTAACCCTAACTTGGGAAACCAGTGATGTAGAAGGAAGTGCGTTGACCTATACGCTATACTTTGATACCATTGATGGGAAACAAACTCCGCTAGATGCTAATAAAAATTTGACCGCTAAGTCCAAAGAAGTTTCGGTAAATCCCAACACTATTTACTATTGGAGAGTAGTCACTAGTGACGGAAACAACACGTCTACAAGCGTTGTGTATACTTTTAAAACCAATTAACAAAACCATAGGCCATGAAAAAACACCTATTTTCTTTTCTTTTAATCGCAATAAGTTGCGGGATGTATTCTCAAGAAAAAACAAATGCAAATACATTAACCGAAGCCGAAAAACAGGATGGTTGGCAATTACTTTTTGATGGTCAATTCACTGCGGGTTGGCATTTGTATAACGAAGGAAACATCAAATCGGCTTGGGCAGTTAAAAATGGTGAATTGGTTTGTGATCCCAATACAGAGAAAGTACAACGAGGCGACTTGGTTTCAGACAATCAATATGAGAATTTTGATTTTACCTTTGAATGGAAAATTTCAGAAGCAGGAAACAGCGGCGTGTTTATCAATGTGCAAGAAGCCCCTGAATTTCCAACTGCTTGGACTACAGGTCCCGAATACCAATTATTGGACAATGCCAATATGTCCAAAGACTATCTCCTAGATGGCAAACACGCTGCGGGTTGTGTGTATAGTTTAGCCCCTTTATTAAACGGAGTACAACCAAAACCTTCAGGGCAATGGAATAGTTCTCGAATTCTACAGCAAAATGGAGTAATTACCTTTTGGTTAAACGGAGTTGAAACCGGACACGAAGACATGAAAACCGCGCGTTGGAAACAATTAATTTCAGGAAGCAAATTGGGTAATTTCCCTTCTTTTGGAAAAGCAGTTCGTGGGAAAATTGCCTTTCAAGATTGGGCAAAAGGTGTGGCTTTACGCAATATTAAAATCAAAGAAATCAAAGAAATCAAAGAAATCAAATAATTTTCTATTATTTTCTATAATCCAAAGCAGGTCTTCTGTCACCAAGAAGCGGAATGTATTTAAAATCTTTTCCTCTTTTTTCTTCCAATTCTGCTTTGGCTTTTAAAATTTGTGTAGGGTTTAAAAACAAATCAATAGCTGTTAAGGCAATAGTTTTGGCAGCGACCATCATGCCTTTGTTTCCAATATCCGTTCCACCTGCAGCAACAGCTTGCCAACTATGAGCCGGAGTTCCCGGAACCCAAGTAGCACTACCCATTCCTGCCGTTGGAACGGTAAAACTCACATCGCCTACATCTGTTGAACCAAAGCTAGGATCTATTGTTTTGTAGGGTTGAATACTACTCGCTTTTTCCAAACTACCGTTTTCAATTCCTAAGGATTGGATGATTTGGTTTCCAAATTCTTTTTCCACTTGGGTATAAGTAACGCCTCCTACTTTGACTAAATTAGTATACATCATTTTTTGGAGCGTTATATTAGGAAGTAATTCATGTGTACCACCAATGAGTTCGTATTCCATTTTGGTTCCTGTTCCTAGGGCAGCACCTTCGGCCGCCTTAGTAATTCGATCAAAAATTTCTAGTACTGTTTTTCGGTTGCTGTGACGTACATAGTAATAGACTTCAGCAAAATCAGGCACTACATTGGGTGCTTTTCCACCATTGGTAATCACATAATGAATACGTGCATCCGAAGGGATATGTTCGTGCATCATGTTCACCATCATGTCCATCGCTTCTACACCATCTAAGGCGGATCGCCCTTTTTCGGGAGCCATTCCAGCATGAGAGGCTATTCCATAGAATCTAAATTTAGCGGATTTATTAGCCAAAGCCGACCCAGGATTGGCATCATTGGCGTCACTAGGATGCCAATGTAAAGCGGCATCTACATCGTTAAATAAGCCTTCGCGAACTAAATACACTTTTCCCGAACCTCCTTCTTCAGCAGGACAACCAAAAAAGCGAATAGTCCCTTTTTTATGGTTGGTTTTCAACCAATTTTTCACTTCTATTGCCGCAGCTGTAGAGGCTGTTCCAAACAAATGATGCCCACAAGCATGTCCTGCCGCTTTTCCTGCTGATTTTTTCTCCGCCACCGCTTCTTGCGATAGACCAGGTAAAGCATCGTATTCACCTAAAATAGCAATTACGGGCAGTCCTTCTCCGTATTCGGCTGTAAAAGCAGTAGGAATTCCTGCTACACCTTTAGTGATTTTGAATCCTTCGTCACTTAAAGTTTGTTGTAATAATGCCGCACTTTTTTCTTCTTGGTACCCCATTTCGGCAAAGTGCCAAATTTGTTGAGCAATGGTTCCGTAGAAGTCTTTTTTAGCATTTAAATCGGATATAATTTTGTCTGTTTTTTGTGCAAAAACAATTCCTGAAAACAATAAGAAAAACAGTATGTGTTGTACTTTTTTCATAAAAGAGGTTTAATTAAATTGTTTGATATACGTTGAAGGAACTACACCTTTGCGCTCTTTAAAGGCATCAATAAATTTTGATCTTGAAGAAAATCCAACATTTTGCGAAATGCCTTCAACAGTAAGTTTAGTTGCTTTTCCTTCTTCAATTAGTTTGCATGCATAATCAATTCGTTGATTGTTTTTCCATTCGCTAAACGAGATTTTCAATTCAGTGTTAAAATAATTAGACAAGATTCTTTCGGATACTTGTAAATCTAAAGCCATTTTAGACAAACTAAATCCTGGTAAAATAAAAGGAGACGTTATCAAGTAATTTTCTAATAGTTTAGTAATGTTCTGATTGATTTCCACAGTATTTCCTTTTTTTAATTGCGCCGCTCTATTTCTAGCCAAAGAAGCATCTGGATAAGAGATAGAATCAAATAATATCTTTGGGAATAAAAATAAAATTACATTTTGTAGAGAAAAGGCAACGCCTAAAAATCTAAAATAGTTTTTTTGGTTAATGATTCCTTGGTAATCATTTAAAATAAAATCAGCATAAGAATCTAATAAACAATAAGATGCAATAAATAATTGAAGTCCAATTAAAGAATAGATCCATTTTTGAATCATACTATGATGAGTAGGAAGTACACCAACAGATGCGAGTCTCTTTTTGTTAGCTTGTTTAAAGTAAACCCAACTCAGAACACAATATATAAAAAGATGTAGGGGACGTAAAAAAAGCATTTTTTTCAAAGAAAAAAACGAAATTGAAAAATCATAATCTTGAGTTACAGCTTGAATATGATGGGCAATTTCTACTTTTTTAGAAAAAGGGAGTGTAGTATAAGGTAGGCTATAAAGTATCACTACTACTGCAGGAAACAAATGCAAATAATCTTTCGGAGTGATGTTTTTGTTTTCGGCTACAGCATATTTCACATAGTAAAATAAAAGTGGTCCAATCACAAAAGATAGCGGCATAAAATTGATAAAAAACACACCTTCCCAAAAAGGTATTTTACTAAAATGCAACCCAAAATACACCAAAACAATAAGATTGCTGCACAAAAAAAACAGAGCTAAATATAAATTTGAGCGATTGAAGTCCTTTCGGTAATAAAAAAGGATAAACGAGGTAAATATTCCAAAAAAAGGGGTAAGCATTTCCATAAAACGCTGATAAATAGGTTGTGTTACTGCGAATATAGGTCTTTTTTGAAAATCCTCTAATTTTTTCAATTGTTTATTAATACTAAAAAAGTGTTCCAAAATGCTAAAACGGAACAGATTTCACTGACTAATTTAGTCTTACAAACGATTGGGGTTCTACTTTTGAGATCGAACCAAAAACCCCACATCATGAAAAAAATTATTTTAACTATTGCGATAGCAACAGTGTTATTTGCTTGTAACAAAACAACTGAAACCAAACCCCAATTCGATTTGGCAAATGCCAAAAAAGAAATTGAAGCTGCCAATAAAAATGTGGCGGAATTATTAGCGAAAGGTGATTCGGTTGGGTTTGCCAATTCGTATACCGAAGATGCTAAATTTATGGAACACAATTTACCTGCAATTGAAGGCCGCTCCGCTATTCAATCGTTTTGGGCAAAATTTATGAGAACAGGCACCTATGACATTAAATTAACCACACTAGAAGTTTGGGGAGACGCGTCTACAATTGCGGAAGAAGGGTTGTATGAACTTAAATTAAAAGAAGGGACACCTGTAGGAAAAGGAAAATATATTGTTATTTGGAAATTCATAAATGGGAAATGGATGATTCATAGAGATCTTTCAAATTCTGATTTACCAGTTGCTAAATAAAAGTAGAATGAAACAACTTTTCCAACGCCCAAATAATAATTATGCATATATCGATGGTATCAGGGCTATAGCAGTACTCTGGGTTATATTTTTTCACGCGTGGATTTGGCAATCTTTTTTAGCAACAAATACGATAAAAGCCTTATATGATTATAGCTGGTTAAATTGGGTTCCAAAAGGGGATTTAGGCGTTGATTTGTTTTTTGTTATTAGTGGTTTTTTAATTGGGACCATACTTTTCAAGGAAATTGCAACTACAGGCAAAATCAACCTTAAGAAGTTTTATGTCAGACGTTTTTTTCGATTAATGCCGGTATATTTATTTACAATGTTAATTTGTATTTATTTATATAATGATAACATTGATACCTTTTGGTCTAATTTGTTATACATCAATAACTACGTGCCAAATTCATATATGCTACACACTTGGTCATTAGCAATCGAAGAACAGTTTTATATAGTTATCCCTCTTCTACTGTTGTATGTTCTGCCAAAATTTAAAAATAAAATTTGTTTTTTTCTCATTTTAACATTGATTTCTATAGGCTTGTTATGGTATTATGTTTTTGTAAAATATAAATTTAACATTCCTTTCAATCATACCATAGGCACTGAAGATGAAATTACTTGGTTTTGGAAATATTATGTAGTTACTCATTTAAGATATATTGGTTTATTGTCTGGTATTGCAATTGCTTATCTCAATGTTTTTAAACCAGAACAATTAAAAAACGCTTTTCAAAATAACCGTGTTTTATTGAATTTGGTATTAGTAATTTCTTTGATTTTTGTTGTATTTATTTCGTTTACCCCGTTAGGAGAATGGATGCCAATGCCGAGCTCAATTTTTAGCAATCTACATCCTAATATCGGCAGATGGTATGAAATTCTGCATAGACCTGTTTTTTCTTATGCAATAGGTTTTATTATTATTTCTTGTATTTACAACCCAACTAGTGTAATAAAGCCAGTAAAAAAGATCTTGTCATTACAACTATTTTATCCAGTCGCTCAATTGTCATATTCAGCCTATTTATTTCATATGCCGCTCATGTCAAAATTATATCCCTACATGTTCTCTATTATGAAAAATAACTACAGTGAATTTACTATCGTGATAGTTAATGTAATTGCGTCATTATTGATTACACTAATAGTCTCAGTACTTATGTATTATTTTATAGAGCAACCTTTCCAAAAAATTAGAAATAAAATCAATTTTAATTAACTATTAAACACCTAAATAATTAACAATTAACCAAAAACCCCACATTATGAAAAAAGTAATTTTATTTGTAATTCTAGCTTTAGGATTACAACAAGCACAAGCGCAGTACAAATTTTTACAGTACAGAAATGTACCTGAGAAAAATGAAGCCGAATTTGTAAAACGAGAAACCCAATATTGGTCAAAAATTGCCAAAGCCAACATTAAATCAGGTAAAATGCAAGCGTGGAGTTTGTGGAAAAAAGTAGGGGTTATTGGGGACTCCGAAACTAAACCCAACTATCTGTTTGTCAATGACTTTAAATCGGTAGCCGATTTTGATACAATGGAAAGTGGCTGGGCCGATCCAGAAAAAGTGTTAGCCAATATGAAGTTGTCATCTATGGAAACTAATTCTATTTCAAAAGTCTTGTTTACTTACATAATGAAAACAGAGGCTCAAATTGAAGGAACTCCAAAGTTTGTTGTAATTAATTATACAAAACCAACAGATGTTCAAGCCTTTGTGGAAGAAAACACCAACTTATGGAAACCCTTTTTTGAAAACGAACAAAAAAAGGGTTTCAAATTAAATGGTTGGGGGCTACAAACAGTGGTCTATCCTCAAGGAAGTAACGTAGATTTTTCTGCTTTGACTTGGGATGGATTTACTAAATTATCCGAGGCCTTAGATCATATTCAATATAAACCATTAAGCCAAACTCGTTTTGCTCCAATTGTTAAAGACTCTAAAATGAGTACAATTACCCCTAATGGATTTGAATTATCTCCAATTTACGAACTAGTAATGTATGTAGACGCTACAACTAAATAAACAAAAACAACTATTATGAAAAAAAGAATTGTATTTGCATTAGCTTGTCTAATCACACTTGGATTAAATGCACAGAAAAAAACGAGCGGTACCATATACGGTGAACACCCAGCTATTACAGTGGTGGAATCCTTTAACAAAGCCTTTGTAAATGGAGATGTAGAAAAGGTGGCAACCTATGTCACAGATGATTTTAAATCCTATAATTCTTCATCAAGGAATCGTCTTAACGGGGATAAAGCGACACTATTAAAAGAGGTTGCTTCTTGGAGAGACAATTACGAATATACCAGTTTGACTAGACAAAAAGGATTAACACCAGATGCACTTGAATACAAAGAAGACCTTGCAAAAGGAGAAGTTTGGGTGCAAACTTATGAAATTTTGAAAGGAACTCACAAACAAACAGGAGTTATGGTAGATTTACCTATTCAGCGATCTTATATTGTAACTAAAGATCTTAAAATAAGATTGTTAATTGCCTATATAGATTCGCGTCCATTTGATCAGACGATTTATAATCAATCGGAGCGAAAAAATGGAGAGATATATATTAATCACGAGAATATCAATACCGTACGCAAAGTAATGGCTGCTTTTGAAAACAAAGATTTTGATAAGTACTCGCTTTATTATGATGAAAGTTTAAAAGTATCTGACATCAATAATGAGGATAGTACTAAAACATTGTCATTAAAAGAATTAATTGCTAATGATAAAAACTTTCATAAAAATTTTGAAATCGTACGAATGGTTCAGGTAGGATATCCTGATTATTTACATTATGAGTTGATGGATTCGAGAGCCGTTTTTTCTTGGTGGAATCTTGAATTAATCAGAAAATCAGATCAGAAAAAAATAAACTTGCCTTTAATGGTAAGCGATGATTTTAACAACAAAGGTAAAATAACGGCCGAAGTTTTGTATTACAGTCAAAAAATATTAGAATCTAAATAAAACCAAAAAATTTAAAAAAATATAACTATGAAGAAAGTACTTTTTATTATCGCTATGGCGGTATCAATGACACAAATGAGTGCACAAACAGAAGGCGGAAAATACCTTGATGCTGCATCAAAATTTAATAACAGACCTTTTGTTTTTTCAAATAGAGGAGAAACGGAAGCTGTATTGAAACTAAATGAAGCGTACAATAAAATGGATATTAAAACCTGCGCTGCATTATCTGCAGAAAAAGTAAACCTTACCGATTTTGAAGGAAATAAAATTGTGATGACTCAAAAAGATTGGGAAAATTATTTTGCACAATACAAGTCATTAAATTGGGAGATACATGCTATCGTTCCAATCCGAATTAAAGATACAGATCCTTCTTCGGGAGTTTTTGTTGTAGCAACAGAAACTCGTGTGAGTAAAGATGGAACTGTTTGGAAAAAAGAACTAAACGAATTCTTTATGTTCAATTTGGATATGAAAATTGACGCCATTAGTCAGTATTATCAAGGAGTAAAATAATTAATTCAAATTCAATCAAAATTCAATCAAAATGAAAAAAACAATTGCACTTATTGCCTTAACAGGCTTACTATTGGTTTCTTGTAAAAAAGAAGCAGCTCCAGAAGCAACAACACCTGAAATTCCTAAAACTGCAGATGGATATTCTTTGCCTACTTCAGAAAATATTGATTTGCAAAAAAAATGCAATGCAGCCTGGGAGGCTGGAAACGTAGCCGAATACCAATCGTATTATGCAGCCGATGCCGTTTTTCACGATAATAATAAACAAACAACCCTTGCTGAAAATGTAGCCTTTAATACAGAATTTTTAAAAAGCGGTATCAAACCAACGATTAAATACGATGTAATTTGGGAAGACATTAATTTTAAGGCTAACGAAAAAGGAGTTAAAAACTATGTGTTAGCATACTGTACCAACACTTGGACTAAAGGGGATAAATCGATTCAAGTTGTAACCTTCCAAGTTGATGCTATAAAAGACGGAAAAATTGTCGAAGAATGGAATGTCTATGATTCTGCTGCTTTCGATGTTTTTAAATAATAATTAAATCAAAACTCAAACACTATGAAAAAAACAATTGCACTTATCGCCCTTACAAGTTTATTATTAGTTTCTTGTAAAAAAGAAGTAACTGCTGAGGTTGCCGCTAAAAATCCAAATGAAGGAGGAATTAATCTTTCTAATTCAGAGAACACGGATATGATTAGAAAAATGAATGAGTCTGCCAGTAAATTTGATACGGAAAGTATTAAAAAATTATATGTTCCAAACGCAGTTATTCATGACAATATGAATACAATGACCATTGACCAGAACATGAAAAACTTAGCTTCGCTGCAAGCTCAAGGAGTTACAATTACGTTGCCAAAAGATCCTTTAGTTTGGGAAGTTGTGAATAATAAACCAGATGAAAAGACTGGGATTACTAATTATGTTATCTCTTATTATGAAATTACTTTGGCCAAAGCTGAAAAAAAAGCAACGATTATCTTTAACATGAATTTCGCGATTAAAGATGGAAAAATTCAAGAAGAGTGGGACACCTATGATACAGCACCATTAACCGAACTATTAAAATAAACAATTGAAGATGAAAAAAATAATATTAGTTTTAGCAATAAGTATGTCTTTGTTTGCTTGTGAAAGTGCAGCAGATAAAAGTGAAAAAACAGCCCAATACAACATCAAATTTTATTCAAAAGTTTGGGATGAGGTTATTAATGAAGGGAAAGTTTCGGTTCTAGATACCGCTTATGCGCCAGACGTGGTGTTGCATACTGTTCCCGAAATAAAAGGAGCGGCTAAAGCCAGAGCCTATTATGCTAATTATGTTACTGGATTTTCTAATCGTGAATTCATCGTTAAAGAAACCTTTGCTCAAGGAAATAAATTAACTAAGTATTGGATATTTAAAGGAAAACACACGGGAGATTTTTTTGGTATTCCCGCAACAGGAAAGACCATCAACGTTGAAGGATGCACTATTGCTACTATTGTCAACGGAAAAATTACTGAGGAAAGAGATTTCTTTGATAATTTAGAATTTTTAAGACAACTTGGACTTATGCCAAGATAAACGAATAAGTTACAACAACTTTATTTTGAATTCTTTTTTTGAAAAGCCTGGCAGTAATGTCAGGCTTTTTGTTTTTTTATTAAATAATTTTTTCTCATTGTGTATAATTGACACATTAAATGATATATTTGCATTTATTTTTTAAAAATCAACACCATTAATTCTATGTATAAAGTTTTAATTGCCATCATTACTTTTCTTTTTAGCACATTTGCCCATGCTCAATATGCCAATATCGAAGCTTCTACTGGCGGATTTTCTTTTATTCCTGCCTTTACTTCGGATGATCCTCATTTTGTAATTAACGCAGGAACCAATGAAAACAAAGCGCTGTCTTTCCATTTATTGTCTACCGTTCGAATGAGTAACTATACACCAAGGGGTGTTGTTTTTATCTCCCGATACAAATTGATAGACAAAAAATTCAAAGCCACTGTTGGAATTCATTTGCCAGCCATTCAAATTAGCGATGACTATCATGTGGATACTTTCTTTGCACAAGAATTTATCGCGAGTTATCCAGTATCAAAAACAGTTGCGATAAGTGCTTTGTATTTACATGGCAAAGGAAAAAACAATGACTTTGAGGCTAATTTCTTGTCTTTTAATACCAATATCGTTCAAGGCGATTTTAGTTTCTTGACGCAATTGTACGGATTGGATTTGGATCACACCTATGGTGTTTCTGAAACGATTACATATAAAGTAAACAAGAATATTGATTTTAGAGGGTTTGCTAATAAAACCATTTCTAATGGAAAATTCAACTGGACATTAGGAGCTAGATACAATTTGTAATTATTTAATTTCATTGCGTTTAACCGACGCAATATTTTATATATTTGAAATCCTTTTAGTTATTAAACTACCAAAAAACCACATATAATGAAAAAACAAATCGTATTGCCAGCTTTGTTGCTACTTCTTGGAACACAGATGGAGGCGCAAAAAAAATGGTCTGAAACTCCCAAAGAAAGCTTTAATCTTATTGAAAATAAAGGTGGACAAACTTTAGGCTATTCGCCAAAATCAGGAGTAAAAATCTTGACCGTTGACGGATTAGCCTTCAAAGATTTAAACAAAAATGGTCAATTAGATAAGTACGAAGATTGGAGAAAACCCGTAGCAGAACGCGCTAAAGATTTGGCCAGTAAAATGACTGTAGACCAAATCGCAGGATTGATGTTGTATAGCCGCCATCAATCTGTTCCTGCACAGGCGGGAGGGTATTTTGCAGGTACCTATAATGGAAAACCTTTTCCAGAAAGTGGCGCAAAATCAACCGATTTGTCTGACCAACAAAAAGCCTTTTTAACGACGGATAATTTACGTCACGTTTTGATGACTTCGGTAGAAAACCCAACGGTATCGGCGCTTTGGAATAATAACGTACAAGAATTAGTAGAAAGTATTGGGATGGGAATTCCAGCTAATAATAGCTCTGACCCACGACACGGTGCTAATAAAGATTCCGAATACAACGCGGGTTCAGGTGGCGCTATTTCGCAATGGCCAGAAGAATTAGGTCTTGCCGCTACTTTTGATCCAGCTGTTACAGAACAATTTGGAACCATTGCTGCCAAAGAATACCGTGCTTTGGGAATTGCAACAGCACTTTCGCCTCAAATTGATTTGGCTACCGAGCCAAGATGGAACCGTTTTATAGGTACTTTTGGCGAAGACCCAAAACTCGCTACAGATATGGCAAGAGCTTATGTAGATGGATTTCAATCGTCTCCAAAAGCGATTGCCGCTTACGAAGGTTGGGGCAATCAAAGTGTGAATGCAATGATCAAACACTGGCCTAGTGGTGGTCCTGAAGAGGGTGGTCGTGATGGGCATTTTGCGTATGGAAAATTTGCGGTGTATCCAGGAAACAACTTCGAAACCCATTTAAAAACCTTTCTTGATGGGGCCTTTAAATTAAACGGAGGGACTAAAAAAGCTTCTGCGGTGATGCCATACTATACGATTTCGTACAACCAAGATAAAAAATACGGTGAAAATGTAGGGAATGGATTTAGCAAATACATTGTAACCGATTTGTTGCGAGATAAATACGGTTATGACGGTGTGGTATGTACGGATTGGTTGATTACCGGTGACGAAGGAAAAACACCAGATGTTTTTGCAGGTAAATCATGGGGAACTGAAAAAATGACTATTGCCGAAAGACATTATAAAGCGATGATGGCAGGTGTGGATCAATTTGGAGGAAACAACGATATTAAACCGGTGCTTGAGGCGTACCAAATGGGAGTAAAAGAACATGGGGAAGCGTTTATGCGCAATCGTTTTGAAAAATCGGCCGTGCGTTTGTTGTTGAATATCTTTAGAGTAGGTTTGTTTGAAAACGCCTATTTGGATCCAGAAGAAACCAAAGCCATTGTTGGAAAACCCGAGTTTATGAAAGCTGGGTATGATGCCCAATTGAAATCCATTGTTTTAATTAAAAACCAAAACAAAACCTTGCCAATTGCTAAAGGAAAAACAGTATATGTTCCAAAAAGAACTACACCACCAGGAATTAATTTCTTTGGATTCCCAACACCAGAAAAAACAGAATACCCGGTTAATTTAGAACTGATTAAAAAATATTACAACGTAACAGACGACCCTGCAAAAGCTGATTTTGCTATGGTATTTATCAAAAGCCCTGTAAGTAATGGGTATAGCAGAGCCGATAGAGAAGCAGGAGGAAATGGCTACATGCCAATTAGCTTGCAATTGAAAGACTACACTGCGGTAGATGCTAGAGCCCAAAGTATTGCGGCAGGAGATCCTGTGGTAGACCCAACCATTACGAATCGTTCGTATTTGAATAAGACGTCAAAATCCAATTCGTATCCAGATTTGAATACCATTTTAGATACTAAAAAAGCAATGAATGGGAAACCAGTACTGGTTACTATTACCATTTCTAACCCGATGGTTTTTGGCGAATTTGAAAAAGACGCTGATGCTATTGTAGGAGAATTTGGAGTACAAACCGAAGCTTTATTAGATATTATTTCTGGAAAAGTAGAGCCTTCAGGATTATTGCCATTGCAAATGCCGATCGATATGACCACTGTTGAAAAACAGTTTGAAGATGTGCCACACGATATGATTCCGTATAGAGATTCAAACGGGAATATATATGATTTTGGTTTTGGATTGAACTGGAAAGGGATAATCAAAGATGCTAGAACAGCAAAATATCACGTTAAAAAATAATTAACGCAAAAGCCATTTACAAAAGAGTAGATGGCTTTTGTTTTTTGAAACTATTTAATCAGTACTTTTATAAGTAGAACCTAACAACCAAAACCTATGAAAAAAGTAAATAAATTAATCATTATCCTTTTACTTCTTAACGGCATTGCCTATTCGCAAACTACGGTATCAGGAAAAGTGTCGAATTATAAAAATAAACCAGTATCGGGTGCAATATTGTATTTAGACTCCATAGCTACCCAAGTAGCGACGAATAAGTTGGGAGAATATACTTTAGTTGTTCCTGAAAATGTGAAAACTTTGAAAGTATACTCTAAAAAATACGGTTGGTTGAGTAGTGCCTACGCTAAAGAAACCAAAATGGATTTTATGTATTTAGATACTGAACCAACAACTGATAAATCACTAACACCTCCGAATGGTTTAAAACCCGGAAAAGACAAAACTACTGTTTCATATCGAACAATTTATGACATGATGCGCGGTCGAATTGCAGGGGTAGTAGTGCAACAAGACAATACTATTATTATTAGAGGAGTTAATTCGATAAAAAACAATTCTGAACCTTTGTTTGTGGTAGACGGAAATGTAGTTTCTAGTATTGATTTTATTGTACCTAACGAAGTGCTTAGTATTAATGTATTGAAAGATGCTGAAGCGTCAATTTATGGCTCAAGAGGTGCTAGCGGTGTAATTGTAATCAAATTGAAAAAATAATAAAATTTAATATAAATACAAACAAGTATTGTTTGATAAGTATAATAATTAATTTGAATTATATTATTTTTATACTTATTAAATAAGGATTTTTGTGTTTTAATAAAAATCAAGTTGTTTGTTTTATGTCACAAATTAAAAATTCAAAGCTGCGAATAGCTGCAGTTCTAATAGGATTATTTTTCGCCACATTTGTTTTTTCGCAAGAGGCGTCTAAAATCAGAACTTTTTCGGGTGCGATTACTGCAACCAATAACGGAATATCTTTGTTGCCTACTTTTTCTTTGGGAAAACCCGCCGCTATTTTTGATTTTTCTATTAAGTCAAAAAGATGGAGTTTTGACCCCCAATTGCGATTTTCCTTAGAGGGCAAACCGTGGTCTTTTATTTTTTGGGGACGCTATAAAATAGTAAATGAATCAAAATTCAAATTAAGTGTAGGCGCTCATCCGGCTATAGCGTTTAAAGAAGAAAAGGTATTGTCTTTAAATGGAGATGCTAAAATGATTTTGAATGCATATCGTTATACGGCTACTGAGATAGCACCGAATTTAATTCTTTCCAAAAATCTAAGTATTGGGATGTATTATTTGTATTCACATGGTTGGGATGTAGGGACAACGACTAACACCCATTTTGTCACTTTGAATAGTACAATTGCTAATGTAAAAGTATTGCCAGAAACCTTTTTGAAGTTACAACCCCAATTGTACTATCTGAAAATGGACAGCAAAGACGGTTATTATGTTTCGTCTACATTCACATTGACAACTCCTAAAAGTCCGCTTGCAGTTTCTTCTATCGTTAATAAAGCGATTCAGACAACTATTTTAGGCAAAGATTTTGTTTGGAACATGTCTTTGATTTACAACTATTAATAGTGGTTAACAAAAGGTAATTCGGTATGGAAAAACCAGAATCATTAGCTGATTTTTATAAAAATAAATTCGATTGGATGCCCGATAATTTTAAAAATGAAATGGGGCATTTCAATGTGTTTACTTTGGAACCTTTTATAGGAGAAAAAGCGCAGCCTATTCCGTACAAACGTCGTGATTTTTATAAGATTAGTTTGGCTAAAGGGAACAGTAAAGTCTATTTTGCAGATCAGGTAGTAGAAGTAAAAAAACAGGCACTGTGTTTCTCTAACCCTCAGATTCCCTATAAATGGGAACATTTAGAAGAATACAGAGCGGGTTACTTTTGCATTTTCAATACGCATTTTTTTCATCAATTTGGCAACCTCAATCAGTACCCCGTTTTTCAACCGAATGGCACCCATATTTTTGAATTGACGGAGGATCAAGTGGCCAAAATAGAACCGATTTTCCAAAAAATGGTGGACGAAATCAACTCAGATTACGTTTATAAATACGATGTGTTGCGCAATTTGGTTTTTGAGTTGTTGCACTTTGCCATGAAGATGGAGCCGTCCGCTAGTTTGGAAAACAAACAGTGGAACGCCTCGCAACGAATAACGACTTTGTTTTTGGAATTATTGGAACGTCAATTTCCAATAGACGATGCACATCAAAGAATGCAACTGCGCACGGCGTCTGAATTTGCGAGCCAACTCAATGTACACGTGAATCATTTGAACCGCGCGATTAAAGAAGTTACTCAAAAAACGACTTCCCAACTTATAGCAGAACGAATAGCGCAAGAAGCTAAAATTTTGTTGAAACACAGTCTTTGGAATGTAGCTGAAATTGGTTTTGCTTTAGGTTTTCACGAAGCAACGCATTTCAATAGCTTCTTTAAAAAACAAGTTGGCTTATCTCCTTTGAGATTTAGAAAAGAGTGATTTGGGTTAAAGTTTAATGGTATTATTCTTTAGAAGTACCAATCAATAATACTTTAGTTTCAAACTGTTCTCTAGGTCCTTTAGCCTTGTTTTTTATTTGAGAACGGTAGTTGTAGATGGTAGAGGCGGAGTAGCGTAAGAAATCGGCAATTTTAGCACTGTCTTTGATTCCAAGTCGAATCAGCGCAAAGATACGCAACTCAGGATTTAAAAGTTCCCCTTTTTTGATGGTAATACTCTCTGGGTCGTTCAGCAAAGCCTTAAATTCCTCCACAAAAGTAGGGAAAAGTTGCATAAAGGTTTGGTCAAATTGAGCGTAGAATTCTTTCAATTCTTTGTCGATAAATGCTTTTGACTTAACGGTACTCACTAAGTCATTTACTTTTCCTGCTGTAGCCATCACCTTTAGTTTTTGGCTGTATTCTTCCATTTTTCCAATATAGATAGAACATTGATCCATATAACGACCAATATAAATTTCTTTGAGTAAACTTGTTTCGGCCAATTCTAAATTGGTTTGATTGAGTTTATCGTTAAACCCTTGAAGTTGCTGGTTCAATACCGAAAGTTGGTTGTTGGCTAATTCCACGCTTTTTTGGGCTTTTGCTAATTTTTTCATTTGTTTGAATAGCAAGATAAGGACTCCTAACAAAAACAGCGATAAAACACTCACGCTGATTAAAAAAACAATCAACTGAGATTTAGACGATTTGTTTTTGGCTTCATAGGTTTCGTTAATGATGGGTAACATCTTCGAAATTTCGTAGGTTCGCAGTTTTGAATTACAAAAAACGGCATCGTCTAAGGAACGTTTAATATATTCGTAAGCCGATTCAATTTCGCCTTCTTCGTACAATATGAAAGCGAGTTCTCGAAGAGAAATATTTTCTTTTTTAACCAATTCTAAATCAGAAATAGCAGAAATGGCCAACCATTTTTTCTCTTGCTCTTTGTCTTGTTTGACCTTGTAATTTTCTGAAATTAGATACGCAATTACCGCCCTATTTGGGTCGGTTTTGGGTATTTTTTCAAAATGTGGAGTCAACAAATTAATAGCTTTCGGGTATTTTTTTTGAGCAAATAATTGTACTGATGAGGCAATTATAAATTCGATAGAATTTGTTGACAAATGCGCTATAGCTTTATCTCTATATTTGGCGCCAAGTTGGCTGTATTTTATTTTTTCTTCTTTACCATTGGCATAACCTGAAAGTCCGCCATAAATAATTCTTTTTGTCCAATAGAATTCTCCTTTTAAAGCAGAAACTAACTTAGACTCCATTGGGTCTAGAATTTCTAAAGCTTGATTGTACATTCCGAGTGTGCCTAGAATAGAAGCTAAATTAAGTTGGGCTTTGCCTATTTGATTACTATTGCCAGTTGTGTAGGCAATTTGTAAACTTCTTTTGGCATATACTAACGCAGAATCCGACTGATAAGATTTATACTCATCGTATAGTTTTTCGTTGAGCGAATAGCGAATTTCATTGGATGACGCAGTACGAAGACGACTTTTGAGCTGATTGATTGCACTATTTTTTTTGTTTAAATACAAAGGTTCATCAGCAAGGGTTTGATCTAGTTCTTTTTTCAAAAGGTCAAAAGAATCCTGTGCCAATAAAGAATTGGATATAAAAAGTAAAAGTAAAAAGAACCAATAATTTTTAAACACAGCTTTCACGAGTTGCTAATAATTAAACACGAATTTAAGCATCTTTTATTTTACGCATTCCAACACCAGTTTTTCTAATTTTTTCAATTGGTGTTCCAAAATCGTAAATCTGACTTTAATTATTCATTTGTTACGTATAGATGTCGAATAATTTCCGAAATCAACCCTGTCCAACCCGTTTGATGGTTCGCGCCAAGTCCTTTTCCTGTATCGCCATCAAAATATTCGAAGAACAAATGATTTTTATGGAATGCAGCATCTTTTTGGAATTTATCATACTCCCCATACATTGGTATTTTTTTATTGGAATCAGGTACAAAAAGAGCTAATAGTCGTTTAGATACTTCTTCGGCAGCTTCTTTGATATTCATCATTTTTCCAGAATTAGTAGGGTATTCTACCTCATAATCTGGCCCGTAATAATTAGAAAATTTCTCCAAAGAGTCCAAAATCAAATAATTCATTGGGAACCAAATAGGTCCTCTCCAATTCGAATTGCCACCAAACATATCCCCAGTGGCTTCGGCAGGAGTATAATCTACTTGTATCATTCCACCTTCATAATTAAACTGATACGGATGGTCTTTGTGGTATTTTGAAAGCGAACGAATGCCGTAATCCGATAAAAATTCCGTTTCGTCAAACATACGTTTCATAATCATTTTCATTCGGTGACCTCTCAAAATAGCCAGTAAACGGGTTTCGCCTGAACCAGGATTGTCCCAACTCGAAACTAAACTTGCTAAATCAGGGCGGTTGTTCAACACCCATTCCACACGACGTTTGAATTCAGGTAATTTCTCCAAAAGTTCTGGGGTTAATACCTCTACTGCAAATAGCGGAATTAAACCTACCATGGAGCGTACTTTTAGTAATTCGGCATTACCATTAGGTTTGTGTAACATATCGTAGTAAAACTGATCGTCTTCGTCCCAAAGGTTGAGTTTGTCTCCTCCGATAGCTTGCATCGCTCCAGCAATATGCAAATAATGCTCAAAAAACTTCGATGCCATATCTTGATACACTGGATTTTCAATGGCAATTTCGCAAGCAATACGCAACATATTCAGGCTATACATTGCCATCCATCCCGTTCCGTCTGCTTGTTCCAAATGCCCACCTGTTGGTAAATCGGCAGAGCGATCAAACACACCAATATTATCCATTCCGAGGAATCCACCACCGAAGATGTTATTCCCTCCTTCGTCTTTCAAATTGACCCACCAAGTGAAGTTGAGTAATAATTTATGGAAAATGCGTTCTAAGAAAACAGTATCTCCTTTGCCACCATTCATTTCCTTGTCAATCTCATACACTTTCCAAGTGGCCCAAGCGTGTACTGGCGGATTAACATCCGAAAACGACCATTCGTAAGCCGGAATTTGGCCGTTAGGGTGCATATAATATTCTCGCAAGATGACGGATAGTTGTCTTTTGGCAAAATCAGGGTCTAATCGAGCCAAAGGCAGCGTGTGAAAAGCCAAATCCCAAGCAGCAAACCAAGGATATTCCCATTTGTCAGGCATGGATAAAATATTGGCTGCATAAAGGTGTTTCCAAGCGTTATTTCTCCCTTTTTTGCGTTCTGCATCTGGTTTTGGCATAGCAGGGTCGCCTTTAGTCCATTCAAAAACATTGAAGTAATACCATTGTTTGGTCCAAAGCATTCCAGCATAAGATTGACGCTGAATGGACTTTAAATTGTCGTCCTCAATTCCTTTTTGAAGCGAAGCATAAAACTCATCAGCTTCGATTTGGCGTTGTTCAAAAATTGCATCAAAATCAGCAAAAGCGTTTTCTGGAGTTTGATTAGTAAAACGTAGTTTAAAAACTTTTTTTCCATTGCCAGGAATAGTTTGAGTATATTTTGCAGAAGCTTTGGTCCCAATATGATTGGGATTAATGGCTTCTGTTTTTTTGTTTACAATGTAGTCATTGATACCGTCCTTGGTGTAGTGACTTAAATTGGGCGAATTGTATAGTTTTTCAAAGTTAGTTTCGTTATCACAAAACAAGAATTCATCGGCTGCTTCAGCATATAATTTGAATCTTCCCACCACTTGATGGTTAACTTCAATATGTGATTTTCCAATGCCTGTTAAACTCGGTTTGTGTTTGTAGTTTTCGTACCCCCAACACCAAGTATTTCTGAACCAAACGGTTGGTAAAACGGTAATTGGAGCCGCAATTTTAGAGCAATTTTCAACAGTAATTTTGATTAATAGATCTTGCTCATCAGCTTTGGCATATTCCATCGAAATGTCAAAATAAGCATCGTTGTCAAAAATACCGGTATCAAGCAATTCGTATTCAGGCTCTAGTCGGGAACGTTTTTTGCTTTCTTCTACCAATTTAGAATACGGAAATGCTGCTTGAGGGTATTTGTACAACATTTTTTGGTAAGAGTGAGTAGGAGTAGAGTCTTGGTAATAATAGATTTCTTTTACATCTTCTCCGTGGTTGGACTCGCTTCCAGTTAAACCAAAAAAGCGTTCTTTTAAAATATGGTCGTTATGATTCCAAAAAGCAAAAGCAAAACAAATGTGCTGCTTGTTATCTGAAATTCCTCCAATTCCTTCTTCTCCCCAGCGGTACGCTTTGGAACGTGCCATATCATGCGTAATACTATTCCAAGCATCGCCCCCTTTAGAGTAATCTTCTCTTACGGTTCCCCATTGACGTTCTGTAAGGTAAGGTCCCCATTTTTTCCAACCTTTATTGTCGTTTCGTAGTTTTAATCGTGCTCTCTCTGCGCCTTTCTCTGACATGATAGTGTATTCTAAATTTGGTGTTGCAATTTATATAAATACACTTTAAAAACAGCTGAATATTCTGCAAAAATCCTCTTCATTTAATTTCAAAAGTGTATTTTTTGCGCATTTATTAGTTCAATATTGTTTGTCTGAAAATCGGATTAAACTAAAAGGAGAATAATTGAAAAAGAATACAGGAGATTAGAGTAAAAACAAAAAATCCGTTTTCAGATAATGAAAACGGAAATCAGTATTTATAAAAAATAATATTGAAAAGAGTGGGGACACTTTTACAAGGCAAATATACGACATCTTGTAATATGATTTCAGTTTGAATTTATGGTGTGGGTTAAAGAGCAAGGTGATTTGTATTAAAAAAATTTACTTTTTTACTTTCGAAATCTATTTTGCGTCTATTTTTTAGGATTGCGAAATTAGCCTGACAGGGGTTAAAACACATATTTTTTGAACCAAAATAAATGAAAAAACATTTTTGATAAAAGATTTTTTAATTTTAGTGAAATAAGAAAAAATCTGTAAATCAGATATTTAATATTTTTTTTAAAGTTTAAAATTCTAATTCAGCAGAAATTTTCATGAAAAAATTAATTTTTTTTGAAAAGTTGTAAAATCACAACTTTTTTTAAAATCAGATGCTTTTACTTTGGAATCAGAAAATCAAAACAATCAAAAAGCGATTAATGTAGTTTTGTGTTGGACTTAAAAAAAAAGATTGATAATTTAAAAATAATGATTAGAAGAGATGTGGGGACATTTATAACAGTATGAATTTTTTATTAAAATCATGTAGTGTTTTTCTAATCATTTTCCATGTAAGTTGAATTTAATATAGCGTATTGATTTAGTTTCTTAGGCTATTTCTTCACACATGGGAAATCAAGTATCATACTGGCTAACCTCTTGCCAGT
>JACCDZ010658412.1_pt1 | contig 27539 bp, 17 predicted proteins | sample 7449551 | NCBI WGS metagenome assembly JACCDZ01 (sample SAMN15323452, study PRJNA562643) | freshwater metagenome | isolation source: river surface water | place: USA:Blue River Watershed | collected 2017-08-18 | reverse complement strand
TGGCAAACTCTCGCAGCAGACTGAGATCACTAGCTGCGTTATCAACCACAAGCACTGGCACGCGGTCATTACCAATATGCTGCAGTTGCACCACAGCATCGGGCGATAGACTGAACCAATCGGCGGCCAAGGCGGTCACGTTAAACAATCGCCGAAGGACAGTAATGCGCAATAAAATCAGTATGCGCCGGAAAGTTCTCCACCCGCTTTTTCACTTGCTGACGGATGCCATCTAAAAAGCCCGCGAGCTCCTCATCACTCATTAAATCGACAATCGGGTGGTACTGCGCAGGCAACAAGCCCTGCCCCATCATCACTTGGATCCAGGAGCTTTCACCGAATAACTCTTGAGCGAATTTATAGACTTTGCCTGCGCTCGCGAACATATCCATCCGATGGGTCAAAGATGCGGGCACCGCCATATTGCGACAGTAACGCCAAAATGCACTATCAGCACGGTCGGTTAATTTGTAATGTAAAATGATGAAATCACGAATGTTCAGCATTTCAATATGGGTTTGCTGGTTGAATTCATCTATATCCGCTTGCACCATCCCTGCGGCAGGAAACATCTGCAGCAAACGAATAATACTGCGCTGGATCAGATGGATACTGGTCGATTCCAACGGCTCTAAAAAACCACTGGATAAGCCGATGGCAACACAGTTTTTCTGCCAATGTTGCAAACGAGTGCCGGTGCGAAAATGAATAACCCTTGGTTCGTTGAGTAATTCACCCTCAACATTTGCCAATAACTGTGCTTTGGCGGCGTCATCAGTGATAAATTTGCTGCTATAGACAAGACCATTGCCAACACGACTTTGCAAAGGGATCCGCCATTGCCAGCCACTATCTCTGGCAATAGAACGGGTATAAGGCACTGGCGCTTTAACCGCTCTCGTTTGCACCGCAACAGCACGATCGCAAGGTAGGAAGTGACTCCAATCTTCATAACCGACATTTAAGGTCTGACCGATCAATAAGGCGCGAAAACCGGTGCAATCGATAAATAAATCACCTTCAATCAGCGCGCCTGAACGTAATCGCAGTGCTTTAATGTGCTGATTATGCTCATGTTGTAATACTTGCTCGATATTTCCTTCAACCCGTGTTACGCCATGTTGCTCAGCCAACTTTCGCAGGAATTTTGCATATAAGGTCGCATCAAAATGATAAGCGTGATTTAAATCTTGATTTGGCAATACTGCAAAACGCCCGGCACGCGCGGCTAAATGCTCTACGCAATAATCGCCAATTTCACTGACCAAGCCTTTTTGTTGGCCTTTGGCCCAAAAATGTTGAAAACCGCAAGCCCAGCAATCTTTACCGAGAAAACCAAAACTATGGATATAGTCTTTGCCGACATCACGCCAGTTTTCAAAGGAAATCCCTAACTTAAAGGTAGCATTGGTGGCAGCCATCACCTCTTGCTCACTGATCCCGAGCAAACGATGGAACAGGTGCAAGGTCGGAATTGTCGCTTCACCGACGCCCACAGTGCCGATTTCGTCAGACTCAACCAACACCACTTCAAGATTTTTGCCCAGCATCTTGCCAAGCGCGGCCGCAGCCATCCAGCCTGAAGTGCCGCCGCCAGCAATGACTACCCGTTGTTTTTGTTGCATGCCGATGCTCCTCGTTATTGTTTTTGTGCTCAGCGTTTTAATTTGTTGGTTAAATCTGCCCGCAGCTGCCGGGCGATTTGCTCTGGCAACGGGTGTTGTAATAACCCTTCCGCTTGCGGCGGTAGTTGTTGTGAATGCTCATCGTGATTAAAAATGTAATAGTCGAAAATCGCTCGCCAAGCTTCACGTTGCGCTTTGGGCAAACTGCGCAAACTCAACACACTGTGTAACAATGCATTTGTTGGCCTGCCTAAATAAGCTGGGGTGTCACGCCACCAATGCGTTAACAACAAGTTGAAGCTTGATAATGCTTCGACGTGATGCCACCACATGCTCGGAATAAACAGCACATCGCCCGGTTCAAGCTCAGCGACTTGCGCATGCGCCAGCGCGTCTTGAAATCGAGGAAATCGCGCAAAATCTGGCTTAGCAAAATCGACTAAGCTGATGTCTTGTCCGCCAGGCGCGAATTCCATGGGCCCCGGATACAAATTGGCAATTTGTTCGGGTGGAAATAACGTGAACCGGCGCTTGCCCGCCAGTACACATGCCAGATTATGCGGAAAATCAAAATGCGCGGCGATGCGCGAACTGTTGCCAAGCCACACACTGGTCAGCGGCGATCCTTCAGCGATAGCCAAATCGTGCGCAGCCAATAAGCCTGGGAAATATCGAGTCACTTCGCTTGAGCCGACATACAGCGTCGGCGCATCTTCGGGTGCAGCGGCATAAATGCGTAAGTTATTGAGCACTGTTGCCAAATCCTGCCGCACGCTTTGAAAATTAAAACCGGTAAGTTGTTCGTTATAAAAAACTCGCCCATGTTCGCTCGCCGGCAAGTAACATGCATTGAGTAACTCCGCACTGGCGTATTGCTGGAGCAACCCAGCTGCTGCATCTGCTGATTGCAAAGCCGCTTGCACTAATGGCCAATTACGACAAAGTCCGCGCAAGATCAGCGGTTTATCTTTGTCAGCAAGTAAAGTTAAGTCAAAGGGTTGCTGACAATCCAGTGCGGTAACTTTCGGCAATTGTGTTAGTGCAGCCAGACTCATCTGCATTAACCTGCTTGTTGCTGTTGCAGTTGCTGATTTTTCAGCTGAATTAAGTGGCGAATATTACTTTGGCTGGCGAGTACCATATAAATCGCCTGCAAATAGCCTTGTTGCTGTAGCTTTTGCAAAGTCGTCGCATCCAAGAGCGCAAGCTTGTCTTCGTTAATGGTATAAAACCCAATCATCTGATGTTTTTGGCCATTGTCTAAGGTAATGTCGAGCGTGACGCCTTCCAATAATTGTAACGCTAATAACTCAGTCACCAACTGCTTGGCGTCTTGCATGCCATGGTGCAAAGTTTCCAACAAGCTCGCCATATCATCTAATAACTGACTATTCCCGCCAAATGGCAGAAATAGCGGCTCGCCGGCAGTTTTACTGACTCGCGGATGGTCCAAATCGATATGCAGCACCCGATGTGCGCGCTCAACACCATCTTCTTTAATTAACTGCTGGCCGATTAAAAATGGTTGGCGACGCAACGCCAACGGCCAATACGTATCGGCCCAGAGCCCTTGCTCAAGAAACAAGTTTTCGTGGTGACTAAAACCGAAAATTGCCACAGGAAATAGCTGCCCAGTCTGACTGTCTTTATGAAAAAAGATTGGGAAGTCCGCTTGCACACTGCGAAATTCCAATGGAAAAGTTGGGCAAAACCATTGGTTATCGCCAAGGCCGGCGCTACGAGTTGTGATCACACGCACATCATGGTGGTCGACGCTGTTGAGTAATACATGTTGAGTCATTTATCTATCCTGTTGTTTTTCTAGTTGTTATAGTTTTTGAATTACAATTTTTGGGCACTAGATCGGTGGCAATCCATATAACGAAATTTTATTCAGTAAATCCCGCACTGTCGGCAGGCCAGTTCGCAACTTTGCCACCCGCTGCGCATTTTGTTGAAACAATTCGTGCGCTTTGCGCTTGAGCGATGGTTTTAATTGTGGGTATGCGGCGGTATTAAATTGCATACCGTACAACACATATTGATAACTTGCTGCCGGAAATAACTGATCTTGAAAGCGAAAATCGGCGTTGCTCGGCACTTGTTCATGCCAAAGGGCCAGTTGATCTTTCAGCACATCCGGAACAGTGTCACGATGATCCTGCCAATACACATCGTCGTCGCGTTGGCTTAAGACATAATGTAACTTCAAAAAACTAATGATTTGTTGCCAATGCTGCAGATAACTTTGGTTGATACGCGCAGCGACCAAATCTAATCCTTGGCGAGTACGCGGCAACTGAGTGGCAATTTGTTTGGCTGACCATTCCACCAAAGCCAAAGCAGAGGCTTCTAGCGGTTCAATAAACCCAGCGGCCATGCCTATTGCCATACAGTTACGCTCCAGGCATTTTGCATGGTACCCGGGTTTGATCATTAATTTTTTCGGTGTCAATAAATCCGCGACTTTACCGCCAGCAGTGCGTGCGACATATGCAACCAATCGGGAGAGCGCCACATCATCGCTGCAATGCGCCGACGAATAACAATGACCAACACCGCGCCGAGTCGGTAGGCCAATATCCCAGATCCAACCGCTCGCTTGCGCTGTGGCGATAGTGTTGGCAGCTATTGGCGACTCAGCCTCGGCATATGGCACTTGCACGGCTAAAGCCCGATCGTTAAACAGGACCTGATGCTGCGGTAAAAATGGCACCTGCAGATGCTGGCCAAGCAACATTGACTGCTGCCCAGAACAATCAATAAATAAATCAGCACATATACGACCATGGTCTGCAGTCATGATGGCAGCAATGTCGCCGTCACAGGCGCTTTCAACTGATACGACATGGTCTGCAACATGACGTACTCCGAGTTTTTCTACACAATGGCGTTGCAGTAATTGACTGAATTTCCCTGCATCTAAATGATAGCCATAGTTATTTACAAAACTGTATTCAGGCGTGGTAATAAACTTTGGCGCAAAACCGGCCACACTTAACTCAGCTTGTTGCGACACTGCATCAGCAAAACTGACGGCATCGCGATGACCAAGCCAATACGGACAAATATTAAAATCGGGAACACCCACAGGTAAGGTAAAAGGATGTAGATAATATGAAGTGCTGCCATTACTTGGCGTTTGCTGCCAGTCGACAAATTGCGAGCCTTGTTTGAAGCTAGCATCACAGCAGCGGATAAATTCAGTTTCACTGATGCCAATTTTCTGTAGGGTTTGGCGCATTGACGGCCAAGTCCCTTCACCCACTCCAATAGTCGGAACTTGCGGTGATTCAATCAGTAAAATATTCAATAATGGATTTGGCGCCAATTGACCTTCATCAACTAAATGCTCAGCCGCAACAATAGCTGCAGTTAACCACCCTGCTGTGCCGCCGCCGACGATGACGATTTGCTTGATTGCCTGATCCATCTGACTGCCTTTACTAAACAACATGAGGCAAGCCTGTGCCGACCTCATGTTTTATACGATGCGAAAAGAGTATCGGAAAAGTGTAGAACCGTCACTGCGGTTCTACACTTTGGCATAACACTTCAATTAGAAGCTATAACGTGCACCGATACTGTAACGAGCACCTGACTCAACCAAGCTCAGCACTTGTTCTTTTGCCCGACCATGCACGCGGATGTATTCGTCGGTTAAATTGATGGCATCCACATAAACAGTTAAACCATCTAACTGCGGAATGTCATAACTAACTGACGCATCAATTTGCGCATAAGCTTCGGTGTATTGCGGGTTAGCACCTGTGCCTTGACCACGTGAGTTTAAGAACTCATCACGCCAGTTATAAGCGATCCGCGCTTGGAAGCCAGCATTTTCATAGAACAAAATACCGTTTGCCGTGTCACTTAAACCGATCAACGCCGGTTGGTCAGCAAGGATGTAGTTGTCATAAGCTTGACCACTATCAACCATGGTGTAGTTGGCAATCACACCAAAACCAGTTTCACCAAACGCATGTTGTACCGCAAATTCCCAACCATCGATGACTTCAGATTGAGTGCCGTTTGACGGCGTATTAATCTTGAAGACCATGGTGTTATCTTCACCAGTCTTACCGCTAATTACGCGACTGGCGACATTAACTGATGGATCGTTTGGATAGTTCGCGAAAATCCAGTTACGAATTGCCGCAGCATCCGCACCAACTGCAGCCAGCGCTTCACGATACTTCTTACCATCAGCTGGGTTTGCTAAGTTGAAGATCGTTGAATCAACAACGGTATTGCTGATGAAGTTCGAGACGTCTTTACGGAAGTAGCCCATCGATGCATAACTTGATGGCGCGTAATACCACTCGGCCGAGAAATCAAAGTTGGTTGATTCCAACGGTAACAAGCTCGGGTTACCCGACGAACCACTACCACCAGCACGGTTTGCTAAAGTACCAACGACAGTACCGCCTTGGATCGACACATAATCAGGACGACCAATTGTTTTGCTGTACGCCGCACGTAGCATTACATCGTCAACCACTTCCAAATTGAAGTTCAGATTTGGGAGTAAGTAGTCATAATCACCGGTTTGAGTTTGGAAATCACGTTGACCTGAAGCGTGCAGAGCGATCTCTGTATCCGCGATCCAATCCGCACGATCATAACCAGCAACGGCAGAAGTTGACGTAACGTCAGTTCCTTCGTAGCGCAAACCGATATGTGCATCAAATGTGCGACCGGCCAGCTCACCGTTTAAGTTGTATTGCGCATATAACGATTGTGACTCTTCCAAGGTGTAACGGTCAGTGTCACGTGCGTAATCGGTTGATGGACAGAAGTCAGTACCACAATCACCGGCACCCGCGTAATTGGCTGGGGTATACAATGACTCAGCACGCGCGCGCACTTGTTGGAAGTCCCACAAGAAAATACGGTTTAACGGGTCAAATGTCCGACCTGGCGCCGCTGAGAAATTACCGCGGTTAGCACTGAATTTGTCATGGATGGTATCTGCTGGGAACCATGCTGGATCCAAATCACCGGCCTTACCAACACCACCCCAGTCATTGCGTTGCACGTTGACTGATTTTGAATGGTTATCGACATCGGTCAGCGACAAACCAAAATCGATGCTGCTGGTTTCATTTAGCGCATACTTACCTTTTAATTGGTATTGGTCGATCACTGATTTGTTTACTGCATTACCAAATACACTACCAGTCACACGCATATCCGTGGCTTTGACTGAATTACCATTACCGACGGCCAATACTGGTAAATCACCAGAGAAATCGGTTGCTGCGCTAGTGCGGATAAACGCGGCAGTACTTAAACTGTTGTTTGAACCCCAAATGCTATTTGGTTTAATTTCAGCAGTTGAATGATGGGCGTCAAATTTAAGTTCTAAATCATCGCTCACGTCATATTCTAAATTAAAACCTAACGAACCACTTTGATTACGCACGCCATAATCACCAGCACCCATCGACAAATCTTGTGGTGTCGCGTAGGTTTCTGAATAAATCAACGGTGACGAAATCGGACCGTCTGTCCAAACGTTTTGTGATGGAGCAAAGGTAAACCAAGCTGACACGTCGTTGTACTGCGTGTCGATGTCGTTGCGCATGTAGGTATAATCCATCGTCGCAACTAACTTATCTGAAGGTGCACATTGCAACACTAACTGACCGTTGGTACGTGCCCGTTGTTGTTCTTCAAATTTATAAATAGTGGTTTGTGGTACTGAATAAATATCAGTTGGACCAGGACGGTTCACTTGACCGGTTTGTGGCACACCACCCCATTCTGCGGTACCAGCACCCCAGTCATCATCGACTTTACCGGAGAAACTACGCCAACCAGTCCCTACGTTGGCTTGTTGGCTACCACTTTCACGCTCTTGATAACTGGCGGCTAATAACACACCGAATTTTTCGTCATCAAAAGTCGTTGAATATAACCCAGAGATTTCCGGCGTCGCAGAACCGCGCTCAGTCGATTCATCTGAAACCATCGCCACGTTAGCAACAGCTTTAGTTGCATGCACGTTTAACGGCCGTAGCGTTTGCACGTCAATCGTCGAACCAATACCACCTGTTGAGTTTGACGCCAATGAAGTTTTACTGACTTCGACACCACTGATGGTATCGGCAGAAATGTTGGCGAAATCAAACGAACGCGAGCCAGTTGTCACTGGCAGTTGCCGACCGTTTAACGTCACTAAGTTAAAGTCCGGACCGAAACCACGAACAGTAACCTTAGAGCCTTCACCGTTTACACGGTCAATTGACACACCACTAATACGTTGCAGAGATTCAGCTAAGTTGGTGTCTGGAAATTTACCAATGTCTTCTGCAGAGATTGCATCAACAATACCTTCCGAAGAACGCTTGGTATCCATTGATTTAATTAAGCTACCGCGAATACCAGTAACGTTAATAACTTCGATTTTTTCATCTTTTTTCGCTGGCGCCGCTTCTTGAGCGGTCACCGGCAGCACAGCACCGACACCGATCACTAGCGACAAACTGGTCGCCAATCTGGTTTTTTTAAATCTTATAGGTTTCATTTCAATTCCCTGTCGACTGATTTTGGCATGAACTTGTTATTCGCAAATATCTTTGCTGTTTGTTATCGCAATTCACTCTCGCGGCGCCATGCTGGTAGCTGTATTTCTTGACGGTCGTCAAATCACCACTTTGTAAGCGCTTACACCAACTTAGGCGATTTTTCCATCGCCGTCAATACAGCAAAAAGCATCAGGAGCTATTTTAGTGCAAGCGCTTACATTTTTCTTGCATCAGGCAAGCTCCCCTTGGCGACAAATGTTTGACCTCAACATTGTTCACTTAATGGATTTAGGTTAGGTCAAACTTACTAAATTTCATAGCCTTACATCGGCAATTACACTTTATTATCGGATAAAATGGTTTTACATTTCTTCTTGTCATCCGACCAGATATTGGCAATGCCCGGCAAATTTGCTTTAGCGCCAGCTTGGTGCATTTTTGCCAATTACTCCCTATCCTAGTGCAAAAAGCACTTGCAACTTGGGGCAAAGCAGCTAATTATGTAGAAAATAATGTAAGCGCTTCCATGCTGGCATTTTATGCAACTAGCCCAGCGTTTTGTCCTGATCAAATGAGTTAGAGGGGAACCGTCATGTTAAAGCGTGCAACCACGGCAATTTATTCGCGGCTAAGTCGCCCGACATCACTAGCCATTGCCATTGCTTGTGGCCTGTCTGCAGCAAGTGTTGCGCCGCAAGCAGACGCTGCGCAAGCGGCTTCACCAGCACAAAATGAGCGGCAATTGCAGCGCTGGCCGGTATTAGCCAAAGCGCTGCCAGCGGATGCCGCTTTAGAACAACGACTCAACGGTATCCTCAGTAAAATGACGCTGGAGCAGAAAATAGCCCAGATGATCCAACCAGAGATCCGTGACATCACCATTGAAGATATGCGTAAGTACGGCTTTGGCTCTTATTTAAATGGTGGCGGCGCTTTCCCGAACAATAACAAACACGCAACCGCAGCTGACTGGATCAAGCTCGCTGATGATTTGTATCAAGCATCGATAGATGCCAGCGTCGATGGCACAAACATCCCGACCATGTGGGGTACTGATGCAGTGCATGGTCATAACAATGTAATTGGCGCAACCATATTTCCGCATAACATTGGCTTGGGCGCCGCACACGATAGCAAGCTTATTGAACAGATTGCCAAAGCGACAGCAGCCGAAGTGCGAGTCACCGGCATCGATTGGATATTCGCGCCCACCGTTGCGGTCGTGCGCGACGATCGCTGGGGACGGACTTACGAAGGTTATTCCGAAGATCCTGAAATTGTACGCAGTTATGCTGCAGCTATCGTCAAAGGACTACAAGGCGATCCGACCAAGCAATTTTTGACTGACCAACACGTCATTAGCACAGTGAAGCATTTCCTTGGCGACGGCGGCACCGAAAAAGGCATCGACCAAGGTAACAACTTGGCTGCAGAGCAACAACTTATTGATTTACACGCGCAAGGTTACGTTGGTGGTTTAGGCGCCGGCGCACAAACTGTGATGGCCTCATTTAATAGCTGGCATGGCGAAAAAAATCACGGTAATAAGTATTTATTAACTGATGTACTCAAAACCCGCATGGGCTTTGATGGTTTTGTCGTCGGTGATTGGAACGGTCATGGCCAAATTCCCGGTTGCACTAACGACAACTGCCCGCAAGCCGCAAACGCTGGTTTGGACATGTATATGGTGCCAACCGGTGCTTGGAAACCTTTGTATGAAAATCTTGTCGCACAAGCCCGCGCTGGAGTAATAGCGCAGAGCCGTATTGACGATGCTGTTCGCCGTATTTTAAGAGTGAAATTGCGGGCGGGGTTGTTCGATCGCCAAGGTCCAGCGCACCGCGCGTTATCGGCTAAAACTGAACTACTGGGTTCAACAGCCCATCGCGACATCGCCAAAGATGCGGTGCGCAAATCGATGGTGTTATTAAAAAATAACGCTGGCTTACTGCCGTTATCGCCCAAACAACGCATTCTAGTGACAGGCACTCATGCCCATGACATTGGCTTGCAATCGGGCGGTTGGACTATCAGCTGGCAGGGCACCGGCAATACCAACAGCGATTTTCCTGGTGGCACTTCCATTTACCAAGGCTTTGCTAAACAAGTGCAGCAAGCGGGTGGCGCTATTGAACTTAGCGTGGATGGCAAATTCAAACAAAAACCTGATGTTGCCGTCGTGGTATTTGGTGAACAACCTTATGCCGAAGGGAATGGCGACATTGATAATTTAGAGTTCCAACGCGGCAATAAAACCGACTTAGCCTTACTGAAGCAACTAAAAGCTCAGGGCATTAAAGTAGTGACGTTGTTTGTTTCTGGCCGACCAATGTGGGTAAATCCAGAACTCAATCAATCTGATGCATTTGTTGCATTGTGGCTACCTGGTTCAGAAGGCGATGCTGTCGCGGACGTCATTTTGCAAAAAGCCCAAGGCGGCGTGCAATATGATTTTAACGGCAAATTGTCGTTCTCATGGCCCAATAGCCCAAGCCAAACTGCAGTAAATCGTGGCGATAAACAAACACCGTTATTTGCTTACGGATATGGCTTAAGCTATGGCGATAACACCACAGCACCGGTATTCGCGGAAGACTCAGGTGCAAGTGCCAATCAAGTTCAAAGTATTGTGTTATTTGAACGTGCACCAAAATCCCCTTGGCAGTTTGTGTTGCAAAGCGGCAAAGAAAGCAGCCCAGTGATTGCCAGTGTGCAAAACCTCGGTGGTTTACAATACAAGGCCGTTGATAAAGTGGTGCAAGAGGATGCGCGTTCACTGCAGTTTTCTGGTAAGACCGCTGAAGGGTTATTACTCTTGAGTAACTTCCCACGTGATTTACGCTCATCTATCGAGCAAAAATCGGCATTACGCTTTGAGATTAAGTTGCGATCGCCATTAACCGGCGCTTTAACGGTCGGCATGCGCTGCGGCGATTTAAATGGCGCACCATGTCATGGCGCGGTCGATGTGAAGCCATTACTTAAAGCCGAGCAAAGCTGGCAAAGTATTAGCATCGACTTACGTTGCTTCCAACAACAAGGGGTCGATTTCTCGCGCATCGCGCAAAGCTTTAGTCTAGAAAGTGCCAGCAAAGCGCATATTGAGCTTGGTAAAGTCGAATTAGTACCAGCACTTACAGCCGATAAAACTTGCCAGTAATAACTCACTAAATAAAAAGCCCAGCCGATGTTGCTGGGCTTTTTTATTGCCAAAAATCATCATAAACCCATGAATTACAAAAAAATAATTAAACTCAACGGATAAGTCGCCACAAAGCGCTGTACCTATTTTCTTTAATTTTACCGACTTAAGTCTATCTTAAGACTCTTTACCTAAGCTAACACCATTCAAGTTTGGAGTGCTGTGCATGCCTAAGTTTCGTTATAGCCTGATAATTTTACTCGCCGGATTGAGTCTGTTTGCACTCTTTAATCTCGCGGGTATGGATTTTGCCTGGGCTAACCTTCTATACAACTGGCAGGGCGGCGAATGGCGTTTGCAGCATCATTGGCTCACAGAACAAATTTTCCATCAGGGCGTCCGCAGTCTTAATCAAATATTGATGTTGACGCTGATTGCTTATTATTTTTGGCAGCGCCTATATCGTAAACAGCAGAATGCTGCGGTGCAGACGCTTGGTTTATTGTTAATCAGTGTCGTATTGAGTTTTGCCTGTATTGCGCTATTAAAACGCTTGCTGCCCACCGAGTGCCCTTGGGACTTACAGCAATTTGGTGGCAGCTTGCCTTACATTGGCTTGTTTACCCAACGCCCCGCCGAAATGCCTTACACCCAATGTTTTCCGGCTGGCCACGCCAGTATTGGTTTTGCTTGGATCGCAATATTTTTCTACTACTTACGTATCAAACCTGCCGTCGCAAAATATGCGTTAGTTGCGGCACTCGCGCTTGGCTTTAGCCTTGGCTTCGCCCAACAACTGCGGGGTGCCCATTTCTTCTCACACGACATTGCCACCGCTTTACTCTGTTGGATGATTGCTGCGGCTGTGTTCAGCCAACCAACCCTAGCCACTCGAATGAAAGCACTTTTCACCAAAAAAACAGCTTGGACTAAACCTGCGTCGCAGGTTGAGAATGAACAGCGGAGCCCTCTGTAATGCCAAAACTTAGCCACTTCCCTTCCTCAGCCCCTTGGCAACGTCTGTATTTATTACTGCCGACACCAGCGCCAGTTCATGCGCAATGGTTTAATGTTATTGCTGCTTTAGTGCTAAGTCTTCTATTAAATCAACACTTTATCGCGCAAGTGTTAAGTAGAGTCCCTGGTCAGCACAGTTTGCAGTTCAGCGTATTTTTGTTATTACCACTGATTAACTTCGCCTTGATGTGGTTAGTGAGTCTATTTGGCGTGCAGAAGTCTGGGTTTTTAGTCCTCGCCTTTATCGGTGCGATCAGTTGCTATTTCATGCAAAGCTTTGGCGTATTGATGGACAAATCGATGCTGCAAAATGCGTTGGAAACCGATGTTGCGGAAGCCTCTGGTTTATTATCGATTGCGATGCTCGTCCATGTCTGCGGCATGATGCTCATCCCAATGTTGCTGTGTTTTTGGCTGCCGGTGCGTAAACAAACGACCAAACAAAAACTGTTACATGCCATTGTGGCTGCATTAATTTGGTTAGTTGCTGCTGGCAGTGTCTTAGCCTCTGGCCGTGCTGAACTGATCCCATTTTTCAGAAACTTTAGAGATATCAAGCATATGGCACTGCCACTTGCCCCAATTTCCGCATCAGTTTCGGTGAGCCAACACTGGCTCAAAGCCCAGTTCCCGACCCAGCTTAATAAAATTGGCGAAGATGCTGTAGTCCCAGTAGCCGCCCGCACAGGGAAACCTCGACTGCTGATTTTAGTGCTCGGTGAAACGGCACGGGCCGATCATTTCCAGTTAAATGGCTATGGCCGAGCGACAAATCCGCAGCTTAGCCAGTTGCCCGTCGTCAGTTTCCGCCAAGTCAGTTCATGTGGTACAGCCACAGCGCATTCAGTACCTTGTATGTTTTCCGCGCTAGGCCAAGAGCATTTTGATGGTGACCTCGCGAAAAACAGCGAAAATGTCCTCGATGTGCTGCAGCGCACTGGTGTTGAGGTTAAATGGCTCGACAACAACTCTGGTTGCAAACGAGTTTGTGATCGAGTGCCGTCGTTGATGTTATTTGAAGAAAAAGCCAATCCATTATGCGAGCAAGGGCAATGTCAAGACGCAATCCTCATGCAGGCTCTCGCCCGCGAGTTAGCAGCCCCTTTGACGAAAGACAAAATAATTGTGATGCATCAATTAGGCAGTCATGGCCCCGAATATTTCCGGCGCAGCACTGATAAACAAAAGCACTTTTTGCCAGAATGCACCGATAAACAAATCCAATTCTGTGACACTCAGTCGTTACAAAATGCCTATGACAATAGCTTGGTTGCCACCGATGAATTATTGGCAAATGTGATCCGCACTTTACAACAACAGCATGATTATCAAGCAGCGATGCTCTATATTTCCGATCATGGTGAATCCTTGGGTGAAAACGGCACTTATTTACACGGCCTGCCTTATTGGATCGCGCCGCAAGCGCAAAAACATGTACCGATGATCTGGTGGATGTCGGAAGAGTTCGAGCAAAAACAAGGTTTATCACGCGATTGTATTCGCGAGGCACGAGACACACAATTAAGCCACGACTATTTATTCCACAGTTTATTGGGATCATTTGCCGTGCAGAGCCAGGTCTATCAACCAAGTCTGGACTTCTTACAACAGTGCCGTCGTCACGCAATCTAAAGTTTGTCGAGCATTGACAGATGCATGGGCGAAAGCCACGCCACGGGACCAAAGACCGGTCGTGGCAGGCCGTCACTCCTGCGCGCTAAGCAACTGGTTTTATTGATGCCGCAGTCACTCGCGATGTTCGTTAAGGAGTTAGCATGAAAGCACATCCCTGCAAAGCTATTGCGCCGTTTCCTCGGCACACCTTGGCCTTAGCAATCTGCTGCGCCTTGCCGGTATTTACCAGCCTAGCCGCCGATGAAGTAACGACATCTCAGGCTGACGCGGCTTCAGAAGTGTATTTCGATGACCTTTGTCGATTAATGCTTGAACGCAATAAACCTGTAGAAACCGCCGTTGTGCATCCAGCAAGTGTTCGCCTTGGCAAAATAACTGCGGCCCCCGAAACCATTTTTGATGAAAAGGCTGAAGATTCGATTTGGCTGCACAATTTTGCCAATTGGATGCATATCACCACGAAATCCGAGGTCGTGTTAAAAGAATTAGTGCTGAAAGAAGGCCAACAAGTCACTGCTGAAGATTTAGCAGAAGCCGAACGTTTGTTGCGAGCTAAATCTTATCTTCGTGATGCCAGAATTAGTGTTGAACCGCAATGCAACGCCGATGGTTCGCAAAATATCAAAGTTGAAACCTGGGATAATTGGAGTTTGTTACCTACGGTTGGCTTTGGGCGAAGTGGCGGTAATAACAAATATTCCTTAGGCTTTAAAGAAGAAAACTTTCTGGGTTATGGCGTACGTTTCTCTACCAAATATCAGTCTGATTACTTACGGGAAGGTTACGAATTTAAGGTACTAACACCGTTATCATTGCTAGATATTGAAGCACTTAAACACAGTTATGCACGATTAGAATGGACGGATAACAATGACGGCAATCGTTCTTTTGTCGAATTTGATAAACCATTTTATCAAGATGATACCCAGTACATGGTGCACATGACTTGGCTTGACGATCAACGACTTGACCAGATTTACCACAATGGCGAACTGGAAAACCAATTCTTTACCCATGAAAAAAATGTCGAAGTCGCTGGCGGCATTTTATTAAACCATGAAAATAATCAAAGCTGGCGCTTGTTGGGCGGAATTAGCGTGCATGAGTGGCTGTTCACGGCAGATCCACTGCAACCGGCACTGGCGTTGCCGCAAGATCGTATCGTGAATTATCCTTGGATAGGCTTTGAATTATTTGAACATGACTATCGCAAGCTCAGCGATATTTATCTGATTAACCGCACTGAAGATATTAACTTTGGTTGGCATCATGAGTTCCGGATCGGCGCCCAAGCCAGTGATCTGGCCCCAGGCCAAAGTTTAGGTTCACACTGGTACTATCAAGTAAACAAGGGCTTTGGCGATAGCGAACATATGTTGCTGGCGTCTGCGAGTGTCGCCGGAGCCTTTGGCATAGCCAGTGGCGATCAATTGCAATACAACGTCAATGTCGAAGACTTTTTGCGTTTAAGTGACAGTTTTCGCTTTTATTCGAGGGTTAATTACGACCGCAGAAACCGTTTAGTGCTGGATGACCCGCTGAGTTTAGGTGGTGATACCGGACTTCGCGGTTATCCAGTTCAGTACCAACATGGACTTGAACGCACGCTAGCGACTGCCGAATTACGCTGGTACCCAAAAATCACGCTCTACCAAATTTTGGATATGGGGCTGGTGGCCTTCGTCGATGCTGGCAAAGCAACCGGTGGCGTGCTTGCTTTGCCGCCGACCAATGCACCATTGATGGTAAACCAACTGATGCCTGCACACCAAGATCTGCTATTGCCAAATGAAGCACAAAGTTGGCTTGGGAGTGTTGGGGTTGGCGCTCGCTTTTACTCTTCGCGCAGCGCCAATAACAGTGTGGTTCACTTAGACCTTTCCAAACCGGTCGGCCCTGGTCGCGATATTAATTCCTGGGAAATTCAAATGAAAGTTGAGCAACGTTTTTAGCGGCTGCAATTTTTTTGAAAGTTTTTTTAAGTTGGTTCGGTCTAGCAATTAACGCGTTGCCAAAATCTAAGGTGCTGTTGCACCTTTCGGACAAACTGACCAAGGTTAACTATGAATCTGCAAAGACCCTTTCCCCAATCAATGATTGCGGCCCCACTTCACGCCGCAATTTGGCTATATCAGCACTTCAGTCAATTTCTGAATGGCGGACAAGCAATCGCATTATTGCTGTTACGACTTTATTTAGTGCCGCCGCTGTTACAAGCTGGCGTCATGAAAATGCAGCATTTTGCTGATACTGTCGCTTGGTTTGGCCCCGACGGTTTAGATTTACCGATGCCAATGGTGCTGGCTATTTTGGCTATAGTCGCTGAAGTTGGTGGGGCAATTGGCCTGCTGTTTGGTCTCGCCACTCGGCTTTGCGCTTTCATGTTGGTCGCAACTATGCTGGTTGCAATAATCACGGTACATTGGCAACACGGTTGGCTGGCAATTGCCGATGCAAATAGCTGGCTGGCGAATGGTACTTTGTTTTATGATCAGACAGTGATGGCTAGTGCAGAAAAGCTAGAACGCGCGAGAAGCCTGCTAGCGGAGCATGGCAATTACGAATGGCTCACCGCCAGTGGTAGTTTTGTCGTGCTTAACAACGGTATCGAGTTTGCCGCAACTTATCTGGTGATGTTGTTGGTATTGTGTTGTCAAGGTTGCGGAGCTTACCTCGGCTTAGATTATTGGATTAAACGTCATCTTCAGCGCCGCGGCCTGGTAAATTAATTTTCCACAGGCTGTGCGCATTGCTCAGCAGAGTTCCACTCTGCATAGTTTTTATGAGAATTTTTATGTCAAAACTAACGCTAAAGCACAGCCTATTATGCTGCTCATTATTCATCACCTCCAGCCAATGTTTGGCTTGGGGCCAACAAGGACATCGAGTAACAGGTCAAATCGCCGAAAGTTACCTTACCGCGCAAAGTAAGCAGCAACTAACCGCGATTATGGGGGCGGAAAGCCTTGCGGAGTCAGCAACTTATCCAGATGAAATGCGTTCAAGCCCAGATTTGTTTTGGAAAAAGACAGCCAACCCTTACCATTATGTGACCTTGGAAGATGGCGAACGGTATCACGACCATGATGCCCCTGCGGTAGGTGACGCTGTAACTGCCTTAACAATGTACACCAAAGTACTCCAAGACAAGAATTCCAGCATCGAACAGAAACAGCTTGCCGTGCGCTTTATCGTGCATATCATTGGCGATTTGCACCAACCTTTGCACGTTTCAGCAAAAGTCCGCGATGATCAGGGTGGTAATAAAATTAAGCTGAAGTATTTTGGCCGGGACAGTAATTTACACAAAGTGTGGGACAGCGAAATAATTGATAGCCAACAACTCTCATATAGCGAACAAGCAACCAGCCTCCTTCGCCATATTGATAACAGCGAACTGAAAACTTGGTCAAATATTGATGTCGGTTTGTGGATCAATGAAAGTGCAGTACTGCGAGAAAAATCTTACAGCGCAGACCCAGATCTGAGCTACGACTACAATTTTCAGCATTTACCGACGATAAAAGTACGCTTACAACAAGCGGGCGTGCGTATTGGCGCTTACCTCAATGCGGTATTAGCCGGCGAGACTATCCAGTTTCCGAAATAACATCCCCATGCTTGAAAAAAGCACCAGCCGTTTGGCTGGTGCTTTTTTTTAGACCAACGTCAGACGCACATCTAAGCTATTGCGTGTCGCGTTTGAGTATGGACAGACTTGATGCGCTTTATCGACAATGCTTTGTGCAACGTCAGCGGCAACGCCTGGCAGCGCGATAAATAATTCAACATCTAGGCCAAAGCCTTGCGGAATTTGGCCTATTCCGACTTCAGCACGCACCGTTGCATCCGCAGGTAATGCGATTTTTTGCTGGCCTGCGACAAATTTCAGCGCGCTTAAAAAACATGCCGAATACCCGGCGGCAAACAACTGCTCAGGATTGGTCGCGGCACCACCTGCCCCACCTAACTCCTTCGGCATGCTTAATTTCACATCGAGATGTTGATCACTCGACACTGCTCGACCGTCACGACCAGAAGTACTGGTGACTACCGCTTTGTATAATACTTGCATTTTGTGAGCCTCATTTAGTTGCTTAATAACATTTATCGCAATAACAATGTAAAAGTTTATTGCAGCCTTGTTTTGCGCTTGCCATCTCGGCATCAACAAAACTACTTTTAAGCTGATGTCGCCATCATACTCAGATAATAGTTATCGCGCAAACTGTTTTTACAATTATATAGACCGCAAAATATTAATCGATTGATTTTTAACAATTTAAATTTGTAAAAAAATGCCATGGTCCAATTTAGGCCATGGCATCGTTTGATGATAAAACTCGATCATTTCTGCAGGGCAAGTGCTGGTCGATTGCGCCAGCACTTGGCAGTTTTAGAAGCCTAAGCTTAAGGTCATACTTGCGCTACGACCTGCACCTAACAAATATGCACCCTCACTGCCGCCAGTAATATGGGCTTGGTCCGTTAAGTTGTTGATGAGGAAATTCAACTCAAGTGATTTCACCAGGCCATCGCCCATCAGATCTTTGCGATAACCGAAATAAAGATCCCATAAAGTACTCGCAGGAATTTCATCACGGTTCCAAACACTATTGTTATTCACAAAGGTATGCTTAGCGGCGCCGTAGTAGCTGCCAACACGTTTCAGGTTCACGCCAGCGTGATACCATTGTTGTTCATAAACAAGGCCAACACTCGCCATTTGTTTTGGACTACCAGCGACTTCCTGATCCTTTTTATAGTCGATGATGCGAACTGCTTGGCCTGCACCGTTTTTCGCCACGCCAAACACATCTTCGGCGTATAACGAACGGTTTAACGTCAGCGCCGCGTTTAATTGCAGACTGTCCGTTAAGCGATAATCAAGGCTACCTTCAAAGCCACGAGAATCAACACCACCGACGTTGTCGAAGTTACCATCACCAACAGCATCATAGTTTGGTGTGCCGTCAGGGTTCGTTTGGTAGGTCAATAACGCAATACGGTTATCAAACTTGGCTTGATATAAGGTCGCTGATGCACTTAAGGCATCGCCGTTGTAACGTAGACCAACATCTAAATTGTCTGCAGTTTCCGGCTCTAACTCCGTCAATTCACTGGCCTTTTTGGTTTCCAGTAATTTGTCAGTCATCGCTTTGAAATTACGCGAATAACCAGTAAAGAGCTCAACGTTTTCGGAAATTGGGTATACCAAACCAACACTTGGCAATAACTCAGAATCACTATCTAAGGTATCGTTACCACGTCCATTTAAGAAGTCTTGACGTTTCACATCAACCAGATACTGCTGCAAGCCGAAAGTAATTTGTGCATCGCCCAAAGTCCAAACATCTTGCACAAAGTATTTCACGACATCAGAGCTATATTGGTCATCAAATTGTACCCAATATGGTGTTTGATTGAATTGATAAGAAATTGCAGTATCAATCACTTGGTGCCAATCGCGAGTTTGCCGACGATCTTGTTGTTCAAACCATAAACCACCGCGCAGCTGATGATCGTCCATGCTGTATTTCAGTTCGGCTAATGCACCGCTACGGTCTTTATCGTAGTGCGTGTGCCGGTAAGACGCGACCCGTTTAGCGCCGACAGTACTTGCGGTTGGATCCAAAATTGGCCGACCTTGTGCATCGATAAATTTATAACGTGTGGTTTTTACGTTGCCAGCTTTGACCACATTGCCATTGGCATCAACCGGATAATGCATATATGGCGGTAACCAATCACCCCGACCTTCTTGTTGGTGCAGGTATGGCGTCACCACCAATTCCAGATCATCCGACAAATTCCACTCGGTTTTCACATACAACAAGGTATTTTCGCGAAGCGTTGACCAAGTTTCTGCATAGTTTTGGTCGATATCCGGATCACCAGTCCAAGTCCAGGTGAGGCCATCCCATTCTGGGGTATTTTGAAATTGCGCTAAAGAAACTGGTTGGTAGTTATCTTCTTCGGTATCGTCATAAGAAAGACGTGCAGTGATTTTCACTTTTTCAAGTTCAGTAACGCTCTTCAATTCGCCATGTAAACGATCGGCAAAGCCATTACTACCAGTGCCTATCCAACGATTGTTAAAGCTGTTTGACAAGCTGGCATAAGCCGTAGTGTTTTCAAAAATGCGACCCGTATCAAACCGGATAAAATCGCGACGAGCATTAAAACTACCTTGGCTATGAGCAAAACGGCCACCTTGTTGATCTTCAGGATTGGCGCTAATAAAGTTTAAAGTTCCACCTAAAGCATCCAATGATGCTGATGCGATATCAGCCGCCCCTTGCCCGACTTCGACCATCGCGGTGTTTTCGCTATCCAAGTAACGGTTAGCCTTAGAGCCGCCAGCATAAGCCGAACCACCATTAGGAATGCCATCAACGGTGATACCAATTTGTTGGTCTGCTCGGTCAATCACAAAACCGCGCATATTGACGACTGTGGTGTAATCATCTGCACCATAGGGATCACCTTGGCCGACGTTAACGCCAGGAAGATTGTTGACTAAATCCATCACGTTGCCGATTGGCGATTTCAATAGTTTGTCGTTTTCATCCACTAAGTTATTGGCATAGCTCAGTTTCTTACCTGAAACTGTCATTACTTCAACATCACGCTCCGCATTCGCTGCAGTAGCCTTGTCCGCATCCATGTTGGTTGCCATCGCCGGCGCAGCTAACAGCATTGAAATTGCGAGCGCCAACGGCGTCTTTGCCAATGTAATCACCTTGAAATCTCCCAAAAATTTTTGATTTAAATTTATTTATAATTGGTCGGACGAGTCAGAACCGCCGGCTATAGTGGTGATTAAATATGAAAGCTACATGGCAAAGTTACTACAAATTCGTGAACGATTTATTTAACAAATAAGAAACAACAAATACTGTCATTAAGTTGCAACAGTGCTGACTTAGCATTTGCTAATTGTTGATTTCCTGAAGTTTTGTGGGTTGTTCAGATGTTTTTATCTGCTTTTTCAATGGTGCTTACGGTGGCTCAGCCAGCCCCGGCAAAGCTAGTCGTGGCCCATCGCGGCGCTAGTGGTTACGCGCCGGAACATAGCCAACAAGCTTATGAAATTGCCCTATCCCAGCGTGCCGATGTCCTCGAACTGGATTTGGTCGTAAGCAAAGATCAGCAGCTGTTGATCCGCCATGAAAATGAATTGAGTCTATCGACCAATATTGCCGAACGACCTGAATTTGCCTCGCGAAAAACCAGTAAAATCGTCGATGGTCTGCGTGTGATTGGTTGGTTCGCTGAAGACTTTACCCTTGCCGAACTTCGCTCGTTACGACTTCGCGAAACGAAAGCCAAAGAACGTCCACACAATACCCGACTCAATGACCGGTGGCCGCTTTGGAGTCTGCAGGATTTTCTCAATTGGAACGAATTGCAATGGCAACAAGGCAGGCGTTTCGCGGTTTACATGGAACTAAAGCACCCAACCTACTTTCGCTATCAAGCCGAAAACTTTAGCGCCGATACCGCGGAATTATTGCGCCGACAATTGCAAGAACAGCCATTGCCACCAGGGCAGACGCTTTTTCTGGAATCTTTTGAAGCTGCGCCATTGCAGCGCTGGCACGCCTGGCGTGCACAATTTAAATTTCCGATCCACTTGGTCCAACTACTAGGCGACGTGAGCGGCGGCGGCACTTTACCGAGCGATAACTTTGCTTATGCTTGGGATCAGGTTTATCAAGTCCAACAACAATCCGCGGGCAAGAAATTCCCCACTTACGCGGACATGGTGACCCCTGCTGGCCTAAAAATGGTTGCCAGTTACGCCGATGCTGTTGGGCCTTGGCGCGATAATTTATACCCATTTGCCGGCGGACCAATTGCGCCGTGGCTGCAACAAGCCAAGATGCTGGGTCTGAAGATCCATCCCTACACCTATCGCGCTGAAGATGTCTTTCGCCAAGTCACGCCAGCTGGAAAACGCCAAACGTTATGCGAAGAGCTGACTTGGTTATTTCAACAAACCTGGCTGGATGGTGTGTTTACCGATCAGCCGGATATTGCGCTGCAGGCTCGTAGTGGCCAATGCCCTAGCAGCAATTCGACCAAATAACTGCAGCGAGGATCCCTAGTTAGCAGTTAAGGCGCCCGACTAGCAGTGAATGTCACCCGAATAGCCAAGGCCGTTTGTTCAGCTGCTGACGAGATTGGTTGCATAAGCGCACATCGTCAGAAGACTGCCAAGATATGGGTTAAAACCGATAATCCTGCAACACTTCAGTTAACGGCCGAGGTTTTGCAATACCGAAACCTTGCGCATACTCGACGCCAAAGCTTCGCAGCATCTCCACCGTAACGTCATCGCCAATAAACTCTGCAATCGCCTGTTTATCAAGGCTATGCACAATATCAGTGATGGCCTTCACCATCACGGCATCGGATGCATTGCTGGCCATATTTTTAACAAAGGACCCGTCAATTTTCACGTAATCCACCGCCATATTGCGCAGGTAACCAAATGACGACATACCGACCCCAAAGTCATCAAGGGCAAAATGACAACCTAACAGTCGCAACTCCTGAATAAACAGCTGAGCTTGCGCCATATTACTCACCGCTGCAGTCTCCGTAATTTCAAAACACAACATATCGGCAGGCACTGTGCTGGCTTTGATTAGCTTTTTAATCTTCTTTAGAAACTTATGATCACTTAACGAGATACCAGAAATATTGATCGCGATTTTGTCTAAATGCTGCAACGACAACAGCTCTTGCTCAAGGCGGGTCAGCACATGAGAAACGACCCACTCATCGATGTCACACATCAAGCCTTGGCGCTCGGCGAGCGGAATAAATACCGCCGGACTGATTAGCTCACCAAACTCATCTTTTAACCGCAGCAAAATCTCCAAGTGGCTGCCGCTTGTCTGGTTCAACGGCACAATGGGCTGGGCGTAAAGCTCAAAACTATCAGTTAATAAGGCTCGGCGAACAATCGCCAGATAATGTCGCTCTTGCGTCAAATGGTTAAGCGCGCCTGCTTGCTCTTCAACAATGAAATAGCTGTTTCTACTGGCATTTTTTGCCAAATAACAACCGGAATCGGCCGCGCGGATTAAGGCAACCGCATCCTCGAACTGCGCAGTCACAGCGACGACGCCAATGCTCGCGCCAATCACAAACACCTGATCTTGCCATTGGAACCTAAACTGACTGATGGTAACCAATAACTGGTCGAGTAACGACTTAACCGCGGCCAAGTCTCTATCGACCAGCAATAAGCAAAACTCATCCCCACCGACCCTCGCCAATGAATCATGTTCACCGAGATGGGCCGCCAACAGACTGGCGGTTTTTCGCAGCAAGTCATCCCCCGCCAAATGACCACAACTATCATTGATCAGCTTAAACTGGTCCATATCGATGTAGCATAAATAGGATTGTTGTGGGTTCGCCATTGCCGCATCGAGGGCACTGGCAAAGGCGTAGCGGTTTAATAAACCGGTCAACTGATCATGATCTGCCTGGTAGCGAATTTTCTGCTGCAGCCGTTGCTCGGTCGACACATCCTGCATAGTTAAGGCGATGCCACTAGGGATCCGCATCATGGTGATTTGCAACCAATCTGCAGACACCGCTCGCTTTTTAGTTTTTAACAATCGATGAAAAATCTGCTGCTCAGTCAACACTTGGTGCACGATCGAGTCGATATCGGTTAAGCCAATCTTTAACGCGATTTGTTGTAAGCTTCCATCTAAAAAATCGGCCTGCAGCAACGCATTGGCGGCCGCATTACAGCTAAACAACTGCAACTCATTGGCTTGGCAAATGAGGTTGTGGCTGCGGAAAATCAGCATCGCATCAGGCGATACATCTGCTGCCGCTTGGTAAACCTGCTGGACTTGCTTGTTTTTTTGTTGTTGGCGAAACCACAGTAAAATTAAACCGCTAATGGTAAATGCAATGCACTCCCCAACCAAAATGGCCAAAGGTAAATTCAGAATGTGTTGTTCATGGCTCTGCACTTGCAGTTGCCACGGGAGTCCGGCAAACGTAAATGGCTGCAGTGCGGTTGGGTAAAATTGATCCAGTTCGCTTAACTTAAATACCGGTAACGTTTCGGCGCGCACTAACAATGCGATGGGCTTTTCCCGCAGATCAACGGTCAAGGCATCCATGGTCGCTTGGGTGTCAAGTAATGCAATTAATTGCCAAACTTTATTGCCTTCCAGCTTTACCGATTTTTGATAAACCACCAAGATCCGATCATTGATTTGCACTAATTTTGCCTGTTGCTCTGACGCAAACTCAGTGTCGGCAACCGACTTAGCCTCGTGATGTCCCTGCGGCTTTGCAAAGCGAAATTGCAGTAGTTTAGTTGCTGCGTTTTGCCCGATGAGTAGTGGCCGAACTTTTGGGTTTATCGCCCAAAGCACCTGGCCATGTTCGTCTGCTAACCAAATATCATAAATACCAGGCAGCATTTTACTTAAGCTACGAGCCTGATAATTAAACCAATCCACTTGATTCGCTGCCGCAACCGGCCAATTGTTGCTAAGTTCATCAACCGCCCGAAGTCGGTCGGCAGAGATAACTTCAAGGGTTGTCGCAAGTTGTTCAGTTAAAGTTTCAGCCCGCAAGCGACTGGCTTGACCGTCAATTTGATGTAGATGAATGGAAATAAACGAGCTGACAAAGGAAATTAAGACAAAGGAGATGGCGAAAATCAATCTGCCTTTTATACGCATATAACCCACCTAAATTTGGACGAAAGACATTTAAATCAATTACTTATTCGTCAATAACTTGCGTTTTTTGCTGGCATGAATTCAGCTCAAACCTTTGTGCGACAGCATGCCGCCAAAGTATGACATTGGCATGACAACTGCGGTATTTGCCAACCTGCGCTCGACCAAACTTGGATTTGAGAACTTATTTGCTGAGTTAAGCATCGACAATCAACCTTTGCCGCCCCAGCCTTCTTGTTATCTGTCTCGAAACTGTCACCGCTAAGTCAAAAAACTGTCGCAGAATCAGTGGATAATTGCTTTAGAACCTTCCTGTTCTGTGTGTTATGAGTCTTATCCTTGTCACTCAGCCGAATGCTGGCTAGGCCGAGCGGTCAAACGCTCGGTTTTATTTTTTTATCACCCGTCACTGCTTGTGAATGCTAAAAATAGTCAATGGGCAGTGCTATCAGCCAATTCGTCTTTAGGTGTATCAGGGGTCCACTTGACGGCACACCTTAAGCCCGTATGCTATGCATAATTCATTTAAAAAAGTTGCTTTGCTATGCAAAATTATCAGCACCGGCTAGATGCTAACCAATTCAATTGGGTGTTGCTTAGAAGCTTTTTGGCAATATATCGAACAGGCAGCACCGCCGCCGCCGCGCGCGAATTAGCAATGCAACAACCAACCCTAAGTCGCCAGCTCGCTGAGCTGGAATCGCAACTGGCCGTGACCTTGTTTGAACGGACGGCCAAAGGTTTGCATCCCACCGCTGCGGCAACGCAAATTTACGCACACGCAACGGATCTAGAAACTGCGGCCAACCGCTTGTGCCTGTCTCTACAAGATCTTGGTGTTGAACTCTCTGGCTGCGTGCGTATTTATGCCAGTCAGCTCATCGCGATCACACTACTTCCGCCGTTATTAGCGGCGTTATTACATGACCAGCCGGGGTTACAATTGGAATTAGTGGCCACCGACGAATTGCCAGATCTGCTCAATCGCGACGCTGATATAGGTTTTTGGCTCACCGAACCCACTGAGCCCAATACCGTCTGCCGCAAACTTGGCACTGTGCGCATTCAAGCTATGGCGAGTCGAAAGTACCTCGAGGTTGCAGGCGTACCACTGACAGCTGAGGATTTACTTCATCACCGTTTGCTCGGTCATGATAAAATCGACGTCATGCGACAATGGTTTAAGCAATTTGGGTTATTAAAAAACCCATCGGATTTTTCCTTGCGTATTGACGACAAAGCCAGTTATCTGGCGGCACTTCGGGCCGGTGCCGGCATCGGTTTTGCGTCACATTACGTGTTGAAATTGGAACCAGAATTGGTGCAGGTTTGCCCAGATTTACCCTTGCCGGAATTTGGCTTGTGGCTCAGCTGTCATCGGGATATTTCCAATAACAAGCTGATCCGCACTGTCTACGATCGGCTTAGCCGTGAGATCAGTCAACTGCTGCAAAGTTAGTCGCAGCAACTCAACGCCGCCAAAATGGTGCAACCCAATGATGATGTCGAGCTGACTTTAGAAACAGCACAAGGCAGATGATTGCTCCGAACGACACCAGCACCGAGGCTTCGATCCCAAACTCGCCTCCGGTGAGCCATGCAGGGCCAGACATACTTGAATGCAATATCCCTTCGGCTTTAGTACCTGATACAGGGCTTGAGAATAAACCGCCCTGAGCAAAGTTCCATCCCCAGTGCAGACCAACACATAACCATAAACGACGAGTAAACAAAAAGGCCGCGATAAACAATATCCCGATCACTAACAACTGCACGGTACTGAGCAAATCTGCATGCGGATTTAACAGGTGTATCACGCTAAACAGCACTGCCGAAACCAAAAGAGCGATAGTTGTGCCTAATGAACGCTCAAGTAAACGAAATAGGATCGCGCGAAATAATAGCTCTTCAAGCATGGCGACACTGAAAAAGCCAAAAAGCAGATGCAACAGGGAAAGCTGCAAGGACAAATCTTCAACCTGATAAAAACCAAGCCACCAAAGCACAACTACCGGTAGGGCAATCAAGAAAGTGGCGATAGCAAAACCTTGAGCAAGCTCAGCGATTGCGCCAGGCAAAGCCAATTCGGTTACCTTTCGCCGCTCTATTTTCTGCACATAAAAACAGTAGGCCAAGATTAACACCGCAACTTTGAAGGCATTGCGAACGTGCAGCCATTCATCGCCAACCAGCGTCAGTTTCGCGATGGCGTTTGCAAGAATAAATGGCACAAAAATCAGCAAAAATGCCAAGACGAAAATGCCTACACCATGATTGGCCATTCGTTGCAGCAAGCTTGGTTTTAACGATGATTGGTCTAATGGTGATGTGTCTAAAGGTGATGCGTCTAAAGATGAGTTGGGCATAAAGCCTCCATACAAGGGATTGACCGCAGAGCCTTGCTCTGAGCGACTGTGCGGCAAGCCTAAAGGCCACGTTGCTATGCTGCAATATCGGTTCACGCATCCCCACCTATGCATAAACGTATATGCAGATCATTCAACAGTTTCAGCTGTGGCTCGACATTATTGCTTACAAAGCTGACACAGCGTTCATCTGGATTTGCCGGGATTTATCTTTGCACTGCAAACGTTTATTGCGCTCGTCGGCGGTGCCAATACACAACGATGTTGCTGGCTTCAGCTCGAAAGGTGTTAACTGGCGATATTGGCTTCGTGGCGGGCTAAAACAAAAAAACCAGCATTAAGCTGGTTGATGTTTTACTGAGTCTTATCAGTAAAGTGGCGGAGCGGACGGGACTCGAACCCGCGACCCCCGGCGTGACAGGCCGGTATTCTAACCGACTGAACTACCGCTCCGCGCTGGAGTGAGCTTGCGCTCTAGGCTGTTGCTTCTGAAG